>Ga0208898_1002659_pt1 | contig 10845 bp, 18 predicted proteins | sample VirMetDEL_Mar_4_FD_184513 | JGI IMG/M metagenome (GOLD analysis project Ga0208898, IMG submission 184513) | Aqueous microbial communities from the Delaware River and Bay under freshwater to marine salinity gradient to study organic matter... | ecosystem: Environmental > Aquatic > Marine >...
GGGTATCCACTAGCTTTGCCTTGATCTTGACCCCTAATACTTTTTCTACTTGGGGGATGTCAAAGCGGATAATGTTGTGACCAATGAGGATGTCTGCTTCCTCAAAGAATATACGCATAGCTACATAATCATGGGTGTGATGCACATTTCCATCGTCCCCCATCCACGATAACACGTGTATCTTTGTGGCGTTCAGCCCATCTGTTTCTATGTCAAATACTGGCACTAATATACCTCTCGTAGTGTGAACGTATCGTAGTTGAACTTGAGTTTACCTGCCATACCCTCTTCGGATGACGGACGGTTCTTCTCAATCTTGAGATACGTTGTGTTGCGTTCTTCTATGTCGTCTGACTCTTTGTCACGGTGTAGGTTCACAATGACACTAGCACGTTGACCAATCATCTTACAATACTTGAAGTCTCCATTCTCGTTAGTGTGTCCGATAGACACGATACCTATGTTGAGTTCCGCTGCCAGTTTAGACAATCGGACGGACAGGTCTGCCAGTTGTTGTTCTTTGCTTTCCTCAGTGCCAGTGATGACATCTTGGATAGGCTCAAAGAATACAAACTTACAGTCACATGCCTGACTAAAGAACCGTATCTGATCACACAGTTCGTCGGCCCCCTGTCCGTCCCCCAAGTAGAATTGATAAAGGTTCTCCCCTTTAGTAAGGTCAACGATGGCCTCACGTACTTCTTTATCAACCCCCTTGTCCTCAATTAAGTCACGGCGTGTTACGTTGTCATTCATCTTGTAGGACGCAAGCCCTAACAATGAACGTAGCTTAGTCTCCTCTAGGTGCCACGTAGCGATAGGGATGTTACGTTGTAGCATCTGATATTCTAGGTAGCGCATCAGTTCTGTCTTACCAATACCAGTAGGTGCCTTGAACATAGTGAAGTGTCCCTGCATCAGGCCCAAGATTTTGTCGTCTAGTGCCTGAATACCTGTTGGTACATACACATGCTCTGGCGTGTCCTCATACAGCTTCAAGAACTGGTCAGCAGTATTGATGACGTTCTCTGGTGTGTGCTTGATAGGCTTCCACCATGAGGACTTGTAGTCCTGTGCTTTACCTGCCTGTAGGAAGTCGTTAGCATCCTTGTACTGACCGTGATCTACACGGTAGACCTTGTTAGGAAACAGGCGTGACATACGGTCAGCGACATTGTTACCTGCTTCATCGTTATCGACAGATAGAATGATCTTCTCAAAGCTGTCTAACCACTCCTTACAGTTTTCCCATAATTTCTTCGATGGGGTAGCTGATGGTAACGACACAACAGGTGTAGTCCAGTTAGACTTGAGCATCTGCCATGCAGACATAGCGTCTAGTTCACCTTCTGTTATTGTGACAAATTTGCTACACCCAGCAGGGAACAGGTTCATACCAAACAACTCGTCACCCTTGAAGCCATCCTTGGTGAAGAACTTCTTGTCTGCAATCATACGCACTTTCTTTCCACCAGAGGGGTATGTGTACTCTTGCGTAAAGTCATCAGTCACGACATCAAATTCTTCCATAGTCTTTGCAGTGATCCCACGCATTTCCTTGTAGGTCTTCTGCGACATTGCTGTAGGTTGTGACGACACTATAGAACGTAGGTTATCAAATCCATCTTTTTCCATTGTGGGGTACTTCTCCTTTGCCCAATCGAACATCTCTTGTTTTGAAGGGTAACCTGTATCGCAAGCATGGCACTTCCCATAACCATTAGTGTTAAAACTAAAGGCATCAGAAGAACCACACGACACATAAGGACATGGTAGGTGTGCTTGTTCTGTCATGTGGTTCTCCTTTTATTTATTTTTTAGACAGTTCGTCTAGTTTCTGACGTTGACGGCGCATGATGTATAAGGATGCCAAAGTCATGTTATGTACACCACCTTGGAACTTTGACATGTTTCTCTCTACAAAACGCTCTGCATATTCCATGTTTCTATCACAGATCGTTTCTAAGATTTCTTGCTCACCAAACTCATTAGTGTAAGGTTTCTGTGATACATCTTGTATTCCACTACGTGCCGCATAATTCTGACCACTTTTTACAGATGTTGCACCACGCTTTATTAATGTTTGTGCATTGTCCTCAGTGGGCATAATTCCAAGATCAAGGCAGGTCTGTTGTGCTGACATCCATACGTTTTTTGCTGCTTTACTCATATCGGGTTCTCCTAGTTTACAAGTTTAAGGTTTGGTTTATCTGATAAGAATTTCTCAAGTTCTGGTCCAACAAGATCAATGACCTGTTTTAGCGACAAGAACCATTTGGCATAATCCCTAGCGATACTTAATCCTATGTCATCTTTGTCATATCCTTCCATAATACGATCCAACAAAACTTGTGCTGCATCAGTTGTTTCACCTGTGTAACGCTGCCCAAACATCTGGGAAATACCTTTAATTGCACCCATAGCTTCTTCGACGTTGTAGTCTGGCACAACAGGTATACTTGCCTTACGTTCTTTAACTATTTCAGATGCTTCAAACGGCGTTATTGTACCGTTATCTAATTCAGTCTTTACGTTACTAAACTCAGGTTTAGTCTGAGCATCATTATAGTTATTCTTAGCCTCTACGACCTCTGGTGCAGTCATAGGTTTATCTGACGACACAATCTCTTCACGTAACTCCTCTGGGGCAGACAAGAGTGCTTCTATGGCATCGTGACTAAAGTTTGGTGCAGTCCACTGCACTTTTCTTGCTCTATTAAGTTTCTTGCCGTAGTCATAAGAAATCTCACAGTATTTTGAGAATCTACCGACAAACCCTGCCATCTTGTCGTTTTCTTTTAAGTATATATCAGCAGCCCTGTTCATCCATTCTATCTTACGATGAAAGGCACTACCCATATCTACATCAGCTTGCTTGAAACCTTCGACACAATCCTGCCAGTTGTAAACGACATCAGAAGGTGTCTTATTCATAAGTTCATTATAGTATTCATCATCAGTCATCTTTATTTCCTGTAGTAGTTGTAAACCTAAAGGGGGACTTTAGTATATAGTAACTTAATTTTTCTCCTGACAACTTTTTAGCTTACTTATTATTTTGTTGTGGTATTTTCGCCACATCTCGTTAGACTGACCGTACTTACTTGCTAGATCACGAAACGATAGACCATCTGCATATACCTCTTTCAGTAACCCAAGTTCTCGACTGTTCAGCTTCTCCATGTTTTTACGAAGGTACTGAATTTCACTATACGTTTCGTAAGCCTCTGCATGATCATTAGTAGTAATAGTGTGGTCATGTATTTCAAATTCCATCTCTTGTGTGTCAGCTAACTCCTTAGAGCCTGTGCGCATAGGTAGAGTAACCAAACGGTTTTTGTAGTTAGACCACAGGTTAGAACGAAACCGTGCGTCCCAGAAGCATTCTACGCCCTTCAGCCCACTCTCTTTGGCTTCCAGAAGATATACCCACGCCTGTTGATATATATCTTCGTAATCCTCTGTGTTGTAGTTACGTGCAATGTTGTGTGCATATTCGTGAAACTCTTTATCCATCTTATTCCTCATTCAGACAAAATTCACAGAAGTCAGACTTCGCTGGACCCCCACACGACACACATTTCTGTGGTTCATCTGTAGTACCAAACTCATACTCTGTTAGTTCATCTTTCTCGTACTTAATATGATCCTCAATGAAGTCATAGACTAGCTGCATGTCCATGTTGGCTGCTGCACAGTAGAGAACTAGCTTCAACCCTTCCTCTGCCAGTAACCCACGACAATGTGCATCCATGTGAAACTTGTAGGTGGCACTACCGTCTTCGTGTTCTTCTATTGTTTCTACTCCAAGTATTCCTGCATCAGTCATTGGTTTTCTCCTTCACGCAAACTAATTGCATTTCCTCTTGTACCTGATCCTCGTATAATTCAAATGCATAAAAGCAATCATACATAGACTTGTACTTATCTATAATTTCCACTGACGGGGTACCTTGATAAACCCACACTAACACCAGAAACCAAGTCATTCTTCTTGGTCCATCAGTGCTGCCCACGACACAGGGTACAGCTTCAACATTTCACCATAGATCACAGAGGCTACAATGCGTGTCTCTGCTTGTGTGTCTTTTGCGCAACGTAGTTTGCACATGTCAGCCCATGCATCTAACGACCCAGACCAATACCATGAAGTCATCATGTTCTGTGGCAATACCCCACGTGCTTGCTCTGGTGAGGCACCTTCCTTGATCAACATATCATATGTCGTTAATGCATTCCGTAGTGTCGCATGGAACATCATCTCAGCCTCTTGGCTAATTTCCATCGGACCCCCTGAACCCTGCTTAGAATGCTCTGGTTTGCTGCGCCAGTATGGTTCATAGAATGCAGGTTCATAGTTCACGTAACGACGACTGATCTCATTCCACCGTAGGAACTTATGTTTCACTAATTGTCGTGCTACGTACAGTGGTGCCTCGACACGGAAACTAGTGAAGCAATGACCAAACGGTGACGTATGCTTATGCTCTGCTAGGTATTGGATCAGACGGATGTCTTTATCCTTTAGCTGTCTATATTCTCCTGAGTGTACCTGTCCTACCCAGTCTGATGTAGATGCATACGACACACGTGCAGCACGTACCACAGTCAAGTCGTCACCCATCTTATCAATCAGGTCTACGTTAATTTCACCCTTTTTCATCTGTCTTGTCCTTGTGTTTGCGTTTCCTGTGCAAGATAGGCTTCTTTTTGTCTGGGACAACCCTTGGCCTATACTTTTTCTGTCTTAGGTCTTTAGCCATAGGGTTGGGCCTACGCATCTTACCATTTCCTTCTAGTTTTCCACCAGACCCAACACTCACTACAGTGGCCCTTACCAAAGATCAAGTCTATAAGCCACACTATGTTGGGTCTGTTGTCCTTCTTCCACTGCCAGTTACGTGCAGAGAACGTCTGGTTCTGTGATCCACCTAGTAGGACGTTGATCAGTACACTCAGTACCGACAATATCCTAGAAAGATATTTCACCATTTTCATCGTAGGGGTTTCTGTAGTAGCCCTTACTAAATACCTCTTTATAATATTCACGGTTGTACGGTCCTTCTAGTTCTTCTAGTTGCTCTAGTGGGGTGGGCATCAGTAGCCCTAGTTCATCTGCCATCCACTGCGGTATAGAATGTGTGTTCTCCAATGGTTCCATCCTTTAGATAGTGTTTCGCCCAGTAGGGTTTGATGTCAACCCTGTGATAGTGAGTGCTAGTTAGACCGATTCGGTGTCCTTTGTCAACCTCTATGGCTACCTCTACGGCTGTTTTATAGGCACTTTTTTCCAAGTCATTCTTCATGTATCTCAATGGGTTATCTGACATTCCGTCATGTGTGAACGAAAATTGTTTCTTCTGATACACGACATCGCAAACATTGTCAGGCCACCTATCAGATTCCACACGGTTCATAATGACATCACCTATGGCAAACTGCCCCTCTAACGGTTGGTCACGTGCCTCAAAGAATATTGCAGCTATCAGACACTCAAGCATTACTGCCCCCAAGGTAGTAGGGTGGTGGGTCCATTGTCAGTGCCTCTAGGCTCATAGCGACAAAGTGGTTGTACCTGTGGTTACGCAAGATACCTTTATAGATAGGGTTCTCATTGTAACGCTTTGCTATCTCTTCTGCATCTGCCAGAGTGTACGGTATTTTCACTGGTAGGGGTACAGCAGGTAGAGCCGTGCGTGATGCTACGTCTGATGGGACTGCTGCGATTGTGTATGTATTTCTCATGTCATACTTTCTCATTATATTACTACCCTTTAAGTTTTATGATAAAGAGGTGTCCATCATTTTCCTTAATTTCTTCTGCGTCACCCATAGGCACTATCTCACCTTCTGGATGTACTATATACACAAAGTGTCTTTCACGACATAACTCCGTGGCAATAACTGAGTTATACGTTTCAAAAACTGAAGCCTTCATCAGTTAATCTCCACTACTGCGTTCTCGTTAAAGCATTTCCATTTCTTCTCTGCTACAGAGTAGATAGGGATAAGCCCGTTGCGTTGCAAGACCTGACTATTGCGTTGACCTTGCTCATTACCAATGATCTTGCTGCTAGGCTTGAAGAGGCCGTTGATGGTACGTTCTGTACCGTCCTTCTTGATGAATGTAACCGTGGCAAACTGTGTGCCTTTGGCTGCTACGATGCTACGTACTGTGTCTGCTGCTAGTGTCATGTTAGTTCCTTTCTGTTTCTACTGAGGGGTCTATCTGATTCGTTAGTCAGTGTCAACCCCATGATCTTTTTCTCCATACGGTTTTTCATTGTAGCCTTCCATGTATGCTTCTAATAGATATACGTCTGAGGTGTTTGGGTTAGGACGACGACCATAATAAGCATTGATCGCTCCACGTTCATATTCTGCTCCTATTTTGTCTTGGTACATTGCGTTTACTTTACTCATCTTTCTTATGTCCTCTTCTGTGTAGAAATACCATTGTCCGTCTTCACCTACGTATGGATCGCCTACTTTCATGTGTACCTCCTAATTTCCACTGCGGGGGTGATTCGTAAGTAGATTACCAATTTCCACTGCGGGGGTCAATCCTTATTTCCACTGGCGGGGGGTCCTTATTTCCACTGTGGGGGTCTGTGATATTTTTGCAACACCTATCCGAATTTGACCGAATCAATACGAAAGGATAGGTTCGCTATACCAAAGGATAGGTCAATAATACGAAAGGATAGGTTGACAGGATATTTCGGATACATACCGATTCGGGTAGTGATTCGGTAGTACGAAAGTGCTGTCAATAGTACTTTAGTATAGGTTGACAAGGAATTTGGTATAGTGTGGCTAAAATACAACGATTCGTAACAAGATTCTCCTTGACATAGATTTACAGTTGACGAATCAGTTGACGCACGATAACGCACGACCGACTGATTCGCTAGGTGATTCGGTATTTTTTAGCACGACAAGATTCTGATATTACAACAGTCAATTTTGCATAGCTGCCATGCGCAAAACGCAATAGTTTAACCATTAAACTAATGAGTCGGAATCCACCAACACAAACGGTTATCGGGATAGGAACCGAGCCTCAGAATCACCTTAGCATGATTCTGGCATAGGAGTCAATAGGCCCCAAAACCCCTCAAAAATGTCCCCAGAATTGCGGAAAGGTTCCAAGGTGGTCTAGGTCGAAAAAGTGATTCCCCGAAGTCTGGACGTGTCAACCCCTAAAACGACTAAAAACGACTCCGCTTGTTAGCGTATATATATTATAATGAATCCCGACAAAATTATTTGTTTGACTCCCATTGCGAATCAAGGCAAGGTGGAATCATCGAAACACAAACCACGGAGTCAAAAATGTTTAGATACGTAACAATCAGAATGAATGATCCTGAATCAGTTAAGGCCGCAGAAAAGCGCAAGGCAATGTTAGAGTCAGAAGGATGGACTCTTATCCATACGTCAACAGGCGAAAATGACGCTTTGCTTTCATATTCTGACAATCCAAAACTAGTTGACGCAGTAAGCGAATCAGCGTAACGTCAAACCATCACAACAGACAAAGGAGTCTAAAATGTTTAAATCACTAATCAAAACCGCACCACTAAATGACGGAACAAAAGGCAATCGTTTTGTTGTCTTAGGCACAATTTCGGGCATTTATCGCAAGCGTAGCATCAAGAATCGCCTAGGTATCACAAAGGGAGTCACAACTATCGGACTCCACCTAGGCAAGCGTTCACTGTTTTGGGAACACAAGCGGGCATTGCGTCAATTCCATCGCATTGCGGGCTAGTTGCCTTAGTTATGGGGCTTGCGAATCGTTTGCCCCATTGATAAGCTAACTACAGATAAACAAACCACGGAGTCAAAACCATGAAAAACCTTTTACTACAAACCGCAACTTTTTTGATTTGGTGCTTTACGTTAGTTATCGTTTGCTTTGCGCCATTTTATCTAGATACTGCCGAGGCAATAGCCGCAATGCTATGCGCTACAGTTGCCGCTTTCGGTATTCTAACGGTTTTATTTTGGGAGTCTCTATAATGGCAAAATATGTCTGGATATTAATTTTCGGTTTTTTGTTGGGCAAGTTTACATATCTTGACTCAAACGGATACGGAATCTTTGTGCCTATGCTAGGCGGTTATCACATATCAACGGAGTCAAACTAATGGCAACACTAACGAAAAACCGCCCTTATACCCTAACGCTTAAAGAAGCGAAAGAATCCGCCAATATATCCAAAGGCAATTCCAAAATGCCAGGATCAACTTTCGCCCAAGACTCATTCGCTTGTAAAGTTGGGAGTCGTTTGGCTAACGTTAAAGGTTCAGTATGCGAGTCTTGTTACGCCCGTAAAATCCAACGCTTGCGCCCTAGTGTTAACAAGGGTTGGTCCGCCAATTATGAAAAGGCAACACGATTAATAGCGACAAATCCCGCCCAATGGATTCGGGCTTGCGTGTTTCAAATTAATAGAATTGCTCATAAGACTGGCGAAAATTATCACCGTTGGTTTGACTCTGGCGATTTGGATTCAGTTGAACAACTCGACGCAATAGTTGCGGTCGCTTGCGCTACGCCTAAAATTAAGCATTGGTTACCGACTCGTGAGTTGCAACTAGTGCGCCAATGGCAAGCATTGCGCCCGTGCAATCGCTTTCCCTCTAACCTAGTCGTTCGCTTGTCTGCGCCTATGGTGGACTCTAAGCCCGTTAAAGGGGCCAACACTAGCACCGTACACAAGCACAAAGCCCCTGTTGGATACGCTTGTCCAGCCCGTACACAAGGCAATCAATGCGGCGATTGTCGGGCGTGTTGGGATGCATCAGTCCCGAATGTTAGCTATCCGAAACACTAGAATAATTTCACAAGCATGACTCCCGTGCAACTGGCGACTCTTCGGAGTCGTCTTTTTTCGTTTGTGTTCCGTGGTTTGCCTTGCGTTTTTCTGCGAGATTCTCGTGTGTGACATTATTGCAACAGACTGAAGAATCCTGCGCCGAATCGGTCCGAGCGCAAGAAAAACTTTTGTCAACCCCTTGACATAACATTTGGGACCCTCCAGATTACCACGGGTGATTCGGGTCGGCAAGCGTAACCACCTACATCTGCAAACTAAAAAATTCCAAAGTGTGACTTTTATGCAACACTAGTAATCCCGATGACACCCTATGTACAACAAAAAAGAATCCTTTGTTTACAACGACATATAAAAAAGTTATAAAAAAAAGTTGTCAGTGTGATAAAAAAGTTACTATATATCAGTATAGGGGTACTATACTATAGTATATACGTAAGTTAAAACTACCCACATATTACCAATATAGATTACAACTAAAGTTCTACTATAGTACCTCTATACAGCTTTCCCAATTCAATTTAGGTGTCGTGGTTAAATGGACAAACTAAAGTATAGCGAAACTATCGCAAAAGCTGTCCGTACAGGCATTAGGAATGGTGTCGCTGTAAAGGACATTATGGCTTCTATCCAGAAGTATCAACAAGCACCCTCTAGTTCAGCTACATTCTATAAGTTGTATGGTGACACTATTGCACAAGAACGTGCAGATATTGTAGGTCAAATTGGTTCTGTCGTGATCCAACAGGCACTAGATGGCGACTTTAAGGCTGCTGAGTTTTATCTCCGTAGTAAAGGCGGCTGGTCACCAACGCAAACAAACATTGAGGTAGAAGGGTCTTCTGATGCCGATGAGGACGCAGGAGCAATCGACTCCTTGATGACACTCTTAGGTAAAAAGAATGACACTCCCGATAACAGCGAACGATCTACGACAGTTACCCGACAGCGAAGTAGCGTACATACTCAAACAACTGGGTCCAGCCCAAGCCGAAGAACTACGGTATAACTGGGAGTTCTGGGCTAGACCTGAACAACTAGAACCCGAAGGTGACTGGAACGCATGGTTAGCATTAGCTGGTCGTGGCTGGGGTAAAACCCGTGCTGGTGCTGAGTGGGTAAGACACAGGATCAAAAAAGGTGACAAGATCGTACATTGTGTCGCTCCTACTAAAGGTGATGTTCGCCGTGTTATGGTTGAGGGTGACAGTGGATTACTTAATGTTTGTTGGAAGGGTGATAAGACCTACAGAGGAAAACACATTGGGTTTCCTATCTGGTCCCCTACTAACAATACTCTAACATGGGACAACGGAAGTAAAGCCGTATTCTTCTCAGCAGAGGACCCAGAGCGTCTTCGTGGTCCACAGGCTTACTCAGCATGGACAGACGAGTTGTGTGCTTGGCGAAATGCACAAGAAACTTGGGATATGATGATGTTTGGACTCAGATTGGGTCGTAAACCGCAAGTTTTTATCACAACTACACCAAAAACTACAAAATTACTAAGAAATATTATATCTGACCCCAAAACGGTTATTTCTAAGGGTTCTACGTTCGATAACGCAGCAAACTTAGCAGATACGTTTATTGATGCGGTCAAAAAGACCTACGAAGGTACAAGACTTGGTAGGCAAGAATTATACGCAGAGATATTGGATGAAGCCTCTGGTGCCTTATGGAACCGTGAGTTGCTCTTCAAGTGTGAAGTAGATCGGGACGAGGTACCACCTCTGTCTCGTATTGTCGTGTCTGTAGACCCTGCTGTAACCAATAAAACTGACAGTGACATGACTGGTATTGTCGTGGCAGGTATAGATCAGGATGGTACAGCCTACGTACTAGAGGATCACACAGATCGTTACAGTCCCAAGGAGTGGGCAGCTAAAGCTATAGAACTATATCACGAACACATGGCTGACAGGATTGTCGCTGAACGTAACCAAGGTGGTGATATGGTCCGTCATACTCTGCAAACAGAAGATGAAAACGTCCCGATTAAG
>Ga0208898_1002665_pt1 | contig 10837 bp, 11 predicted proteins | sample VirMetDEL_Mar_4_FD_184513 | JGI IMG/M metagenome (GOLD analysis project Ga0208898, IMG submission 184513) | Aqueous microbial communities from the Delaware River and Bay under freshwater to marine salinity gradient to study organic matter... | ecosystem: Environmental > Aquatic > Marine >...
TCACAAGTAAGCTTGTAGTCAGTAGTAAGCACAACACCATCGGCAATGATCTCTGAAGGCATATCTAGAATGCCTAACCCTGAGATCGCACCAGCAGTAACCGGCACGGCGAAGTCATTGCTGTCTAAGAATACGCTTAGATCTTCGGTGAATGCCATGGTGGGTTAGGGATTAGCGGTGATGGTCCAGCCTTTTGCGATCAATAGATGCTGTAGTGGGCGTTGATGTTGGCTTCGATGGCGACTTGCTCACTACTCTTGTCAACTGGATAGATAATTGCTTCTGATATTTTTCCAGTTATTGGTAGCGCAGGAGGAGTGCCTCCACTGCCCCCAAAAGTAAGACCATTTCTTTTGTTTGTGCCTATGTTTGCTGTTCTTTGGTCACCGTTCACTTTTACAGTTGAACTCGTGGGATTAGTTGACAAGGCAATCCCTGTAAAAAGTGCTTGGGATCCAAGAGTGTAGATATTTGATAAGTTAATGCCTGAGCCAGCATAATACCGTAATGAATTCGCAGTGCTGGTCGTCCACACGCTTATATTGTTTTGGGTGTCGCCATCAACCACAATTTGATTTAAACCCGTACAGCTAAATACTAAAAACAAAGAATCACTGTCCCATCCACCAAAAAGAGATGTTCTTAAAAAGTCGGAATTAAAAGACAAAGCGGGTTTTAGCCCGTCCGTAACAACTGATCCGCTGCTGACAATAGAAGGCTGGCTGGCGGCTGTCGCCTGTTGCGCATCTCTACCATTCCCGCTCTGGTCGTACCACGTCCGCACAAAGCCGTCGTTCCCAGCGCCGACCCACGCAGCCAGCGTGCCATCGCTGACTTCTGTAGCGGTGAAATCACTCTCGGTATTGTCGCTACTGCGGCGAACGCGGATAACTGGGTTGCCACGCAAAAACGTCAAATCTCGCAAGCTGTATGCAGCGGCAGCTCCGGTGAACTCATCCAGCAACCCTTTGTTTTTTTGACTGCCTGTAATAACCATACCGTTTTTCAAAAGTAGGTTTCCAGGACCTGACTTCCAAACAAGAGTCATCACTCACCTCCGGGGAAAGGACGCTCATACGCAGTGATTTCAGCAGGTCGTTCAGCACCAAGTAACTCACGGCTTACCAGCAATGCAAGACCGTCGGTAACACGTTGGTCATCAAGGGCTACACGCTCTGCAGCGGTGAGTTCATCAAGCAGTGCTTTGATTTCATTTGCCTTAGCGTTTTGTGCTTCGGCGGCATCAATCTCGGCTTGGTTTTCGACAGTAGAAGCTGCTTCGTAGCTAGCCACCATTGCTTCATACATGGCAGTTTCTTCAGCAGTAGGGTTCTCCAGCAGTGCATAGGCAGCTACTGCGTCGTCATACATCTGTTGTTCTTCGGCGGTAGGTACACCACCGATTGGTTCTGGTACTACGACTGTATCGACAGAAGCAGCAAGAACATTTGCATATTCAGTTGGAGTGAAGCGTGCAAAGAATCCAGCACTTGTAACGACACCATAAGAATTGGCATCAGCAAAGCGGTGGCCGTCTTTGGTTAGAAGCCATTCAGCGTAACCTTCAGGGGTCATGCCAGCAGAATTGGCGGCAAAGATCAACCCGTCAATAACGCGGGTGTTGGTCAGTGTGAGAGAAAGCGTGTCCATGGTCAGGTCGGTAGAGGAGCTTGAAGAGGATGTCATCAGCCGATCCTCCAATCAGTGCCATCAGAATAAACAGGCACTGTCCCTGCTGTACTTGCAGAGCCAGAACCAGTTACAGCAGAAGCAAATGTTGTGGCAGTTGCATCAGAAACAAAGCCGCGAGTACCAGCGCCAACAGTTGCAGCAGCAGGAAGAGCGCTAACAAGAACGGGAGTTTGCTTGACGTAACCAGTACCAGTGAAGCCTTTGGTGATCTTTACGACGCCAGAGGAGTCGCGGGCTAAGGCAACGTCTGGATCTGTATTTGCAAACAGATTAGATGACCAACCAAGATACCCGGACCCGTTCAACCAAAACTGAGTACCCCTAATAAGAGCGCCGTAAGAACTATTATTATTTACAGCAGAAGAGTTATTTCCTATTAGTGCTAATCCGGCATTTATTGAGAGTCCATGTTGAATAAAATTGTTACCGTTTAAGCCGGTCCCAATTCCAAGATAACCAGCGGTTGTAATAAACGCTTTACTCGTCCCACCCCGCTGCAAATCCAGCAGGTTGCTACCAGTAGCACTTGCAGTGTCGGTTACATTCAGCTTTAACCCAGTAAAGACTGTCGAACCATCGTTCCAATCAGGGTCAACAGTAAAATCACTACTAGCAGCAAGACCACCAGCCCCATCATTATATTGAATTTGGTTTGCAGCACCAGCAGCTGTTGCACCAGCAGAACCAGGCACCCATTCACTATTAACACTGTCGTAAACAAGTGCTTCACCATTAGTTGGTGGACTTGTCGTAAGGTCTACATCAGTAAGACCACCAAGTGTGGTTGCACCACCAGCACCAGCAGGTCCGACAAGTGAAGTCCCTGAGCCCCAAGCACCAGCAGTGCGTGGGCCAAAAATCTCATTACTTGTAGTGTTGATATAAAAGTCACCATCAGTACCAGTCACATTGTCTGTAGGGTCAACCGTACCGTTGAGGATGGTTTGACCGTCAGCACCTGCTGGACCCGTTGCACCTGCTGGACCCGCAGGACCAGCAAGGGTGCCGATGCTATCCCAGGCAGCACCATCCCACACGTAGAAGATCCCTGTATCTTCTGCCTGATAAACGTCACCAGTCGTTGCGCCACCAGGCAATGCCGCTTGATTCGCAACAGTGCCGAGAAGATTTAGAGCGGTATAGTTGGCGACTTGATCAAGGCCAAGACTGACCAACGGGTTGAACTTATAGCTCATCGCTTAACTCCAGAAGATTGTATCGACGTTGGTGGTCGTGCTGACATAGGTAATGTTGAGCACACTGATCACATCACCACCGGATCCACCCTGCTTGTAAGTGATCGTGATCAGCCGATCGCTGCCGTCGTAGTCAAGATCCGCAAAATCTGCAGTTGCTGGGGCCGAAAAGCCACCGATTCGTGGAAGGCTCATCTGTCGCCTAGCTCCTTACTCGAACATCATAACTGGCTGGCCTTATCAAAGCATGAAAAAGCGCCTAACTTTATGCTAGGCGCATAAAACTATCAAGCGTACTTCAGCGCACCAAAAGCATTAACGCTATAGGTGTGAGTGGAAGTAGAAGTTGTAGACACAACCTTCACATAACGCTTGGCATCGCTCTTAGCGAAAACCAAAACCTGCTTGCTAGCGGAGGTGCTGACCTGGGTGAATGCAGCGCCGGTTACATCAGAGTAAGTGCCGCCAGACGTATCACTAGACTGGATCTTCACGTCCAAAGTTGAAGTGCCGCCATTCTCGACATCGAGAATCACAACAACATCGCCTTCGTAATCATTCAGATCAACGGCAGTGCCGTCAAGATCAGCAGTGCGCTCAGCAGTAGGAGCAAGCGCAAAATGGGAGAGCTTTTCAAGCCCAACAGAAAGAATGGCCATTAGTCTTCAGCGGAAGATTTTTTTTGACGCCCACGTCTTGACACGGGCTTTTGCTGGATTTCCAGTTCCGGCTTTGGCGCTTCCTTTGGAGCAACCTTCGCCTTGTCGCCGGTAATCAGCAAGGTCGCAATGCTTTGCTCAACTTCAACAAAAGAGCCTGCTTTCACAGGCTCTCCGTTGATCATCACATTGCGTGTGATCTCGACTCTCATGAGAATCAGGTCGCGAAACAGAAAGCAGTAGGCTGCTTCACTGCGAAATCAATGTCCTGCAGTGCAATCACGCGGACAGTACCAGCAGTAGCGCCAGCATAAGGATCAACAGTCAGATCCAAGCCAGACCACATACCCATGATGAACATGGAGAAGTCGCCAAACAGTGCGTCGTTGTTTTGGAGCTGGTTGGACACGATCACGGGATAGCCGTTGATCTGGTCGTTCTCGTAAACGAACTGAGCAGTGCTGGTTGCTTTCTCGGTGGACTTCAGAGCGCCACGAGCAGAAGCGTTGATGATGTAACGCAGGCTGCCAGCATCAGCGTTAGCTGCGGCAACATCGGTTTCCATCGCGATGTACTCAGAGAAGCTACCGAAGCCGGTAAGAGTCTCAGCGCCAATGCCGCTAACAAGGGTCAGACCTTGAGGCTGGTTGGAAGAGCCGGTGCCATAGATAGCAGCGCGGTCAATTTCCAGAGCAATCACACGAGCAAGATCATTGCGGATCATGCCTTCAACGTCGATGCTGCTTTGAAGCAGAAGACGACGGGAGTAGTCAACAAAAGCACCCACGGTTTTGGGGCTCATGTTCACCTGATCGACTGCCTGCTGGCTTTCGGTAGGTGAAGAATTTTCTCCAACCCAGTAAGCCGTTGCAGCTGAAGTCTGGCGCGGGATAGAAATGTTGCCCTGCAGACCAGTCAGCATGGTTGCACCGGCCTGTGAAATCGACAGGCGGTTGCGCAGCAGATCAATGAAGCTGCCGGACAGCAGCACGTCATCAACCAAATCACCACCGGCGGTAGGAGTGCCTACAACCAGATCACGACGGAGAACTTCGTTAGGCACCACAATGCCGTTAGAAGAACGCTCGTATTTCTTGGCTGCGGCTTCGCCAACTTCAATCTCGAACTCAGCTTCACGACGAGCGTGAGCATCGCCCTGGTTAGCCAGGAAGTTCAGAGCTTTAACGAAGCTGAAGGAGCGAGTCTCCTTTTCAGTCAAGCCAAGGTCGTTGGCGGTGATGCTGTGTTCCACGGGTTGGGTGCCGATTTTTTCGAGGAATGCAGCACGGGCCTCATCGACAGACTTGCCGCCGTCGATCAGTTCACGTGCCAGATCAGGTAGAGCATGACGCTCGCCCAGCTTTGAGATAGAAGAAGTCCGGTTACGCTCGGCCTCTACGGCCTCGGACCGGATCACCTCCAGGTCAGGAGTGTTATCCATGACGGATTCAGTCATAGTGTTTACAGGAGATGCGGTTGAAGCCGCAGGCTCAGAATTGGTGTCCTCTAAAGAACGCCCAACTCCTACGGTTGGATCAGCAGGAATGCTGACAACACTAACTTCGTAAGGCGACCAATTGGTCGCTACGAAATCACTTTCGCGCTCCTCCATCTTATCGATGGAGTAACCGAAAGAAACGCCGCGAAGGATTCCATCGCGAACGTCTTCAAGCACTTCTTGCGCAAATTTATTGCGCGAGAAACGCACTTTGGCATAACCGCGTTTCTTGCCACCATCGATCCATGCACGCTCGACAACGCCGATCATGCGATCTGGGTCATGGTTGAACAGCAACGGTGCGCCGTCATTGAGCCGCGAAAGATTCGCGGACTCCATCTCATGGCTCAAGACTTCGTTGCCGAAATAACGAGCCACGGGATATTCGGAGCTGAATGGAAATTCCATGCTCCGATCGTCAAGCATGTTGAAACTTGTGGATTCAACACGCTGGAACTTTGAGCCTTCAATTTCGCGAGTTAGATCCTTTTTTGGTTCTTCCTCTGCGATAACTTCTGGCGCTTCAGGATTAACTTCCATTGCGCGTAATGCTGCGATCTTTTTCAGTGTACTAAAGCGATGCCCAGCATAAACATCGGTCTCGCGCCAGCCTTCGCTTCCTTCGCGATAAATTTGAATTAGCGCTGCGGGATCGTCTTCTTCGCCGTTGATAACAACTTCTGCGCCAGGTACGTCAAGCTGTCCATCACGAATTACCTTCGTGATCTTGCCTTGCGCGTTGCCTCCGGGAGTGTTCCAGCGAACAAAGTCTCCAACCTTGAGCCCATCAGGCTCTGCTCTCTCTTCAGTGTCAATTGTGCGATCCATAGCCTCAACAAGTCGATCAGACCAATTTTTACCTGCATCACCACCCCATGCAGCCCATGCCACACGACCTGGCGATGGATAACCCTCCTCTCCAGGGCTAAATCCTTCAGCGTCTTTGTCTACTTCATGACGTGCAAACCATGCGCTCATGGTCACAATGGTCTCATCATTTAACTCATCACCGCTCAAGATCTGACCAGCGCGTCGAGCAGCGACATCGGTGCCGCCCTTGCGGCCTTCTTCTTTCCAGTCCCTATAACGCTGCGCTTCTTCGCGCATCCCCTCGGTCGGCATTGCAGGCATTACTCGATTACCTCCGGCGGCTGCTCAATGATGTCGCGGTCAAGCTCAACATTAAGATCACTTGCTGTTTGTTGCTCTCGAGCGAACTCAGTAAGGTTGTCGTAAAAATCGCCGCCTAGCTTCGCGACAATTTGCGCCTTCGTCATGTAACCGGCCTGCTCCATCTCGCGATAAGCCTTAGCCTCTTTCAGCGGATCAACCCAATCCCAGCCACGAGCCATCCAACGAGGAGAGTCGTAACGCTCAGGGCGAGTGTCATAGTCATCAAAAGGCAACTCCCCTGCCAATACCGCAAGGTTCAGCCACTCGCGGAACACACGATTGTGGAAGTGCTCAATCAGATAAGCCTGAACGACTTTCCAATGCTCGCGATCCTCAAGCAAGCTCAACCTTGAGCTGCTGTAATTCGTCTCACTAAAGTCACGGCTCAGGGTCTCATAGCTACAACCAAAACCACTTGCAAACCTGCGCACCTTATTGCGCACAAACATCTCAAACTGCTGATCCGGTGAGTCGATGTTCGGCACCGTTACGTTTTGACCGGGCTCCAGATACTTGAACATCCCAGGCTCAAACTCTGAAATCCGGCGACCGTCTTCAACGTCATCACCTTCAAGCTCGCCCTCAGGACTCGTAACGAATCCCATGATCGATGCTCCAGCACGGGCGCGGATTACTGCAGCCTCCTCATAACCCTGCAGTTGATGTGCATCGCTCATCACAGGGTGGAACCACGGCACACCGCGATTTTGCTGCGGACGCTCTGGGATGAACAGATGGATTACATCCTCTGCGGGCAAAAATACGTGCTTGTCGCCTTTCTGTGGTGCGTTCTGGAACCAGTAATCACCTGGATGGCGAGTCAAAAATGCGTACCGCACAGGGCGGCCCCATTCGTTGACCTCAACGCCCATCCGCCACTCATTCCTCTTAGCAAGCGTTGGACCCTGATACTCTTCGTCCAAAACGTCGGACTCAAGCATCTCAAGCGCCAAGGGCACTCGACTGCCGCCAAACGGACGACGAATAATCCTGAATAGCGCTTCACCTGACTCTGGCAATGCACCAGTCGCCAGCCATTCCATCATGTGGAAGCTGTGCCGACCAGCAACATCACAATGCTGAGCGCGAGTCCAGAGACTCCACTTCTCTTCAATCAGTCGATTGATCGCTTCGCTTGGCTTACGACTGCGAATCTGCTGCACTTGTGATTGCAGCTTGATGCCACTACCGACAACGTTTATCTGCGTTGTACGTTTCGCTTGCTTTGCGTACGGATTGTTCCGTACCATTTCGCGCGAACGATCGCGCAGTTTGCGCAAACTGTTGCGAATCTCGGCATCAGCACTCGACTGAGTGCTCATCCAATCATTCGTTAGTCGCGAGATAATTGCGCCTGCGTAACTACGGCGCCGACGACGAGGCTGTTGCTGCGGAATAGGCTGCAATCCGAGCCTTCTAAGAAATCGTGTACGAAGTCCCATCAGCCTCGATCGAATCGAACGTAAAGATTATGTGGATCACCAAGACCAGAGGCGATCAGCTTGGCTTTGTTCTCCTTGGCCACAATTGACTTTAGCCTTGACTCAAGCTCAAGTAATTCAGATAGTTCGTACCTTTTCAGGTTTCGATTCCCGATCCTGTACTCAGATACAGCTCCACCGCTAATTAGGCTTCTGATTGCAGCCTTAACTGCATCTAGGTCTTGCTCTGCCTGTGACCTGCCATCAAATGCACTAGGGGTGCCGGAATAAGCCAGTGAAGGCTTGACCTCGATCTGCCCTCGGCTGTACTCCTGAATCGTGCCGTCGCTGATCTTTGTCGCGACTGCTTGGAAATACCAGTCAGTACTGGCATCCATCGCGCCAGTCACTGCTGCTGATAGCACGGTCTTCCAGCCGCTGTTATACGCAACCGCAGTAGCAGTAACACCCTCACCTGCAGTGTTCAGGCGAAAGTAATAAGTAAGCGTATGAGTGGTGCTAGTTACTGCGTCGCCAAAAACATCAACTGTCTCGGCATCAGTCCACACCGCATCCACGCCACTTGTTATGGATGGTGGGATCGCCATCGACAAAATTATCGACTGATATGCAAAAGTCTAACTCTTACCACTGATTGACGAAACTCCTTCCACTCTTTTTGATCTGTACGCTGCGGCGTTCCTTTCTTTCTTCAGGTGCTTTTTCCATTTGATCCCAAAGTGTTCTGCGATCCTTGATCTGATAAACCCGATTTAACGCTGCATACGCATAAACAAGTTCGTCCAGCGCTTCGTTTCTTGCGCTGCTCTTCTTTACCCAGATTCTTTCAGGAAATCCATTCTTGAATCGCATGATCTGCTTTTCTGCCGTCAACTCCTCGAAATAATCGTTATCGACTGTTGGGTAAAAATGCAGATACCCTGCGCCAGGGTCATTGTGCTTCAACCTGCCGAATAGCAGTGACTTGATCGTGTCCGAGCCCACCGGAAATACCTGAGCACCCTTCTTCAGCGTCTTCCCGTTTGCATTCAGGTCAACCTTGCTTGCTTTTCCAATCGGTGGCTTGTTCTTCGTAGACATGCCTTTGATTGCAACCACGCCTAGACCCTGACGCTCCCTTGCGTACTGATACACCTCAGCCGTGTGGTGGCCGCCAGAGTCAATCGCAACCACCATTGGCTTCAGCTTCCGATCGCCATCACCCGGATACGGTGCCTGCAAAATCTCGTCCAACTGCTTCCATACCTCACCACGAGACGGATCACCATAAATTTTCACTCGATCAATCAGCCACCCTTCTTCCTCGCGACCCCAACCCCAAACGCTCAGCGACAAGCGATCATCCTGCACGTCGCAACCAATAGTCAGCAGCAAAGCCTCACTCGGCACATTGCCCTGCTGGTACTCCTCAATCGCAGCACGTTCACTCAAAGCATCCGCGCCAACCTTCGACGCATACTCGTCCTCCCACGTCTCACCCAAGACCGTATTGACAAACGTCTTCAACTGCTCTGCGTCATTCTTTGCGTCCAGAAATTCCTCAACCAAGTTCTGCCAAGTTGCATTAGGGCTATAGCTGTAAGCTGCCCAGATGTGGAACGACACATGTTTGCCGTTCCCTGGCGCGGTGGGCCGCCACTCACCGCGTTCAACCATCCAACGCTTTTTCGACGCAGGGATCCACACGCCACATCCTTCGCACGCATAACTCGCAGTATCGGGGTCGTCATCTCGCCACTTGATGTTTGCCCATTTCAAGTACTGCATGTGACCGCAGTCGGGGCACGGCACGAAATATCGACGCTGATCGCCCTGCAGGAACATACGCTCCACACGGCTGAAATCCTTCACCGTTGGCGTGCTGCCGGAAACGATCTTGCGATTCCAGTAATACTCCGTACGGCGGATACCAAGCTTGATCTGGTCACCCTCGGTGCCAGCTGATGCTGGATAGCCATCAATCTCGTCAAACAACACAACACGACGGCTCACCCTCCTGAAGCCGCGTGGTGAGTTTGCGCCGACCAAGCTCAAGCTCCCGCCAGGGAACTGCTTTTGCAGGATCGTGTTCGCGCCATCCTTAGACTTCGCCTCACTCACGACGCCGCGCAGACAAGGCGTATCACGCAACATCGGCGCGATCTCTTCCTTTGAATATCCCTGCGCATCCTCGATCGTGGGCTGCACGATCATGATTGGACATGGATCCTGGTGAATATGGAACGCCGCAACGTGATTCAAGATTTTTGAGTACCCGACACGGGCACTTTTCATCACAGTGATCTGCTCAATCTTTGGATTCGTAATTGCATCCATGATTCCCTTCTGATAAGGGAGCGTATGCCATCTACCGCCCTCTGCGCTTGATTCTGCGCTTAAATATGCGTAATTATCCGCCCATTCGCTCAAAGTCATCTTCTTTGGCGGCTTAAACGCCAAAAATGCCGCTTTTCTGAGCTTTTCTGCGTTATTCACTGTCAACAGCAAGGTCTTCTAAAGCTTCACGAACAATATCATCCAATACGCCAATTGCATCTGTGTCTAAATCTGGTATCCGTTGTTTTGCCTTTGTCGGGATACCCAGTAGCTTTGTTCTTGCGCGAGTGATTATCTCAACCCATTCATGTTCGATCTCTTCAGCCTTAACTAACATGCCTTCTTTCTGCTGCCTGTCCAACTCAAGCAACTCAGCTTTTAAATGCTCTGTGCGGGCTCTGCTCTCGTCGTAGTCAGGGATCGACTCACTAGTGCGACTAATCCTTGGCTCCTCTCTTGATGCCATTCGCTCTTCACGGCTACGCAACGGCTTTTTCTCCTTGCCAGGCCCAGGCGCCTTCGGACCCATACCAATTCTGGTCTGTGTGTTCCTTGCCCACTCTTCTCGCATTGTTTCGCTATTGACTAGGGGCTTGCCATCACGGCCTTGTATGACCGATAATCTTCCGCTTTTTACGGCGGCGTATACGGCTTCCGGTGTGACGCCCAATGCTCGCGCAGCTTCGGCTCTGCTGATTAACGCCATGATGTAAATACGCTAAAGGAACGATAGCGCACAATAAATAAGGATGTTAATATGGCCGGTTTGCAAATTCGGCCCTTGGAGAGAGTGTGTTTTCGAGTAGTCGAAACAACTTTCTGCGCAATTGCCTAGCCGAATGGCGCGATTCGAAATTACCA
>Ga0208898_1002670_pt1 | contig 10831 bp, 4 predicted proteins | sample VirMetDEL_Mar_4_FD_184513 | JGI IMG/M metagenome (GOLD analysis project Ga0208898, IMG submission 184513) | Aqueous microbial communities from the Delaware River and Bay under freshwater to marine salinity gradient to study organic matter... | ecosystem: Environmental > Aquatic > Marine > Coastal...
GGTCTAAAAAGTTTTCTTTTACCCAAGCTATAGTTTCATCACCCTGTTTACCTTTACCAGCAAAATATCTAGTTAAACCTACAAAATCTTGAGCAGATGGTGGTATACCTAGTAAATTAAATTTACCTTTATCAGCGCCTACAGCTCTAGCTTTAGTTCTACCATATCTTTTTTCTGTGCCAATACCTGTAGCTCTTTCAATTATATCATTAAAATCTTTATTAAGATTTTTTGATTTACTAAATTTAATTCTAGCATCTTGAGCCTCAGTGTCTAAACGCTGCATTTCATTAAGAACGTTTTGATTAATATCAGTTTTAGAAAATTTAATATTTTTTGGTAATATTTTTTCGTTAAAAACCTTAGCTTTAGATGAAGCTTTTGTTAAAGCAGCTGTTGTAGGTTGTCCAGAATTATTTATTTTAAATTCTTGTTCAAAGTTTTTACCGTTAATACCCATTAAAGAATTAGGATTTATTCCTCCTTCTTGTGTTATAACTAAATCATTAAAATATCTTTGCCACCAAAAATTTTCACCTAGTCTCCAACCTTTAGGCATTTTTCTTTGTAAACCTACAGCTGTAAGTTTTTTGTCCATAGCTTTGTCTAATGCTATAAGTTTATAATTATTCATTACAGCATCATAAGAAGCATCAAAATTGTAACCATTTAAGGATGTATCAATTAAATATAAGTAAGCCGCTGTTGCAGGCATTGCGTGCTCGTATTCAAATCTACTTCCTGTAATTTTTTTAGAATAACCTACAAATTGAGCACCTAATTTATGCCAATGTGATGTAGCACTACCTGTAAACTTTAAATAATTACCTATAACTGGAGCAATTTTTTTATTATTATTTATAGCAGTGTTAAATCTTTTCCACATTTCTTTATGTATGGTAGAGACTTTTTTATTCCAATCTTTTATTTTACCTTCTTTTATATTTTTTTCTATTGTTGCAACATTTTTAAAAATAGTAGAATATGCTGGTATAGAATAATTATCTATTCCTTTAATAGGTTTACCATATTTTTGTGTAGAATCTTTGCTTATTGATTCTATAGCTGGCACATAAACATTATTATATAAATCTTTATATTTTTGTTTTAACTCTTTATTATCTTTACTAGTTCCTACTATATAATAACTAGGTGTTAATACAGCTTTGTTAGCAAACCAAAATTCTCTTGGCATTAATGGTAAAAGCTCAGTTTTTAAAGCTTCAACAAAATCTTTAATACCTTGTTCTGTTTTTAAATTATAAATTTTACCCGCATTGTTTTTAGCTAAAACTTGATCAATACCTTTTTCTTCTAATTCAAATAAAGGATTGTCTAGAATACCACCAATTCTTTTATTTGTTTTACTAAACTTTAAATCAATAGGTCTTTTAATTGCTTTAGAAACTTTTTCTGTAGTTTGTGCTTTATCTACAAACTCTCTTTTTTCTATAACCTCTGGTTTTTGTATAGTTTCCATTGTAGCATCAAAAGCAAACTCTTCTGCTAAAGCCTCTGCTAATGCATCTTTTCTAGTGCCTTTAGTAGATGCGCCAACATCTCTACCTAAAAAGTATTTTATAAACTCTGCTTTAGTAATATCTTTTTTCTTGAATATTTTTTTACCTTCTTTAGTCTTTTCTCTTTTACCAGTATCTTCTGCAAATTGTCTAAATCTTTTGTTTATAATATCTTGAGGTATAGCTTCGTAAATATTTTCAAAGTTATCTCTTAAAAAAGTTTCATAAGCTGCTCTTGATCCTAAAACATCTTTAGCAATAGTTGTTTTAAGTTCTGTTCTAAATGCTTTTTGTAAAGCTTTTTTAAACTGAGGCGAGTCTACAGGTGGTAGTTTTGTACCAAATGTTTTTACTACAGCATCAATTACTTTTTTTGTGGTAGCTTTATCTAGTTTTATTTTTTTTCTTAAACTTTCTTTTGCTTTAGTTGGTTTTTCTTCAACTCTTTCTGTAATTTCTTCAGTTGTTAAATCTAATGTTTCTGGAGTTGTTCTATCATCTATTTCTTTAGTAAACAAATCTCCTTCTTGACCCAACCTTTTTAATATATTACCTAATCTACCACCACCAAATTTACCTCCGCCAAATAAACCTTCTCTAATGTAAGCCCCATACTCTCCTTTACTAGGATCATAAGTTTTGTTTAAGTAAACTAAAACTTCTTCTTGAACACCAGATTTAAATTCATCTTTAGTTATACCTAATCCACTTTTAAATTTAGAATTAACAAAGTCATTTACAATACCTTCGTTATTTAAAGCTAAATCATTTTTAATATCTACAGCTTCTTGTGCTGTAGCGGTTTTTAATTGTTCGGATAATCTTTTGTTTTCAGCAACAATAGTTTTAGATAACTTAGTTTTTACTTCACCAGCTTGTTTTACTTCAGTTAATCTTTCAGCTCTTTCTGTTAATCTACCTTTAGCTAGTTCTCTTTGATATTCTTTTAAAAAATTATAAACATCTTTGCCATCTTTAAAACTTGCTTTAGTAAATCCTTTTGGTCTAAATATTTTTAAAATAGGTTCTGCTAGTTTTTCAAATAAAGTTTTTTCATAACTTATTTCGCCAGATCTTAATGCATCTGAAAAAGCAGTTAAATATTCTTCATTATATTTGCTCTCGCTTTTTTCAGTGCCATCCTCATTAAACCTATAATTATCATCTATTCTTTTTTGAACAATATTTAGTTCTTTTTGAGATAATTGGTCTTTAAAATTATCTACTATTTCTTTTCTTCTAATAGGATCAGACAAGTCATTTCTAACTATACGGTGCAGCAACTCATGAGATCCAACACCTATAGCACCAACTTCAACAGCTCTATCTTTATTTATAAGCACTTGTCCACCAGGTGTAATAAAACCTTCAGATAATAATGCTTCGTTTTTTTCTTGTTCTGAAAATTCTAATTCTTCTATTCTAGTTTTAAACTGTTCACTGTTTAATACCTCAGGCGTATAACCAAGTTTTTCACCTACTTTTTTAGCTGTCTCAATATCTTTTGTTACTTGCTCTACATTAATATTTTTCTTTATCAGCTGTATGTCTCTATCTATTTTTTTAGCTTGGTTGTTTATGCTTCTTATACCATAACCATATTCTTTATTACTTAAATCTCCTTTTTGATTGCTTCTTCTAAGATCTATAGCATTACTATAAAGTTTATCTTTTTTATCAATTAAGTTTATTAATTCAGATTTTTGATCTTCATTTAAAAAAGTAGATAACTTTTGATTAGTTTCTAAGTATGTTTTTAATTGTGATTGAGTATTTTGTATTTCTTCTTCAATTTGAGCTTTTACTCTTTTATCTTTAGTTGAATTTTTTATTAAAGTTAAAGAGTGCATTCTGTTTATAGAACTATTAACCGTGTTGACACCATTAGAGTCGTTTCGTAAAGCTCTTAAAGCTTTATTACCTCCTCCACCAACAACAGCACTACCAACTAAACCAGATAAATATGCATCAATACCTTCATCCGAAACCATAGCATTTAATCCATTGGTTATTGCATCTTGTGTGTTAACACCTTGTGCTAGGCTTTTATTAGTAGTTTCTAAACCAAATTGAACTTGCTCTTGAAAACCATTTACATTAACATTTAAAGCTGTATTAGCTAAACCCCTATAGTTCCAAGCTTGTCGTGTTATTATTTTACCTACAGATTTTAAACCTATATACTCGGCGGCAACAGCAAAAGTACTTAATATAGCTGGTGTAGTTAAATCTATTTCATCATTGTTTTGTAATTGATCTAAAGCATCGTCAACATCGCCATACAAAGATTTTGCTTTTTCAACGTTATAATCTGTAATCATTGGTGCCGCTATTTGTGGAGCTAAACTTATACCTCTTGTTAAAGCGGCTGGCACCATAGTACTAATTACACCTCCTACAGCGTTAAAAGAAGCACCAATTAAATCAGAAACATCACCTTCTTTAAAACCTTTAACAAAGCCTTTACCTGTACTTTTTTGTTCTTTTGCTAATTGCTGAGATTTTTTAATCATTTTTATCCAAGCTTCATCAGCATAACTACCAACTTCTTTTTTAGTATTAGAATAAATAGCTTTAGCTTTTTCACTACTTAATTGTTTCCATTTTTCAGGATTATTTTTAAACAAAACTTCTTCGTTTGTTTCTGGATCTACATAGGCTATTGCACCTGCACCAATAGATTCTCCTGTTATAAAGTCCGCGGCATCATCTCCAGCGACATCTTGAATAAACTTTAAACTTGCCGCTTTAGTATCTTGCCAAGCACCTTTTAACTGTCCAGGTAAATTTTCTACAACATTACCTATGTTTTCTATTGATTCTATTATTTCACTTTCACTTCTGTCAGATTTAACTTCTTTTTCTAATTCATCTATATAAGAAGTTAGATCAACAACTTGAGTTTCTGTTAAAGGAGTTTGATCAGTTGTTATACCGTCTTCGTCTTTACTAAACCTTTTATTTATATTGTTTATCTTGCTTAAATCCAAAGAAATATCTTCCGATCCTAAGTCCGTACTCTGACCCGTTGCTATCTGTTCGTTTACCGCTGTTACGTCCGCAACACCCTCCGCAACAGCTTGTTTCTTTACTATTCCAGTTTGTTGGATATATTCTTCTACAGTTAAATTAGATTCTTCTGCAGCTTTTTGTATTTCCTCTAAACTATATTCTTGACCATCAAGTTCGTACATAATTAGATTGGTTTTTTAATTATAGGAAGTTTTTTCTTAGATTTTTTAGTTTTTTCTTCTATATATTTATCACTCATACTATCTACTAACGAAGGATAAACTAATCTTATTGCTCTTCCTTTGTCATCTCCACCAGCAAGTTTGCTTACATTTAAAAGCTCTTGAAAAAATATACCTCTTTCCTGTTTATTATCCATGTTGTATCTTAAAGGCTCTTGTTCGTTTCCTTCTTTATCAAATTGAGGAATTGTAATTATAGAACCTTCTACTAAAGTGGCTTTGTCTTCTGGTCCTTGTTTGTATCTATTATAAGCACCTAATGGATCTCTTGCAAATTCGTTGTATATTTTTACAGCACTTTCTTCTGCTGACAAGTCTTTATATTTACTAGAAGTATTGCCTGATGGTATAGTTGTTTTTCCAAACTTTTTTATTTCAAAAGCCCCAGGGTTTTCTCGTACCCATTTTATAGCTTTTGGATCATCAGAGCTTATATAATCAACATTAGGAATATAATTTCCAGCTCTTAATTTAAGTTTATCTGTAAATGTTTTAGATTGTTCAGGATCTATTGCTCCACCTTTTACAATTTTTAAATCCTCTGCTTCACCTAAAACATTTCTCCAAACAGCATTAGCTGTTTTAGGATCTTTTAAATAACCTTGAGCTAATTTATCTACCCTATCATTTATAGCTAAAGCTGCCATTTCCCAGTTAGGACCAACAATAACAGCGGTTATATCACCGTTTTTACTTTTTTGTACTCTAGTTTGCTCAGAATTTATATCTTGATACTCTGAAGTTAATTTACCATTTTTATCTATAACGCCACTTTCAACTAACACGTTTTCTAAAGTTTTATCTACAGTAGGAACTTTAGTGGTAGTATAGTTTGCGGCTTGAGTGCCCCAAATAATAAACTCTTTATTGTCAACACCTGTTTCTTTATCGTCTAATTCTTTATATTTAGTTCCCCATCCTTTTTCTTTATCATAAATTATTTCTTTAGAACCTTTTAAAAACCCAGTGTCTATCCATGTGCCAATTTGAAACTCTTGATTTTCTGTCATAGAGGCATAACCTTGTTCACCTACGTTAACAGGATTATTACCTATTTCATTTAAATAGTCTTGGGTTGATTCTGCTCTTGCTTTTATATAAGGTATTAAACGTTTTAAAGCTTGGTTAGATTCGTTAAATTCTTTTTGTGCTTGAGCAAGTTCTTCAGGTGGTCTACCGGTTTGTAATAATTTAATAGAGGCGTTTGTTTTTGACGTTGAAAAAGCTTGAGCTTGATCATATATTTGCTGATCATTAATATTGGCTTCAGCTAAAGCACCAGAAAGAACATCGTAATCTTTTACACCTTGTTCTTGTATTTTTTGAAGTCTAATAGCAAAACTTTTGTTTAAAGACAAAAGCCTATCTCTTTCTTGATCTAAAACTTTAGATGCTTGATTACCCAAGGTTTGTATTGCATTTGCCCAAATCTGACCGCTCTGAGTGTCGACTACTGTTACTGGATTTTCGTATGCTCCCATTATTATATTTTGATATTATTTATTTCAGCTGCTTTAACTTGTCCTAAAGCTCCCATGTAGCTTCCTGCTATGTTTCCTAAAGCTCCAACTCCTCCTGCTATAATAGAAGCTTGGTTTTGTCTTGCAGCTACTTGAGCCTGTTGTTGACCTGTTATTTGCGCTTGAACTCTATTTAACTGCTCTGTCTCTCTTCTTTCTTTTTCACTGTAAACAAAAGTTTTACCTTTAACATCTACATCTTGCATTCTTTGCGCTTCACCAAATAAACCTGATTGCACTCTTTGTGCCTCAGCCATTTGTAATCTTTGTAAATTATCTTCACCTTGAGCCCTTAGTTTTTCATTAGCAGCTTCTTGCTGTTCTATACTAGCGCTAACACCTTTTTTACTTTGTAAAGCAGCTTGAGCTAAAGCAGTTGCTCCTCCAGCACTAGCACCTGTAGCTCTCAACGCGTCTAGTGTATTAGCTAGAGCAATGTCAGCTTCTTCGATTTCTATTTCAGCGGCTTTAGTTGCAACACCTAAATTAGCATAAGGATTAGAAACCATACTACTTAAATCTGTTATCATACCTGATAAATCTGCTACACCAGCGTATGGATTAATTATAGGTTGCCTTTTATTTTCTAAAGTTTTTAATTTATCTTCTAAACGAGCTTTTTCTTTACCAGCTCTTTTAGCTTGCTTACCTGCACCTATAGCGCCTACAGCTGTGCCGGCTATTGCTGACCCTCCCATGATAATTGCTGCTGTTATAAATGCCATAATTTATTTATTTTTTTGTTCATATTGCTCTTGTGTTAAAGAAACAAGTTCTTGTTCTAACTTTTTAATATCTTTTGTGTTGCTAGGATTTTTATGTACATTTATAAATATAGAATCTTCATGTGCATAAATATATCTTTGAGATCCAGCTTTAGAAATAGTATAACAAGGTGCCTCATGTATAACTATTTCATTATTATTTTTTATAGCAACTTTACCAGTCATTAAAAACCAGACGTGGCTATGATTATGTATAGCACCTTTTACTAGTTGACCTTTAGACATAGTCATAGATCTAATATAAAGTTGATCCGCAAACTCGTGAGTAATAGGTATTTCATCTGTTACTACAATATTTCCATCATTATGAACAATAGAAATATCGTTTATTTTTTTTAATTTCATTTAATTTAATACGATGATTCTACAATATCAGATGATACTGCAAATAATTCTTTTTTAGTTGTTGGGTAATCTTGATTAATAAGTTTTATTTTAGCTTCTGTAAAGAAACCTTTTAAACCTGTAGAAGATGGTCCCCATAGTATTTCACCTTCAGTAGCAGGTGAGTTGTTTATTAAGTTTGCAAAAAACTTCTTTTCTTTTCTTTTAAAATTGTTAGAAAATAAATCTGATTCTAACGCGCTTAAATTTGTTTGTAATGTATACTTACCTATAGGTACTGAAACATCACCAGAACTAGCTACCATGCTTTCTAGTTGCCAACCATCACTACCTTCGTAGTTTATAGTTTTAAAGTTTTTAACAAGTGATGGCTCTTTGTTTAATATCACTGTAACATTTGAATCGTAAGCTATTTCATAAAACTTACCATAATTACCAGTGTTGTGAAGCCAAACACCTTGACCATTATTAGTTGTAACTTTTAAACTATAAAAATTATTTTTTAAACTTGTAACAAAATCAGGTTTATAATCAAAAAAACTTGTCCAACCTAAAACACTTTCATCAAAAGTTAAAGTTTTATAAGTTCCATTTGTTTTTTGTATTGATAAAACATAATTTTTATTATGAGCATCCCAACCTGCTCTAATTTGTTGTATAGAATCAGCTAATTCGTCTCTAAAAAAGTCATGCATACCATAAGATGATATTTCTGTAATACCATCGGCTGATAATCTTAAAACACATCCTCTTGCTCTATCTGTAAAGTATTTTCTATAACCATATACAGCAAAGCTAAATGGATCATTTGATATACCATATTCACCTGCATAAGCTACTATTTGACCTATTACTAAATTAGTGGAAGTTACGGCGGCATTACCTTCAGCAGAATAAATAGCGTCTTTATCTATAAGCGCTCTACTAACTTTATTCTGTTGAAATATAATTAAGTTAGTATCTTCAGCATAAAGTTTTTGTATTGAACCATTAGCTGGATCTGCTGATCTAGTAATATCTTGACCAACAGAAAATTGGTTAGTATCATTTACACCTGTTCTTGAATTAAATATACCAGAGTAAATCAATGTATTAAACCTATCTTGCTGTAAAGGTTCTAGTTCGTCTAAATAAGCTTTTACACCTAAATCAACTATAGTATTATTATAACCACCTCTAATTCTAGCTTCTTCAATATACCAATCATATGTAGTGTTGGCCACATAATCAGACGGTACATTAGCAAACGGGGCTGTAGGCTTTGTAGTAGCTTCAACAACGCTTTTTAGCTTTTTAATTAAAAAAGTATTAAAATATTTAACTTCTATAGTAGCTGACATAATTTATTATCACTTATTTTAACATGTAATTACTTGTGTAACTTTACCATCATTTCCTTGAATAAAAAATACCCTTCTATTGTTTAAACCAGTTTCTGCGCAATTATAAGAGTAATATCCTGCATCAGCAAACGGTGAACTAGCTCCATTTGGTCCTTGTCTTATAATATCATTAACTTGTGGTGTAGCACTGTTTGTTGTAGTATTGTAGTATAAATTAGAGCCACAAGCATTATTTTGTGAACCATCAATATTACAAGATGCATTAAACACACTAGGGGGTGATGCATAAAATGCGTAACCTATAACTGTAGAATTTACAACAACTTGTTGAGTAGTTGTAACACTTAAAGAACCGTTTGTTGTATTACCATTTGCATCTTCTAATTTTATTGTTAAGTTAAAAGTACCAGATGGGCTTGAAGCACTAGGTCTAGACAATACGCCTGTTGTTTCGTTTATTGAAAATGAATTTAAAGTATTACCTGCTATAATACTCCATTTTAATTGTTCTGTATTTCTAGTGGTATCAGAAGAACCATTAGTACCTGTTATTGTGCCTATAGTTCCAGTATCTGCTGTAGTTATAGTTATAGTAGGCAAAGCAACGCCACCGTTTATTATAGGAGTAGAATTAGATAAATTACCTCCAAGAAATATTTGCGCTGACTCAACAGAGCCAGGGCCTACTATTATACAACCTATTGTAAACTCTCTAATATTTATGGTTTCATTAAAAACAAAATCACCATTAGTAGTATCTGTTATAAAACTATAACCAGAACCAGTGTCAGGAATAAAAGAAAATTTATTAGTTACATTATTTCCAGCATTATCAAAAACACTGAATGATCCATTTTTTATAGTAGTGTTGTTGATCATTGAAGAACCGCTATTATCAACTGGAAAAACACCTGATATAAAAGCCGAACCTTTGGCTAGAGATTCCGGTTGATTCCAACTATATGAACCCCAACCTACAGCACCTGTAAAATTAGTTAATATAGACGCATTTAAATCTGCTATTAGACCAACGGTAGGTGTTTCCCAAAATATATCTAATAAAGAATCCTGAGGCTCGGTTTCATAAATAGATAAATTATAATACATGTTTGTATTATCATTATTAGTATGTGTTACACCAATAGGTTGAGATGTACTAATTCTAGCTATAAGAGGATCTGTATCTAATTGATAAAAGTTATTATGACCTTGAGGTTCTTTTAAATCAGAGTAGCTCATGTTTAAATCAGTAGCCGCACCTATAGTAATAGCTGTATCAGTATTTACGCCTGGAAAAAACTGTCTATTATTTTTAGGATCATCAGCTGTAGGTGGAGAACTAACTATTAAAGTGTTTTCAACTCTACCAAATAGTTGAACTGAACTTCTAAATTGTTTTTGCTGAGGTCCAACTTCAGACAAATCTCTAGGTATTTTATTTATGTTGTCATTTATTAAAACCGTATGTGCCGTTTTATTATCTTCACCAGGTGGAAAAGGGCTCGAGCCTGATTGAAACTCGGGATAACCATTTAAAAAACCAGGTAAATAACAGTTATAATAATCTTGTTCTGTTTGCTTAACAACAACTTTATATGAATACCATCCTATTGGATTTATAGTGTAAGCAAAATTTAAATCTGGAGAAACTCCATTAAGTCTAGTATTATTTAAATAACTTGAGTTAACCCTACCGTTGGTTGGCACAGTATATCTAGCAGGTGTTTGACCATCATTTGTTACAGGTCCATTAACTTTTACGTAGTCTATGTATTCACCTCTTAAATAATCTCCTTCTACGGGCACGTTTATATTAGAATCATATGTAACACTATCTAAAGTAAACTCATATTGAGTGTCTGATATAGTTGCTACAGGTGTTTGTTTAATTGCAAAACCATTTATATTAGTAGGCGCGGCGTATAGACCAGGTTGTCCAGTGGTAAAATTAGGTAAACTATTTGTGCCAGATGATATACCTTCTGTTATGCTAAGCTGTAAAGTATCACCAAACCAAGATTTTATGTTTGATAAACTTGCGTTATATGAATTAAATATAGTTGA
>Ga0208898_1002672_pt1 | contig 10824 bp, 14 predicted proteins | sample VirMetDEL_Mar_4_FD_184513 | JGI IMG/M metagenome (GOLD analysis project Ga0208898, IMG submission 184513) | Aqueous microbial communities from the Delaware River and Bay under freshwater to marine salinity gradient to study organic matter... | ecosystem: Environmental > Aquatic > Marine >...
TTGACCCCCCCCCTACCTTTACACATATTCCCCCACACTCTATTATTATACAATGTGGATAGTTGACAATGTATTGAGGGGTCTGTTTATAATGATGAAGTTCACCTTATTTGTCTACGCTCTAATCCACGTGTTCTCCACCATCCGTCAGTATATAAAAAAACAACGGTAAAATTTACGGCTGTTTAATTTACTAATCCCTCATCTATGATAGGGGGATTAAATAAACAGTTGGTTCCTCATACGTAAGTCAGGAAGATTAGATAATTCAGATAATGAATTTAATTTGTAAGAATTTAAATATTGGTTATTGTAATGGGTAATCACATAATAGTCTTCCCCCATCTTTTTAATTACAATCCTTCTTTCGTCATCACCTCTATACACTCGTTGGTATAAATCAATAACTCCACCATTGGATTCAATAACCTTAACGGGATTTTTGAATGACGAAGCAAATTGGTTTATAGTGTTAACTTCATCCTCATTGAATGAGTCAGACCAACTTGGTAATTCATTATATACTCCCGATTTAATAGACATACCAATAAATACCCAAATTTTTCCGGAAATTCTAAAATCAAAAAACCCCCTTCTTTTCAGAAGAGGGTCCTTGTTATAATAAGTCGTCAGAATCTATAAGAGTATAGGTAAAAGAGTTCCCCCATACATATCGGGATGCATTACAAATTGCCATAAAGATTTGGAACGCATCATAAGAAGCAATCACCTGACATCCAGCAGACCACTTATCAACTTGAGTTGATGTATTACCAGGTATTGAAGTGGCTCTATGAATATTAATACCAAACAATCCACTTTGAACAGATGACTCATTCAAGTTATACTCGTCATCCCGATTATTATCTCTATAAACCAAAACAGGTTTAACCTGAACCAATGCTTCATACTCATTATTGTGTAATCCAATTTGGTAAGCACCCCTATATTGACCAGGTTTTAAAATGGCACATCCCGCAGAACTTAATGGGTCCTCCATATAATAACGACCTGGGTCGGTAGTGCAATTAAAACAGTTATAATTCCAAAGACCATTTTCCATATAACTGATTGTCATACAATCGTCAAATTGATTGGTTACTTTATCTCCTGTTGAAGAATTCCTAATTCCCACAATGTTAACATTGTATTCACCACTATCAAACCATCTATAACCTTTTGATTTTAGTGTGTACTCTATTTGTTCTCTACTTGGACAATTCATAATATATTTTTTATCCCAATAAATACTCCCAATTTTCCAAAATTTTTCCAGAAAATTCTGCAAGACATACCCCCCTTAAAAAATACCCACAGATTTCATTTATGGGATTAACCCCCCTAAACCGACCAAAAACCCCCCGAGGGGAGGGGGGATACGGGAGGGGACCCCCCCCTATACGGAGGGAGAGGGGGCTATGGGACCCCCTATGTGTGACATAATGACAGGGGTGGGGGTGTGGATAACTAATGGTGAATATGACGGGGGGGTGACATATTATTTTTTTTTAAAAACCCCCCCCCACAAATATACGGCGAAACTTTTTAATATACAAGTTGTTTGTTAATTATTTTAGCCGTAACTTTGTTGTGTACAACAACGGTGAGGTTCAGTACGGGCGTGGGGGCTTTTGTGGTCACGGGAGAGTAGACTCCAGCCTGCCTTATATTTTTATATAAGGTTCCCCTCGACTGAAGGGGGGAGGGAGGAAGTCCCTACTCCTTAGTGAAGTGTTTGTCTATTACATCTATGGACATTTGTATAATGGTCTTCCTTACGTGGGGATAATTTTCCTCACTAAGATTGTAGTACTTGTTAAGGTGTTCTAATACTCCCCCCATATCAGCGTCAACAATTATAAAGTTGTTTTGTCTAATGGGTTTTTTATTCCATCCCTTCTTAGCTCTTTCGAACCATACCACTCCATCATCCATTGAAGTCTTACTCTTATACACAACCTTCATCCCCCTCTTATCTTCAGCAACCTGAGGGGTAAAGAATTCATTAATAAACTTTTCTACATCATCCATAAGTCAAATATAATCTATGGTACAATAAAGTGTAGTTATTGTCCACACCATTTCCACATACTACCGTGCCACAAATTCCTTCCTGACACCCTGTCAGGGGGAAAAATAAATTATAAATGTTGATAACTTTATCCCATTTTATTTGGATTTGTCAAAATGTCAGGGGGACTTTGCATGGGGGATAATCGTTTCACGGGGTTTTACACTTGGGACATTCCCCCACTTTTCCCCACATCATATAGTGAAATCCCCTCTGTAGATAGTGTAAGGACTAATTTATCCCCTCTACTGATAGTGATAGAAGGGATTATTTAGGTATGTATATATTCCAGTAAAAAAGGTTAGTTAATATAGTGAAGCGGTCGACACGTAGTGTTACAAACCATTCCAACGTTCCCCCCTGTCTATGAGACCCATAATATGACCCCCAACGTAACACCTTCTACTGTGGTGGGAAGGAGTGGGAGAATAGTGTTAGAGACCCTTCGGGTCTGAGTATAATTCTCCGTTCACCATAAGAATCATATGGGTATAATGTAATGGTATACTAAAGAGTTTACTCTTATGAATAACCATATAGTTTAACCATTCTTCCTTACCTGAACTAAGGTGTTTTATTATAGGGGGTTTCTTCTAATGACCCCCTTCGATAATGGGGGGGAATAATATAATACATGAGTGAACGAAAATGTGGTCACGTAGTAGACCACCATTGTAGTGAGGGAATGGATTGGATTATTTCACCTCATTATATTATACTTATGTAAATTCTTTTATTGTATGAAAAAGGTAGAGTTTAGTGAATACGTTAATGGTCGTATGTATCATTCACATAATGGTAAGATTGTCTTTGATGATGGTCTTATTAATAAGTTGAATGTATGTAAGGATTTAACTTATAAGATGTATGAGATTAAGTTAGGTTTTGAGTATAGAAATACTTTGATTAAGACACATGGTAATATTGGTTTATTTAAAGTTGATTATATTATTCATGTTAATTACCCCCACTTATTATATACACACGAACAGATGTTAGGTATCATGATAGACATGTTTAAGTATATGGGTATTCATTATGTACATACATTTGATTCATCTTCTATTATGACGGCTAGTACCACCTATAATGAATTTATTAAAAGAAGGAATATGGAGAATATGAATTATGGTTTACACACCTTTGAATATATTACCATCCCCCACATGATGTATAGTGAATCTGATATTATGTTCGGTCACGAAATGTCTTATATGTGATATTAAACCACCATAGAAACCTTACCGTTTAATTGTTCACAGGTAAAAGGTTTTACAATATATTGCATTTTGTTGGTGGCCATCTGTAATAACTCTAACCTATGTATTTCATCACCACCACTACATAATATAATACTTGGTATTTTACTATTAAGAATATTGTCTGTGTGGAGTTGTATGTTAAAGATAATTAAATCGGTATTGGATGGAATATCTACATTACCATTTGATGTTGTGGTTATATTATTACCATCTAAACAATTTTGAATCATATTATTTACTATTGGTGATTCATTAATTAAAAGTATATTCATATTAATAATTATGTTTTATATAATATATTATTTCCCCACCCTTTTGTAAATGTTCTTTCGTACTGTGGCTACAATTAATCCCCCGACCCCCTTTATTTGTTTTAATATCATACTATCCTTATCTTTATAGTATGGAACACATTGTACAACGAGATGGATATACTTTATTAATCGGAGACAACCCATCATCCCTGTTTACTTATTTTGGTGTAACTGAAATGCATGGACTTAATCTCGCTGAATGTGAATCCTACCCATCCACTAAGGATAATGCTTATATCGCTGGCTTATGTAACTTCATACCACACACTAACGAGAGGTTTGTTTATCTAAACACAAGTCGTTGGTCCTATGGGTTGGTCTTTCATGAGATGATGCACCAATCCCTTTATAAACATGAATATAATTTGGAGTTGGAAGAAGAAATTATTACTTGGGCCGAGAATGAATCTAACTACATTTACGATACATTTAATAATTAATCTCTCGTGCTGTGGCTACATTCAATCCCCCTACCCCCTTTTTTAAATAAGAAAACCCCCACCATTTCTGATGAGGGTTCTTATTAGGTATTATTATCTTATGGACAAATACATGGGTCAGTAAATGGACAAGGACAACCTTCCAAACCTACGGGTTCAATTTCACCTGTTCTTGCATTTACACTTACAAATCCTTTACTTGTCGTAAAAATATATTGTGCAAAATTGAAACCTGGTACTAACGGTCTTCTTAATACGACCTCAGACCAATCAGCTACTCCTTCAACACCTGTACCATAACCAGCATCTAATAATATCTGCTCAGCTTCTTCTAATGTGAGTTTTACAGGTAAATGTATTACCTCATCCTCCATGAATGGAGAATTAATTACCTTTGATTCAGTCTCACCATTAGAATTACACAATACCTCAATGGTAGTGTTGTTAATACCTGCGAATACTGATTTTACACCTGTTAATTCTTTAGTTGCTGTTGACTCATAAAATAATGCTGTTTCATCAATACCTTTCGCAACTTCCTGTGTTTGATTCACCATTTCATTAAATGTTAAATCATTTTGTTGAGTACAACCCATTAAGAGTAGACCCGACATCATAGTTAATATTAGTTTTTTCATTTGTTATTGATTTTAATTATTATTGACAATTAGAAGTTAATTTCCAAAGTTTAGTACCATTAGAAAATAATACCTTACCTCCATCACATTCGAATGTGACTTTAAACCCTACTCCGTCAATGACCAAGCTATCTCCATCAAATGTATAAGTTTCTGAACCTGGAATTCTATCGGTACTATCCAATGAATCGAAATTTCCATCTAACGAATAGTAGGTATATCTGAATCCATTAGTGAACTCATACATTGTATTTGCGTCAGCCCTGTTTTGAGATGGTGACCATAACCATTTACCTTCGATTGAATAATCGGGAGTAATAGGTTCTTTTTCACAACCAATAAAAGTTGTTACTGTTAGTAATAAAAATAATAGTTTTTTCATTTTTATTTAATTTTTGTTTTTTTAATTTATTTTTTATTATTCTTTTCTGAAGTTATCACTTCATCTTCATCCATAGAATTATATGCATAGTTATCGTAAATGGCATTTGTTTCTACCCACGCCAATGAACTAAATGTAACTCCATCATTAATTCTTAGTTTTTCTATTTCTAATTCTTTTAGTCTCTTACGTAATACTTTCTTTACCTTTTGAATCTTATCATCTTTTGAATATGCTAAGTTATGAGATTCATTTGGGTCTTTTTCTAAATTATATAACTCATATTCTACTTCATAACTGTTTAATGCGTCGAAGTAATAAGTATACTTCCATTTCTTTGTACGTATGCTTCTTAATCTATTACACGTTTTTACTGATGATGGTAATGATGCTGACCCCGACTTTGTATCATCGAATGTGAATAATATTGCGTCTTGTACCGACTTATTATTCTCTATAATTGGTAATAAGTTTACACCCCTACAATCTGCAGGTACAGGTAGTTTAACAAAGTTTGATAGTGTAGGTAATACATCTATTAATGTTGCCAATTCCTCTGATGATTTGTGCTCCATATCTTTAGGGAACACTAATGGGTTTGATATCACCATAGGTATTCTTAACGCCTCTTCATATGCTACGAACGCTTTCTGTCTCATACCACCATGAGACATTCCCATCTCTCCGTGGTCTGCTAATCTTACAACTACCGCATCATTTGCTAAGTTAATACCATCTCTGTCATCATATAATGCCGTGATAAACTGACCTATCTGTCCGTCTATCTTCTTTAATAAGTTTGCATAGAAGTTTAAATAATTTAACTTCATGTCATCATTCTTTAATACACCTAATAAACCATCAGCTGCGATGTTTGTTTGAAACTGTGCCACAGGTTTAGCATTCTTTAATAAATCTTCTGATGCCGTGTCAGGAAGGTTTGGAATATCTCTTCCTGTATAGTCTTCTTCACTATACCCGTATTGAACAAAGTTTGGATATCCTAACACATCATGTGGGTTTACTAAACTTAATACTAAACAATACGGTTGATGAATACCTTTCTTTCTTTTTTCCTTTACCGTTTCGATATATTCTATCGCCTCTTGAATATACTTCTCGTCATGATTTGCATAACCTCCGCCGAAGTTCTCAGGTTTGGCATCTTCACCCGCATCAGGACCAATCCATCCTTTGAAACCAAACAACGCAATGTCTTTGGCTAATGGGTCACCACCATCAGCACCTTTACTTAAATGCCACTTGCCACGGTATTGTACATCATAACCTAATTCATCTAATATTCTACCTATATTTGGTGTCTGATTGTTTAATTGAATCTCACCATCAGAATATACTCCACCTGTGGTTAAGGTCTGTGTAACCTGATGTTGTGAAGGATATGTCCCCGTGAATAATGTTGAACGACTTGGTGAACACATACACGTGTTACAAAATGCTCGGTCAAAACTAAACCCGTTCTCCTTTAAAAATGTTAATGTTTTTAGGTTGTCTTGTTCCCAGTTATCAGGGAAATGTTGTGTTGCCCTTTCTTGGTCCGTGATAATAAAAATAATATCAGGTTGCTCAGGTAATTGTTGGACTGTCTCCTTAAATGTTTTCATGTGTGATTATTTTGTTTAAAAATAATAAACAACCACTCATTGTAAATGCTCTTTCATATGGTGGCAACGTTCAATCCCCCAACCCCCTTTTTATAATCCGAACCTACCTTTTTGTGCGTTGTAATTCTGTTGTATTTCAGACAAGGATAACTCCCTATTATATGCCGATAGTAAATAAAATTCACCATTTAAATATTGATTTCCTCTTGTTCCTAACCATATCCTGTTAAAGGTATATCTCATAGTTGTAGATGTTATAGTTCGAACTGACACCCCATTTTCATAATAGATTACTAAACTTGGTGTGATAGTAACACAATAATCTTTTAAAGTTGTTGAAGATGATACAGACGTATATGATGTTGAATTATAACTTGTACCATTCCCTATAAATGAAACATAATCATATGTTCCGTTACTCCATATTTGCCAATTAAATACTCTATATGCATAATCACCATTATTACTAAGACCAAAAAAAGTTCTCCTATTACCATCATAAGAAGTTTGTTTTGCAACAAATCTAAAAGTCCAACTTTCTGTTGTTAAATCACCCGATTGAAATATCTGTACATAGTCGTTTGAACCATCAGTTACTATAGCATTGTTTGAATATGTAGGGCCATTTACTAATGTACCATTTATACCACTAATACTATTATCATACCATGTTGTCCCATTTCTAGGATATGATGTTGATAATCCCGCATCTAAATGAGTAACCAAACCATCCGTTACAATCCCTTCATAATCTCTGTTTAAGACCATTTTGTCAGTTTGTCCAGCAAAGTATACAAAACACTCATTTGCTGTTGTGTATGACGTTCCTGCAATTAAATTTGTAACGTTTACCAGTTCTGTGTCATTCGCACAAGTATATATCGATGGACCTCCTGTGGCTTTGTTTAGGTAGATTGTATAACCTCCTGAAGGTGGAGTGATTCCATTGTAGTAACCTGTTGTTGATGTCGGACCTTTACCTACGTCACCTGTCCCGATATAGAAATTACCTGTCTTCAAAGCCAAAGACTCAGAACCTGTACTATATTTTATCGCATTTGCCATTATAATCCAAACCTATCTTTTTGTGCGTTGAAGTTTTGTAATACTTCATCAGAAGTTAATTCTCTATCGTATATTCTTATAACACCCATATCTAAATTTGAATATGCACCCCATCTAGCATCATAACCCACATAAAATGGATTTGGTATTGAATATCCATTTGTATCTGCAGAATCAAAAGTATCTTTATCTAAAACACCATTAACATAATATTTTAATTTTCCTCTGTTGTAACCATTATACACATAAGGTATACCTACATGTACAAATTGTATCCACTCATTAGCTGAAATACCATACGTACTTTGATGTGATGAATTATATCGAGAATCATCGTAACTAACACCTATTTTACTTTGACTTGAAGATGCAGGGTATAAAAAAATCATGTAATCACTACCTATTCTTGCACCAAACACAGGACTGTTAGTTGAAAATTGAGCTGTAGGAAGTATCTTCGGTCTAAACCAAACTTCAATAGTATAATAATCTGTTGATAATTCAGGTGTCCATGGTCTACTTACATCTATTCTATCATTTATACCGTCCGTTGTCATATAACCATTTGAATTCCATATTGTACCGTTAACTAACGAAGCATTTGAACCATTACCTGTTAAGTTTGTCCATGATGTACCATTTTTAGGGTAAGATGGTAAACTTATACCGTCTAAATACATTACCAACCCATTGGTACTTATTTCCGATATATCCTCACTTAAAATTAATTTATCTGTTTGACCATTAAAATAATTAAAACATTCATTTGCCGTTACATATGAAGTTCCCGCTATTGAATTTGTTAAACTTATAAGTTCCGTATCATTCGCACATGTGTAGATTGATGGACCACCTGTCGCTTTGTTTAAATATATAGTATAACCACCACTCGGTGGTGTTATTCCATTGTAGTAACCTGTCGTACTTGTAGGTCCTTTTCCAACATCACCTGTACCAATATAGAAATTACCCTTCTTTAATGCAAGGGTCTCACTTTCTGTACTATATTTTATCGCGTTCGCCATTATAATCCAAATCTTCCTTTCTGTGCGTTATAGTTTTGGAGGACTTCAGTTGCACTTAATGCTCTGTTGTAAATTTGAGTTAATCCAATATCTCCATTCATATAATAAGAATTACCTAATGAAGCAATAGAGATACCATTATTTGTTTTTTTAAATGTACTTGAAGAAGTTGTATACTCTTGATTTAATTGACCGTTAACATACCACTTTAATTCTTTTGTTGAGGAATTACGTGTTACACAGAAGTGAAACCATTCACCATTAACAAAAGAATATCCAGTATTATTATATGGTGGGTCGTAACCACCTGCATTGCTGTTAAAAAATATTATTTTGTTATTGTACACCCACACACACCAACCATCAGCAGATGCTGTTGTGATAAACCTACCTAACACACCGGCAACATTTTTATTATTTATCTTTAAAAAAATAGATACGGTCATATTGTCTGTATCTGTAAAACTCGCCCCATTTCTTGACCCTATATCTACAGCGTCGTTTGTCCCATCAAATGTTATAATTCCACCATTACCACTATTAAATGTCGGCCCGTTAGTTAATGTTCCATTATTACTACCACTAACATCATACCACGTGGTTCCATTTTTTGGATATGAAGGTGTAAATCCTGCATCTAAATTAAGAACCAAACCATCCGTAACAACACCTTCATAGTCACGATTTAAGACCATTTTATCTGTTTGTCCGGCAAAGTATACCAAACACTCGTTTGCTGTCGTGTAAGATGTTCCCGCAATGGAATTCGTTAAACTTATGAGTTCTGTGTCATTAGTACAAGTATAAATAGATGGTCCACCTGTGGCTTTATTAAGATAGATTGTATAACCACCACTCGGTGGAGTTATTCCATTATAATAACCTGTTGTATTTGTCGGACCTTTACCTACATCACCAGTACCAATATAGAAGTTACCCTTCTTTAATGCAAGAGATTCTGAACCTATACTATATTTAATTGGGTTTGACATATGTTATAAATATTGGTAGTTTTTCTTTATAACCATTTTAATTTGTTGAATATTTATTACATATGAATCTACAGGAAGAATTAAATAGAATGCATGAAATGATGTCAACCTGTTCCATTTCGGAACAGGAACGCAAACAACGTTTCGTTAGAGGTAGTGACAATCTTAAGAACTCAATCATTCTATATCTTAACATGTATGTAGATAAAACAGACAGAACAATCATAGCTAAAAAAAATAACTATGGTAACCTTAAAGAAGAATGGTGTTACGATGGAAAAGAAACCATGACCGCTGTTTATTATTTTGATAATGGTGTTTTTGATAAAGGTGTCTTATCAATTTCTAAAGAGCTAATTAGTGAATTACAAAACACTTTCAGTATCAGACAAGCATATGCAATTTATATGATTGAAGAATGGTATGATGAAGTAATGGTCCCTAAATTTGAAGATATTGTAGGTGAAAGTGGTTTATCTATGGATGAAGTTTATATAAAGTCTAGTACTGACAGTTGTGTTCCTGTTCCAACATTACCTGAGAATATTACAGATGAAGAAATGATGAAGTTTATTTTAGACAATACAGCTTATCGTGAGAGTGATTTACAAGATAAAATGTCTGACCCCGATTTTGATTTAAGTGATTTGTATCTTGATATTGTTAGAATCGTTGACCGTAAAAGAATAACAGGGTCTTAATTAACATTACATAAGTCAACACTTTCCACAGTCACACTTCCCCACGTCTCATCAAATAAGTATATGGTCCAAATAAGTTGGATGGTTATCTACCTTTCTCCAGTTGGTTTCTTTTATACCATCAGTAATCACATCATTTACAATATCCGTATGTGGGTAAGTCATATTCTTCTGACGAGCATAATATTCACCATAACCATTTAGTTCACCACTTTGGTCGGGGAGTTCTTTAACCTCTTTGATTCCATTTTCAATAACATTATCAATCATTTCGGGAACACTTTCGGCATTATTTGATTCCATCCATTC
>Ga0208898_1002673_pt1 | contig 10820 bp, 9 predicted proteins | sample VirMetDEL_Mar_4_FD_184513 | JGI IMG/M metagenome (GOLD analysis project Ga0208898, IMG submission 184513) | Aqueous microbial communities from the Delaware River and Bay under freshwater to marine salinity gradient to study organic matter... | ecosystem: Environmental > Aquatic > Marine > Coastal...
CTGATAAACCTATCATAGAACCTTGAGAGAACAAATAAGTTGCCCATCTCTTTTCTTCTTGTACTGCTTCATCATACATTTTATATACATCATCTTCAGTATCTTTAATTACTTTGTCCATTACTTTATCTTTTTCAATATCTCTGTAGTTATTAATTATTCTTTGAGATACTGCCAAGTGTTGACTTTCATCTCTAGCGATAAAAGATATAATCTTTGCTGAACCTTCTAATAATTTTAACTCACCAAACGCAAATGAACAAGCGAAAGATACATAAAATCTTAAACCTTCTAATATGTTTACAGTCACTATAGCTTTCCATAACTTCTTCTTTAAATCATATTCATCAACTTTAGTTTTATCTAAATGCCATCTATGACCTGTTTCAATTAAATCATCATAACATTGAGTAACTGATTGTGCTCTTTTCTCTATCTTTTCATCTTTGATAATAGTATCAAATACATCACTAGGATTAGAATATAAGTTCTTAATGATGTATGTATAACTTCTACTATGGATAGTTTCCATAAAGTCCCAAGTTACAATACAACCTTCTAGTTCTGGTAAAGAACAAAATGGTAAGAATGCCAAACAAGGACCACGACCTTGTACACTATCTAACATAGTTTGATATTTTAGATTAGATGTAAAGATTGCCTTTTGTTCTGGTCTTAAATCTGCGTAATCGTTTCTATCTTTTTGTAACGATACTTCTTCTGGTCTCCAAAAATAACCTAGTTGTTGCTGTGTTAACTTGTCAAACAAAGGATACTTCATAGTATCATATCTTTGTACTGCCAAGTCTTCACCAAAAAACATTGGTTGTTTTAAAAAACTGACATCTTTACTTTTATTAAAAACTGATCTAGCCATTGCGTTTTATTTATTACTTTCTTATATTGTACAAGAATCACAGTTTTCTGGATCCTCGTCTTCTTCTGGTTTGTCCTCGGGCACATTATCATTGAAACCTACTGGATGCGCAGGTTCGTCAATATCTTTTTTAGCATCATATGTGTTTTGATAATATGAAGTCTTCCAACCTAATCTATAAGTTGTTAACAAGTCTTGTGCCATTTGTGATATTGGCACTTGGTTATCTTCAAAGTGTTCAGGATTGTATGACCAGTTACCAGAAATTGCCTGATCAAAATATTTCTGCATTACAGCAACAATATTAATATATCCTTCATTTGATTTCATATCCCACAATAAAGTATAATTGTTCTTTAATTTTCTATATTCTGGTACCACTTGTTTTAGTGGACCTTTTTTAGATTTCTTAACACTTAAATAATCTCTAGGTGGTTCAATACCGTTAGTAGCATTTGAAACCACACTAGAGGATTCAGATGGCATTTGAGCAGAGAGTGTGCTATGTCTTAATCCATGCTCTTTGATTTCTTTCCTTAACCACTCCCAATCATAAGTTAGATTTCTGGTTACAACCTCGTCTACCTCTTTCTTGTAAGTGTCTATTGGTAAGATACCATCAGAATATTTTGTTCTATTAAAGTATTCACATTTACCTTTTTCTTTTGCAACTTGAACACTTGCTTTTAATAGATAATATTGAAATGCTTCTGTTAACTTATCTACTTGTTTCCAACCCATCTTTTGTTCGTATGAGTAACCTTTTTTCGCAAGATAGTGAGCAAGACCAATATAACCTATACCTAAACTTCTTCTTGCCTTTGTAGATATTTCTGCTGCCTTAACTGGATATTGTTGATGGTCTATGATTTCATCTAATCCTCTAACAGCAATCTCGCATAGTTCTTCTAATTCATCTCTTTTGTCTATTGTACCTACATTGATCGCAGATAAAATACATAAAGCGATTTCACCTTCACCATCAATGTGTTGAATTGGGTCTGTTGGTAAAGTAATCTCTTGGCAAAGATTTGACATTCTAATTAAATCTTTAAATGATGAGTGAGAATTACAATGATCTATATTCATAATATAGATACGACCTGTTTCTGCTCTTTCTTTTAAGATGTCCATAAACAATTCTTGTGCGTTTACTTTCTTTTTCTTAATAGATAATTTTCTTTCTGCCTTTTCATAAAGTTCGTCAAACTCTGGTGTTCCCCAAGCTTCATATAGTTCAGGTACTTCGTGTGGTGAAAATAAAGTTATCTCACCCTCTTGTATAAATCTTTCGTAAAATAATTTTGAGATTTGAATTGAGTAATCTAATTTTCTAACTCTATTATCTTCTGAACCTTTATTGTTTTTAAGAACAATGATGTCTTCTATTTCTTGGTGCCAGATCGGAAAGTGAACAGTTGCCGAACCGCCTCGTACTCCGTTTTGAGTACAGCACTTAACAGTTGCTTCAAATTTTTTGAGGAAAGGGATAACACCAGTGTGTTGTACTTCACCTCCTCTAATACGGCTGTTGATAGCTCGTATTCTTCCAGCGTTGATTCCGATACCTGCTCTTTGCGCAACGTAACGCCCAATAGCCATATCAGAGGAAAAGATACTAGGTAAAGTATCATCAGTATCAACCAAGACACAACTAGCATACTGCTTAAGAGGAGTCCGTACCCCAGCCATAACGGGAGTAGGAATATTAATTTTAAAAGTCGAAATAGCGTCATAATATTTTTTAACATAAGTCATTCTCTTTTCTTTTGGATAGTTCATAAAGACAGATGCAGCAATCATCATATACATAAACTGTGGTGTTTCAAATATTTCACCATTACTTCTGTCTTGTACCAAATACTTGTCAATCACTTGTCTTAAACCAGCGTATGTAAAAGTATAATCTCTTTCGTGGTTTAACCAATTTTCCATTCTATCAAAATCTTTCTTTTGGTATTTTTCTAATAGTTCTGGATCGTAAATTTTTTTGTCAACTGCTTTTTGTACGTGTTCGTAAATATGTGGATGGTCCCATAGTCTTCCGATAACTTGTTTTCTTAATGAGTATAAAAGTAATCTTGCCGCAACGTATTGATAGTTTGGTGCGTCTAAAGAAATTAGATCAGCCGCTGACTTAATTAAAATTTGTTGTATTTCATCTGTGGATATTCCATCATAAAATTGTAAACCACTTGACATCTCAACCTGTGATGATGATACGCCTGTTACACCTTCAACCGCATACTCTACCATCTCGTGGATTTTTTCAATGTTCAATGGCTCTTTACCTCGTTCACCTCTTTTAATTACATTAATATTCTCAGCCATTGTTCCTCCTATACTTTCTTATATTCATTTAATTTTGTTAATGCGGATAATTTTGAATAAGTGTTGTTATGTATAATATCAGAAACTTCTGCTTTTGTCAACCCTGACATTATCATATCGTTTACATCTTTTGATTGAATCTCACTTGGCCATATTACAACATTACAATCTTTTTCTACCACACTGTACATTCGTTTTACTATTTCTTTATTTCTCGGTTCGTTATCAAATATATATGTTATCTGATCGTTTGGTATTTTATTTTTTAATACTAAATCAGCTCCAGCAGCAGCAAGACAATTATCAATAAAAAGACTATCAAGTGGGCCTTCTGTGATGAAGATAGGTCTTTGAAAATTAACTCTTTCAAGGCCGTAAACCTTTTGTTTGTTTTCATCTAGTTTTACCGTTAGATACTTTGGTTGTTCGTTTCCAAAAGCACGACCTTGAAAAGCAAATAACTTTCCTGTCGTATCATAAAAAGGTATTATTAATCTAGGATGGTCAGATTTAGTCTTATATGTATTCGGCTTTACCTTGTTCACCAACTGACCAAACTTGTCACAGAAGTATAACTTATCAAAAAACTCAACAGGTATCTTTCTGTTGTTTACATATTGTTTTGCTGGGTGTCCATCATCTAATTCTTTTATCGTTTTCAAATCAGTTATGATATTAGTTTCTTCAAACACAGGTTTGAAATCAAATGAAGGCTTCGGTGTCGCTGGAGCCCCTTTCTTATATCTTTCTAAAAGATATTCAGAATACATTTTTGGATCAAGCGTCTTAATAAAGTTCGCCAAGTTTTGACCCATACCACAATTGTGGCATTTAAAGAACATATCATTTTTAACTCTATAAAAATATGCTCTTGCTTTTAATTTTGATTTTTTCGAATCGCCACAATGTGGACAACGAAAATTAAACAGGTAGTCATTCTTTTGTTTGAATTGACTTAACCTTGATTTTAAATTACTAATAAACTTTAGATCAATATAACTCGACATAACACAAAGACTAATATACTATATATTCGTCTAAAAGTCAAGTCTAAGCGCCATTCATCATATGTAATAATGGCATTAAATTCTTTGATAGTATCCACCCGATAGCCAACGCACCACCCATTATAACCCATTTATAACGCTCTAGCGTGCCTACTCTACCACCTATATCATTCTTTAATGATTTGATTTCTATTAATACTCGTTTTTCAACTAATTCTATATCTTTCTTCAACTCTCGGTATACATCAGATATTTCTTCAGCTCTATCTTTTAACTTATCAAATATAACTTCATCTATCTTTTCTTGTCTTGTAATTTTTTCTTCGTGTACAGCTAACATAGATTTGATTGATGAGGAAACATCTGTAAGTCTATCAATGGCAGTGTCTAATCTACCTTGAATGCTGTTGACATTTTCAATGTCTTTTCTTAAAGACTCAATGTCAATTTTTATATCTGTTGTATCTTTGTCTGCCATAGTGATAACCTTTTTATATTTATGATAAAACCTACCTATTAAGGCGATAAAGAATAGTCGTTAGTCCCATTGGGCAATGTGCATAGAAAGCACCATTTTATAATTTGACTATACTATTATTTATTTTTGTATGGAAGTCTAATGACTATGCTACCCACTGCGTTTTACGTAGTGTATTTAGTCTTTTTAGTTTCCAGAGTTTTATAAATGTTTTTCTTCTCCTACGTAACTTTTGTTTCTTAATTTTGAGCCAGTGTAAATTGAGTAAATATAATTTTCTTTTTTTATCATTTCTTATTATCCTTTTTGCTATTAGTCTTAACTTTCTTTTTTGAAGTAAGGTCATAGTTCTCCATTAAGTTTGTTACTGGTTTATAAATGGTTACTAACTCATCTTTACCCTTAACCTTAATTTTATCTAACTCAATTGACTTAATATTTTTCAGTTGCTCTTTTGTATAAGAAGAATAAATCAAAGGTGTAACCTTTCCATTTTCATCTCTATAATTTCTTGTAGCAGCTTCAAGTCTAGCTGCCAAGTTTACAGCATCACCTATAACAGAATAATCTAATCGGTTTTCACTACCCATATTACCGACAATACAAGTTCCTGTGTTAACACCTGAACCTATGTTTATATCAGGAAGACCTTTCTCCCTAAATTCTTTTTTTAACTTTTCAGTTTCTTCAGCACATTCTATACCTGTCTTTACAGCCATCTCGGCGTGATTAGGACAATCTAATGGTGCGTTCCAAAATGCCATAATACAATCACCCATATACTTGTCAATCGTACCACCATTTCTTAAAACGATTTGGCTCATACGATTTAGATAATCATTGATTACAGCAACTAGTCCTTCAGGATCATCTTTGTTTTTATAGTATTCAGAAATAGGAGTAAACCCTACAATGTCCATAAACAAGAAAGACATTTCTTTTCTGTCACCACCAAGTTTTAATTTTTCAGGATTCTTTACAAGTATAGCAACTTGTCTTGGATCCAAATACTTCTCAAACTGTTTTCGTATTTGTTGTTTTAATTTAAACTCTAAAATAAATCTATTAAAGACACTATGAAATCCTACAATTGTAAGTGTAATAATAATCCAACTTGCGTCTGCTAGTATAGCATATTTGTTAAACAGATAATAAGAGGCAAAAACACTTGCGCCATATAAACTTAAAAGTTTTATTCCTATAAACCAATAAGGTGTAAATCTTGTTATGATTACTATAACTAAACCTATAATAACTGATACTGCTAATTCAATAAGTAAACTTATATCAATTCTTGTAATTTGTTTACCATCTAATACTGTTTGTAAAGTAGAAGCTGTTAACTCATAACTATATCGTTCACCAACAGGCGTAGCAATAATACCACCTAATCCTTCTGCTGACATTCCTATAATTACAGTTTTACCTTTGAGTAATTGTGTGTTGTCTTTTATATCAGTTACAGATATTGTAGGATAAGAATTGTTCCATCTCAACCATATACGAGCATTAGCGTCTGTGTTGATTGTATCAAAACCAGGTACTCTCATAGCAATAATACCACCATCACCTGCCTTGACTTGATAACTTGGTGCTCCTGTAGCAACTCTTATAACTTCTATTGCCATCGCAGGATATACTTCATCACCTATTCTCATTAACAAAGGTATTCTTCTTGTAACACCATCAATCTCTGGTGCTGTGTTTGATACACCTACACCATCAGCATATTCACCAAACTCTTTTATAGGACCTAACATACCATCCCATTCAAACAACCAAGGTAATGGGTCACCTATTTTAGCAACACCTCTTGGTACAGCATTCTTATTGATTGAGTTTGTTCCGACCTGTGCGATAACAACACCATTTTGATACATTGTGTTTATTAAAACTTCATCACCACCTAGTCTATCGTATTCTGAAAACAATATAGGTAATACAATAATACCAGCACCTTGTTCTCTTAACTGTACTATAATGTCAGCAAGTACATCTCTCTTCCAAGGCCATTGACCATATTGTTCTATTGCTTTTTCATCAATAGTTACAACGGCTATATCTTTTGAAATCTGTTTTGTTTCTGATTGAAGTAATAAGTCAAATGACTTTAATCTTAATATCTCTTTTATCTGTGGGTCTTTTAATCCGATAAACGTAACTACAAATAAAGTTACAAAAGCAAATGTCCAATGTGTTAATATCTTTTTTATCATTGTTGATTTATTGTAGTCGTTCCGCAACCTCCTGAATTAGCACAAGTTTGGTCTAATACATAATTTTTATCTGTACTACCACTTTGAGTTAATGATAAACCTGAAGTGTACCCATTCATATTTATTGTAGCATTATGGTCACCACTTCCTTCTTGCGTGGCTGTGACAGTCTGGTCACTACCTAAAGTTATATCTAAAAAGTGATTACCACTATCTTTTTGATTTGTAGTAACTGTATTGTCGCTACCATCTATATCAATAAACAACATCTTATCTGTTTCTCTTTGATGTGATGTAATTGTATTATCATCACCATTGATGTTTATATCTGAAAACTGACCTGAACCAAAACCTGTATCGTATTGTGTAAGTGATGTGTAATTATAGTTACCTGTAATATCTATAATCGCTCTATGGCCACCTGTGTCATTTACATTATCACCTTGTGAAACTATTAAATCATTATGGTCACCATTGACATCAAAAAGTAAAACATTGTTATCACTTTTTTGTGATAGATTTACTGTGTTGTAATCGCCACTTATTGTAGCGTCTGAAGTTGTTTGTGAAGTTGTACTTGTACCAGCAATTAAATTATCATCACCGTCTTGTACTACATCTAAATCTAAATTATCTCCTACTTGATTGATGTAAATAGAATTACCTGAATTGGTAATGTTTCTTGTATTTGTTCTTTTATTTAATTGATCCGTTGTTGGTGCTGAAGTAGGTGTTGGTTCTGTTAAAGAGTAAGTTGAAGCAGGAACAATTTGAGTTGAACCTGTTTGATTCCAATATAGTTTAACTGAAGCACCTCCACCATTTTCATACCACCACATATCAACATAATAAGTTTGGCCTCCAGTAAGTGATTGAGATGTTGAAACATAGTTCCAAGTACCAGCACCTTGCTCTTGCCAATCGTTAATGACAACTGTATCATCTAATTTCATATACACACCATCATCAGCTTGTAAATAAAAAGTTATATTTTGCGATCCTGTTCCTGGTACCGTAAGATAACCATAGAAATGTACAATAACTCTTTCGTTTCTACCTGAGTCTAATACATAACCGCTTCCCCAACTGTGATTGATACTTGATACTGTACCTGAGCTTAATATTGTTGAATAGGTTAAACTACCACCATTACCTGGAAAACTTGGTGTAGCACCTGTGCCTTGGTAAGTATCATAATATAAGTCTGCTTTTAATTTATCAACAATAGAAAAAAACACCATCCAGATAAATAACATTATTGTAAATCGTTTTAAAAATTTATACATTATCGTTGTAATAGGTCTATATTATTCAGACCTCCTCCATCTCCTACAATGTAATCTCTTGTTATAAAATCACCTTGCGATAGATTGATAATATACTCACTTGATTTACTTAATCTTAATCTTACAAAGTTAGTTGTATCTTCTCGTCTAAATTCCCAATATGTTCCTTGGTCAATAATAATAATACCTGTTAACTCGTCTTGTCCTACTTTTTGTGTCTTCTTTACAAATACATCTGTTAACTCACTTAAAAAACTTTCTGCTAATACTTTGTTAATTTGGTCTAATACATCTGCTAAAAAATCTTGCGATAGATAATCAATATCTAATTCTTCAAAGTTATCATTATCTTTTGTTGATAGTAAATCTTCATTTAAAACATCTATTTCTAAAAAGTCAATATCTAAAACATCAGCAACTGCTTTCTTTTCTTCTACTGCCTCATCTCTATTTAAGTTTGATGGTGGTGATAAGATAAGTAGATTTGAAATCATACTTTCATCAACATCTACTAAAATAGGTTTAAATGGTTTTGCTTCTGGTGCCTCTACTCTTGTTGCTTGAAAGGCCTGATTCATTATAACTTGACCAGCATCTGATTCTACACTTATCTCTCCTACATAACATAAACCATTTGTATCACAACTTGGTAATAATAAAATAGTAGAACCACCTAATTCATCTATAATCATAGCAAAGTCAGTACCTCTAACAGATATAGTTGCTGTCGGTGTACTAATCTTTACATTTTGTTTTGAATTTTTGGCAATCTGACCTGAAGCATATCTTACACTTCCTAAACTTGCCTTTAATGATAACGCACCTGTGTTGGTGTTAGGGTCATAGACAAACTCGTCAATGACTAACTTTGAGTGTTCCGTTAACTCAACTTTAGTGTCATCAACAAAGGTAATACCTGTACGGCCATCACCTGTCTTTACTGTATCGTATGAAAAGACTTCAACATCTTTTTGAATAGTGATACCTTTGTCACCGTCTTTTCTATCTATTTCTGCCTTGCCTTTATGTTCACTTACTTTACCAATAGAGGCAAGAGCAGAATTAGAAATTACGATTAATAAAATTATAAAGTTCAATATTCGCATATACTAAAAGTCCTATAATTAATATTAAGTTTATTGTTCCAAAGTCCATATTAATCCGATTGTGTTATGTCTATATCAAAACTATCACCAGTTACATCTAAATCTACTGTGTTGTCATAGATACCAGATTGTGTAACATCAATAGTTCCTCCACCGCCAGTAACATTGATTGTAATGCCGTGACCAGCACTATCGCCATCTCCATCAACATTTAAAGTAATAGCATTACCTTCATCTGAATTTGCTGAAGTTGTTGCTAATGATGATGAGTTATCTGAAGTTACAGATATATTAGCACTTACACCGTCAACAGCAGCAGCGATAACGCTGTTATCTCCTGTAAGTGTAAAACTAATTGTAGATGATGAAGCGTCTGTAACTTCACCAATATCAAAATCAAAGGTGTTGTTGTCACCTGTTGTAGTGATATTAAGTGTTACAGTATCACAATCTCCTGATGATGTAGAGCTACAAAGTAAATCAACTGTGTTTGAGTTACCTGTAAATACCCAAGTACCTGTATAAGTTGATCCTTTAATTGTAGCGTCAATAGTGTTTGTGTTACCTGTTTGTGTAATACTAAACGTCATATTATCACCGTTTAAAACCATATCGGCAAGTGAATCACCGATTTCATTGTTTTGTCCGTCCTGTGTAATGTCCAAATCAAGGCCGTCACCGACCTGTTCTATATAAATGTCGTTAGCATAAACGTTAAAACATAATATACTCGCAAATAATGTAATTAACAGTTTATTTAACATTTACTTTTTTCTCCTCTTTAAATTTCCAAAGACCCTTTTGTTGGCCTTGTAATATAATTTCTACTACGGCCTGTTCTATCGCTGCTCTTACAGCATAGTTTACAGGTTCGTTCTTTGTTACTCCTGTTTCAGTTTCTATTGCTCTTGTACCTAAATCTAAAAACTTAAATACAGATGAACCGTATGAAACAGATAATATTGTTTTTTCAACCGCAACTGTAAGTAAAACTTCTCCTGTAGAAACACTTACTACTCTCATTGAAACAGTTACGTTATCAACTCTATATTGTTGTTGTACTCCAATGCCCAAATATCTAGCACCAGCACCACCAGTTGCGATATTTGAATCATATCCTACAACACCACCTTCAAGTATAAGACCAGCAAACTTTAAAGGTTTTAATCTTTTAGATTTTTCTTCTTCATACTGTTCTCTTGTTGATCTTATCAGCTGTCTTTCTTTGATTAGATTATCTAATCCAATTCTTTCTACAACTTGAAACCAAGTCCCATTACCTACTTTTTGTAATGCGTCTATCACCCATACTTCAGCACCTTGTGTGACAGCACTACTTAATTGTGAAAACTTATCACTTGGTTTTCTTTGACCTGTCTTATCTGTAAACTGATATACAGCAATTGTAATTTCAGGTCCGTCTAATTTTTTTATATTATCAAATTTTTCTTGTAACGGAGATAGAGATAGTTTTGGATCCTCTATCTGAGGTACAGTAGCGCAACCACTTAAACATATA
>Ga0208898_1002674_pt1 | contig 10817 bp, 10 predicted proteins | sample VirMetDEL_Mar_4_FD_184513 | JGI IMG/M metagenome (GOLD analysis project Ga0208898, IMG submission 184513) | Aqueous microbial communities from the Delaware River and Bay under freshwater to marine salinity gradient to study organic matter... | ecosystem: Environmental > Aquatic > Marine >...
GCTCTAACTCACGGCCGGAGTTGGATAGGACGCGGAGGCGTTGGATAATACAGGAAGCACCTCCGTCGAGCCACTGTGTATCAGTTGCTGTAGAATTTTTAAGGTTAAAGCCAAGGACAGTGTTCCTTAAATCAAGGAAGTTTTCAGAATTGACAGGAATTCTGACGACATTATTAGTCGGGCTAAAAGTAGATGGATTTTCTGCTTGAAAGCGACGAGTAATTCTTTCAGCGGGGATAGCATCTTGGACGCCTAAATTGTACCTTAAGCCCAAGGGCACAGCCCCTGACATTTGTGATTGGTTATTCATGTTAGTTGAACTTTCCATTGTTTTATTAAAGAAGAAAAAAAAATTTTCTAAAAAATTTTAAGTGTTATTTTGTGTTTATTTCTATAAAAATCATAGATATTTTGATTTTACCACTTAACATTTTTTAGAAAAAATTTAATTATTTTTTACTTTATTATAATAAAAGATGTCTAATGATATAAACAGTGATTACGAAAGTAGCAGTGATGAAGAAGATTTTGAAGTAATTGAGGAAAATGTTATTAATACTGAATTAAAAACTACCGTTGAAAATGATGAAAAAGAAGTTCAAAAAGAAAATGTTTTACAAAATAAAGATGAAGATACTCAAATTACCACCTCCGGTGTTGAAAAAGTTGAGGAGAACAGAGTATCACCTTCAATTCAACCCGATACCAAGCCAAAAAGACGCGGTCGTCCTCCCGGCCCGAACTACAAGGGTCCTAAGAACAGAGGACAAGATACAGCCAAGATCATAAGTGAGACTGATGATACTGTTGTTATATTGAAGAGTAGACGACGACCCCCTAGAAAGAAACAGATCATACTGTATAAAGAAGACCTTGAACCTGATTTTGAAAAACCGATTGAAGTTATTACTAAAACAAGAAGAAGAGGGCGTCCAAGAAAAACAGAAGTTATTCAAGAGATAAATGAAACAGAAAAGATTGAGATAGAGAGACCTGTTGCACCTGTTAAAGAACCTACTGAACGAGAAATTAAGAAACTAGAACTTCAAGAGAAATTATTACAGGCAGAAGTAATGATGGGCAAGAAAGCTAGGTTAAACAAGAAAGGCGATGTTGATGGTCGTATGGTTAAAACAAGAACAGAAGCGCAAAAGAAAGCCACTGAAAAGATGCTTCTAGCCCGTAAGGTCCAGCGTGAAATTAAGGCAAAGGAAAAAGCGGAAAAAGACAAAGAAGCCATTGACGAAAGTGTTAAGCAAATGGTTAGTAGTCTTTCAAAAGCTAAAAAGGAAGTTCAACAACAAGTTAAAACTGAACCAGAAAAACCTAAAATAGATATGAGTATCTTTGGTTAATATATTTTTTAATTTTTATACTTATAATAAAGATGGAGACAGATACAGTTATATTAATCACTGTTATCGCTAATCTAATAGTTCAACCTATCATACAATATATGCTTCATTCAAGATGTTCCATAATCAGGTGTTGCTGTGGATTAATTGATATAACCCGAGAAGTGCCGGAAGTTGATATTGAATTAGAAAAACAAGACAGTGATAATAAAGTGTAAATTATTTTTATTTCTATTAATAAATAAAAATACATATGTGTAAACAAGGATATATGATGCGGGTCTCTAACAGAGGGGCTGCTATAAGAGAACTTGTCTCTAATACGACTTACGAGGTTAATATTCCCTGTCAGTTAAGAAGTAAACAGGTGAATGTAGAAGTTATTAGTGGATTAATAGTATTGGATACAGATAAAGCCAATTTTCCTACATTAAAGGAGGTTGGTGTGATGTCTGATATAGGAGCCAAGGGTTTTGACTGTGAAACCCAGTATGGAACTAATCAGTTCCAAGCTCAAGGGTTTTCTACACTGTTTGATGTGGCACTCCAAGACTTTAATACAACTGCCAGTAAGTCAAAAGTAAGTTTCCATACAGGTGAAAAATATACCTTTCAGGTTGGCTCTTTACCTGAGAAATTCACATTTTCAACATACAGCATAGAAGAAGATGAACCAGCTTTGGGTAGTATGGTCGCAGGTGATGTTTATAAAATTTTGACCGTTGGTACAACTGATTTTACCACATTAGGAGCATCAAGTAGTACAGTTGGTGAAGTTTTTACTTATAATGGAGTATCGACCAGCGGGAGTGGTACGGTGTTATCATTACAGACTAAATCGGCTTTTAGCAATCCGTATTACTGCTCGTTCGTTCTGAAAATCACAGAACAAGATGACTAACAGAATTAAATTTTTATAACTTATATTAGTTATAAAAATATCACAATATTACTTATTTATTTTGTGCTTTTAAACATTTCTTTCTTGCTTGATGTTTCTTAATATAATCCTTACGGACCAAACTATCACAGAATTCACATCGCACTTTCTCACTATTTTTGTCTTTAATTATTTCTTTATTAGCCTCATAATATTGTTTAGAGTATTCGTTGATTTTGTCTTTATTAGCCTCGCGATATTCTTTATCCTTTTGACTAATTTTCTCTTTATTTTTTTCCTTATATTCTTTATTTTTTTGACTAATTTTCTCTTTATTATTTTCCTTATATTCTTTATTTTTTTGACTAATTTTCTCTTTATTATTTTCTCTATATTCTTTTTCGTATTCTTTCCTGTATTCTGGGCTAATATATGCTTTGATTTGATTTGCTAAATTTTGATATTTTTCAATAACCTGTTGCTCTCTCATTCTTAATTCCTCACAACAATTACAAGCGTAATTCTCAATTAGAATTATTTTATTACCATTTCCTTTATAGTTATGTCTTGAAAATCTGTTTGAAAGTGTCTGACAAGTTGAACCGATATAAATAGTCTCATTTTCAGTATTTACAACCCTGTATATTTTACCATTTTTGTAATTTACCATTTTTTATCTGTTTATTTATGTTATTTTATGTTTTTAAATTCATTTTTATTTTTAAAAAAAAATATATATAATAAAGATGCATAAAGAAAATGAAAATACACAATTGATTACTGACGACCACAGTGAAGTATTTACAGAGAGTAATTGTCAGTGTCTGTTCTGTTATGAAACACGAAGATTAGGTGTAGAATTCAATCATTATGAACCTACAACTCATTTGCAGAAGAGAATGAAAAGGGTCATTGAAAAGTTAGAAAGTAAATATAAGTAATTTTATAACTTGTAATAGTTATAAAATAAAAAGATATTACCATAGTTTAGAAAAACACTTTTGTATCATTTAGATTTATTTTTTCTGCCATATGGTGTAAAATCATTGTATTTGTATCTTTTGAATTACTCCTGTTTGCCCGCGGTTTACCAAATTGTATTATATTAGTAAGTTCTTGTATAATTTCATAATTAGCACTATTTACACGTACACTAATGTTTCGTTTTGATAAACGGTCAATAGCTTCTTTTTTAGGCAAACGTTTCTTCATACCAGCATTTCTTGCTTTTTGACCCATTATCGATAATTTGAAATTAGGACTTAAAGAAAATATTCAATTTTATTTTTATAATCATTTTTTGACACAACTTTAAAAGTGTCAAAAGAATATTTTTGGGAACTTTTTTTTCTTGTAAGGCATTAAAATTGGAAAAGTTCAACAGGGATTTTCTAGTTAAATTTAGGTCAAAGTGTGTAGAACGCCATTGCCATGTTTTATAATTACACGATTATGGCAATGACGTTCCATCGTATCTTGGCTTGATTACAGGCTTAATTTTTAGGTCAAAAAAAACAGACATAAAATGAAAAAGTTCGCAGTCAAATATCGCTATTTCCCTATCCCTATATAGGAACGCCATCCCCTTCAAATAATCTAACAGGATTATCTTCTATAATTTTATTATCAACTTTACAATCCACAATAAAAGAGTTATAAATTCTCATTCCAATGTTAGGAGACAAATTATTGCCCCGTAGATGAGATTTAAAATCTTCAATAACATAAGGAGCATTTATATCTCTAACCTTTTTACCATTAACCATCACATACTTATTAACCTGTTTTAACTGCGTATAACCAAAATCTTTAAAAATAGAGTTTAATAAAGTAATACAATTTTTGTCGCTCATTTCTTCTTTACCTTTTCGTCTGTCTCTAATGTTAAATACATTCCTAATATTCGTCTCGTCATTTCTAACTTTTTCACACCAATCATTAATGCGTTCTTTACTAATAGTCTCACCAACCTTTTGAGAGTAATCTAAACCAAGGTCTTTTAGTATCCCAATCATATTATATACCTTACTACTTCTATGAGAGGACATTACCGCAAGTTGGTTAATATCGTGTTCTTTTCTAAAAAGACTATCAAGTCCTGAGAGGTCATTTTTAACTTTCTTTTCTGTTTTAATATTATTCAACTTTGCTTGTCTATACTCATTAAAAATCTTCCAAAATTCATCATCATAATTATTATTAACCCATTCATTAGGATTACCATCACTAAAAAACTTTACAAACTCATATTTTTTAATCTTATCTTTATCTTCGTCATCAAGGACAACACCTTTGCCTCTTTTAAGAGTTAATACATTAAACTCATCTTTTTCTATAAGAGGTATTGAACTGAAAGGAGTTAAATCCTCGTGCACGGATATAATAGGAGGCATTTCCTCTGTTGTAGTTTTTTTTATTTCAATATCATAATTACATTCAGTTAAAAAAGCATATACTAAATTAGTTAAACGAGATACAGATAAATTATGTTCTAATTGATTATAACAAAGTAATTTTTTAAGATACAGGGGAGCAAGTTCAAAAAGGTCAAATAATTCCTTCTTATGAAGTTCAAACCATTTAAGGTCGTTAAGAATATCTGTCTTATCACAAGGATTATTACGTTCGGGCATATCAACAATATGGACCATAATCTCATTGTCTATAAGGTGTCTAACACGATAATGACACTGAAATAAATCTACAACATTATTTTTTGCTTTGCTACTAAAACTCATATAGCACTTGTTGAAATGGTTAGGTATATCATAATTAATACCAACAGTAATCGTCGTAGTCGTAATAACACAATCAACATCCCATTCCTTGCGAACATCGGTAATCTCTTTACCTGTCCCTTTGCTATACAGTCTAATACTTTTATTAGGAAATTTTCTCTCCAAAGTTAAAGCCCATTCACTCGCTCTTTTAGCAGATGTAATACATACATACACCTTTTTATCTTTTTCAAGGTCATCAATGATATAAGGAAAGAGAGCATCGTAATCACTCCTTTCTGAACTCTCTAAAATAGTTGCTTTTCTCTTATCCATAGGTCTCTTGTAATTTAGGAATAATGTAGGTAATTGGAAATATGTTAAAAAATCAAGAGTTTTAGCATTAATAAAAGCATCACAAAACAGTATTTTATTGCTACTTCTTAACATACCATAAAACGCCTCACTATTCAGATCAAAATTCTTACCATTCGTTTCTTTACATGTATGAGATGTTAAATTTGCCTGACATTCATCAACTACAACGAGGTCAAACGGATTTTTCATACAAAAATCATAAGAAATTTTATATAAGCTCTCCATACTGATGACGATACGATTACAAGTAGCAATATCACTATTTTTCATATCCTTATAGCATTTAAATTTTTGTTGCTCTTCACCAATTTTTTCGTTATACTCGTGTGTAATACTTTTAGCAAAACTAATTCGTGGAGACAATACAATAACTCGTTTAGGATTGTTTTCCTTAATCCACTTGCAAATACTCGTAGTCTTACCTGACCCCATACAACTGTTTATACACAATACTTTTCTATGTTTTTCCCATTCTAAATCTTTTACATACCTAACATTCTCGTCAATATCAACCTTTTGGATATAATTAGTTGAATACTTATCAAACATAACACTAATGCTTTCGTCGTGTTTAATAAGGTGCGTTAGACTTTGTAGTTTATACTCCATAACTTCATAATCAATATCATAACCTTCGTTCATAGGTTTTTCAATAATCTGAACTTGACAACCATCTAAAACCTTAAAAATCTGCTCCTCCATTCTTTTTAAAACATGGTCTAAATTATTAGGTAGTCCATCCTTGTAAAGCATAATACCATCATATACAAGCGACGCTACTTTAATACCTTCCATGCGACAGACATCATAGATACACATTAGGCATTTGTTTTCCAAGTCTGTCATAAGATAGTTAATAGTAGTTCCACCAATATTGTAATCACCTTTACCATTTGCTTTCTTTTGTTTTAGAGCAGTCCTTTTGAATTGAGGTTCAAGTAAAGAGACTTGTTCTGTAATATCTTTAACATTGAAATAATAATCTATATACCATTGGGGATAATCATCAACCTGTCCTTCATATTTATCTCGTCCATTAATAATTGCGAGTAAATCCGCTTTAACATCATCTTTGTCAAAACCTGTTATATCCATAATTTCTTGAATACATTTATCACGATTATCAATATAATAAGAAAGTCCTTCACAAGGAATATTATTAGTCTTACAATACCATTGTAAAAGTGTCGGATGTGCGTTTTTAATATCAATATCAATCATCTTTTCTTGTGCTATGGTATGTCTAATCCTTTTACAAATATTTTGAAGCTGTAATTTTCTATGTCCGTAATACCTTCCAAATCCATAAGATTTTTGTTTGTATTTAATATCAATTTCACCTGAATGGTTCAATGAGTTATGATAATAAATTAGTAAAGTCAATTGTCCTTCTTTATCTAACTTCTTACCGTTAATAAAGGCTGAACCTAAATCAAATTTCTCGTGGTTAGCAAGAATATAGTTGAGCTTATCCTTATCAATACATTCAAGAAGTTGAATGTCTCTTCCATCAGGATTGAATACTTCAACCATTTTATCATCTCTTTTCCTTGCATCCTTTATCTTTTTGATATTCCTACAACTATCACAAACCTTTGTTTCTTTATTGTTTTTACCAATAAAATGACTAACAGATAAATACTTTCTACATTTAGAGCACTTTTTTTGTTCCATTATTTTATTTATAGCAAGATTTTTTTTTTTAAATAATTTTTTATTTTACTATAAATAATGATTTTTTAAAACTTTTAAAAAATAAACCATTAAATCAAAAATTATTTTATTATAAGCAAAAATAACAAAATCTATTAAACAATACATAATATTCTTGTGTATTTTAACTTATTAAAAATTTTTAATACTCTATGAGATATAATATTCTTATCTTTTTGTTTAATAGATTTTGTTATATTCGGTTATAATAAAATTATATTCTATTTAATGGTTTATTTTTTATTATTTTATAATTTAAAAATATTATATAACTATATAATAAATAATGTCAAAGAAAGCATTGTCAAAATTACATGATTACATAACACAAGAAAAACCCACAGAGCAACAACTTACAAAATTCGTTAAAGATTTAGCATATCTCAATGAACCTACTGACCGCACCATAAGTGTAAGATACTCTCAATTCAAAAAACACATACGTGATACGCACCCCGAATACTCTGATAAATTCTTAAAGGAACTCAATCCACCAACCGAGATGACGAAAAAAATCATTACAGAAAATAAACAGAGAAAATTAGACAGAAAAATGGTTAAATTTGATGATAGTCTGATTGATAAGATATTATCTCTACAAAATAGTGATAACCCATACGAACAAGCCATTTACCTTCAATTCATTTCTGGTAGAAGAATAAATGAGGTATACTCGGCTCCTTTACGAATTAATAACAAACAACCTTTGGAAGTGGCTATGAAATTATCAAAAAAGAATGGCGATGATAAGGCTAAGTATCATAAATTCAACTTGCTACAAAATACGATTCAAAATAAGGATTTCAAACAAAAATTAAATAAGCTACGATCATCTGTCAATGGCGTATCCCTGCAAGATTTCACCAATCGTGTTAATAGAAAAGTTAAACAAATCATTGATAAAGACCTGTCTTCACACGATTTGAGAGGACTTTATTCTGTATATGGCTTTCACACACAGAACGATGATGACACTAATCTGCTGGGATATATCAACAAGGTTCTAAATCACGGCGACACATCAATTGACAGCAGTCAGTCTTATTCTAACTTTAAATACATTAAATAAATTTTTGAATGAAAATGACATTTTAGTACACTGATGAAAGGAGTGTCAAATTAGGTGAGGGCTTAATTTTGAGCTTATTTTATTTCTTTAGAAATAAGAACGAAATTAAGCCCTCACCTAATTTGACACTTATAAAGTTGTGTTAAAACAAATTATTTTTATAACTATTTATTAGTTATAAAAAATCAATGTAAATTATATGAGTCTAAATGTTCCATAATTAACTCTAACTTATTTTCTAACTCTGATATTTTATTTTTCAAGTATTTATTTTCTTCTTCTAATTTTTGAATCTTTCTATTTAATATTTGAATTCCACCGTATGCTCCAGCTACGAGTTTTTCCTTGCTTACATTTTTACAATCTGAAACCAATTCTCCAATTAACTCAATTTTAGAATAAATAAGTTTTGTTTTATCATCTTCTAACGTAGGAAATGGATTAGTAAAAGTAGTTGCTGTTAATGGTTTTGACTCAATGGTTCTATATGCTGTTTCATCAGGACAATTTTCTGTGTAAGCATATAGATAATATGTTTTAGATAAATCAAAAGTATAATTATTAAATGTTATAATCGTATTATCTTCATTAATTGTAAAATCCATATTAATCGGCTCATCATATGGTATATCATAAGACGAAATTTTATAGGCATATTTAAAATACGACTGATTTTCTAAGCTATCTGCAATAAATCCTAATTGTTTATTGCCATTTTGATCTTGAAATCTTTTGTCTTTATAATTATAGGTTGTTATTTCTAAATTCATTATTTGATTCATTAATTCATCATCATCATAAGGGGTAATATTCTTTTTGATTCTCCTATCAGAAGCATTAATAAAACCATATATACGAGTAAATTTACCAGAATATAGGTTAAAATAGAAATCACCGTTAATAGCACTATCACAGTGTGTATTATTACTCATCTGCCATACTGATTCTAAAAGCTGGGCCGTTCCAGTCCATCCTCCGAATTTCATACCATAAGTAAATGATGCGCTCCTACCTAGTTTTAAGAGATGGTTATTTCCTTGATGAGCTAATCCTGAACTAACATCACATCCTAACCATAGGGTAGGACAAAAAACTTTTTCACCTGCCACGGCCCAATAATTTGGTGAAGTTTCATACCCGTTTAGATATAAAATATTATACGTAGCCATAGTATTTTTATGTGAATGTATGCCTTGACTATATATGCCACCATAAAGAAAATCCCCTAAAAACACCGAATGCCCTGTATTAGTATTATGTAATCTTAATCTACCATTCCATTGTGTGCCAGCTCCACCATTTGTCGTTTGATAATATATACCATCTACGTAATTAGTATATAAAGCTAAATAGCCAGTAGTTCCCTGATTAAAACACCTTATAATCTGTTCGTTATTGTAATTTAATAACATAGAACCCGATGCTGTATGATTATCTATATGAAAATTATTAGCTACATTACCATATCCTCCTCTTAAGTAATTCATTTTTATTTCACCTGTTGAAATTGAATTATTACCAGCGACTAAATTGCCTCCACATAGAAAATTTCCACTGTTTAATTCAAATCTTGATTTAATGTAGGCAGTTCTTGTTGTTCCAGAATTATTATATAGTGTTTTAGAACCGATATTGCCAGTAGTCGTCCCTCCTGTAAAATCAATAGAATCTGCTGAGTTTGTTGTATTTATCCCATATTCTACAAATGGTTCATAATCAGCAAAAATAATAGTATCCCCTTCTGTCGTGGCTTGCTGTATTGCTATTGAGGCATCAGTTGACGCTGTACCTGAGCTGGTAATTAATAAGGCAGGATAATTTCCACCAATCCCAGAGTTATTACCTGCTTTTATAGTTTGACTTTTAAAAATTCTTGTTATAGGATTATATGTTAAATCTGTATATAATAATTGGTTATAAGTTGATGGAGTATTTGTAATCATTGTGAGTTTTAAATCTGAATTATTTAATGAACCATCAATAGTTAGTATATTTCCATCTATATTACCAACAGATAAAATATTTGTGTTTGGATTATATGTTAGATTACCATTTTCAAAAATATTCCTCCCATTAGGAGACGTATCTTCTGTAAATAACAATCTATGTATATCATTTGTAGAGCTATTTTTTATAAAATTTCCGAATTTACCAGTTGAAAAATAAATTGTATATACACCATTTGTTATTTTACCATCAAGATTTAATGTTGAATTATTAGGAGTATATGATAAAGGACTTGTTGTTGTATCAGCTCTTAGTACTTTCTGAGTCCCGCTATCGTCTACAAAAGTTATATAATATGTTCCAGAAGTATCTGTATCAGTAATATTAATAGTAGAAGCATTAAGAGGTCCAGAAGTTGATATATTAGGCACAGTAAGCGTTTCTGTTGAAGGATTGTAATTCAAGGCTGTATCATAAAGGAGGCTTTGATTTTTTTTATTTTTACAAAAAGTTAGATTATAGTTAATATTTGAAGTACTGTCTTCACGAGTATTTACAGTATCACCCCTCAACCCTAAAATATTATTAGTAATTGAATTCATTTATTATATTATACAAAAAATATAATAAACCTAAATTAATTATTTATTATAGAAAATAACCGTATTTGACTGCGAACTTTTTAATTTTGGGGTGATTTTACATAGTCGCAAATAAACAGGGAATTATGCCTACGCTACCAGTAGAACGCCATTGCC
>Ga0208898_1002678_pt1 | contig 10807 bp, 9 predicted proteins | sample VirMetDEL_Mar_4_FD_184513 | JGI IMG/M metagenome (GOLD analysis project Ga0208898, IMG submission 184513) | Aqueous microbial communities from the Delaware River and Bay under freshwater to marine salinity gradient to study organic matter... | ecosystem: Environmental > Aquatic > Marine > Coastal...
AACTTCAATCCGATAGAAGACTTCTCTGCTATGAATGAGTTTTTGGATGGTATTTTCAATACAGATGCTTATGCGGAATATTTGGTGAGGTCTAAACCAGAAGAAACTACTCCGAAACCGAAGCCTGCTCCGAAACCGAAGCCTGCTCCTGAAGCAGTAGCGGAGGATAAGAAAATGAGCGATGCATCTAGCATTGAAGAGCTCAAGGAGATATACATGGAGGAAAGCCGTAAGATAAATACGCAAAAGGGCATGACCCCAAAGCAAAAAGATGCGGCAATAAAGAAACTCAAAGAGGAGTACAATCGTATCAAGAACATGATTGCGGCTCCAGAGGTTACGCTAGATCCTAAGGCTCAAAAAGAAGTAGATTCTCTAAATGACGAGATTGAAAATAACGAGATTGAAGTTGAGAACCTACAAGAAGAGATTAAGATTGAAAAAGGTAATCTCATAGAAGAGAGCAAAAGGATAAAGGATAAGATTGCCAAGATTAAAAAACAAAAGATAAGCGAAGAGGCTAAAGAAGAGAAGATAGAAGAAGCTAAAGGCGAACTACAAGATATCATAGATGACCATAAATCTTTAGTTGAGGGGTATAAAGAAGATATAGCAGCGTTAAACAAGGAGATAAAAGCCAAAAAGAAAAGACTATCTGAAATAAAGAAGCCTCGACCTGTAAATCCTATACAGCATAACATGTCCAGTGCTGTACCTCCTCAAGATTCTGTTCCACCAAAGGGTACGATGGAAGAGGTTATAAGACAAGGACGAGCACTTGGTTATAATGACGCTTCTATAAAAGAGCTACTAAAAAGCAGAGGATATAAGATTAAAGAGATAGATCAAGCACTCCGAGTATTCATTGATCCTGATACTCCTATGCCATCACAGTTTAATAAAATAGATGGTACTTATGAGCAAGCATTGGATATGTTTAATGAGATTAGAGCTAAGCTATCCAAGTTCGCTTTTACTGAAAAAGAAGGGAAGTATCCTAGTATGGCTGAAGTAAGAGCCAAGGGTATTGAGCTACTAACAAATCATCCTCTTTTCCAGGCTCAAGATGAGTCAACTCAAATGCAGATGACAATTGGTTTCGATCGTTCACTAAATACAAGAGCAGGTGTACGGTTAAATCAGTTAATGAAAGACATACGTGAGAGGTTAAAGGAAAGAAAAGCTGGAGAAAAGGAGTTGAGAGAGTTGCAGGTTAAGCTTAAGAACTTAATCAGAAACTTCATGCCAACTTCAAAGTATAGTAAGGCTGACATAAACTCTGTTCTTTCGATGGTCACTAAGCTGAACAAGGATAATTATGTTGCGGTTACCGATAAGGTAATGACCATGATTGATAAGAAAATGGCTCAACGTAAAAAGTCTTTGATGAAAGAAATACTTACGCTAGTAACTAAAAAGGCAAAAGCAGCCATTAGTCCTAGTGGTAAGAGAAGGTCTAAAGGATTAGATGCTGAAGGCCAATCGTTCTTTTCTGCAATACGTGACATTGTTGAAGCATCAATCACGCAGGATGAAGAAGCACTGAATAGGATTGCGAAAGATTTAGAAGAGAAAGAAGATGAAATAAATGATGCCATAGATAAGGAGTCGAAAGGAAAAGGAGATGAATTGACTCAGAAAGAAGCCAGACTACTAAGTAGAGCCTTGGCTTATGATATGTTCGTCAACATAAATGATATGTCTACTCAAGACATAGAGAACTTATTGGAAGATTTAAAAACAGCTAGATCCGCATCAATAGCGATTCTAAAATCAAATAGATATGCTCGTGCACAGGCTGGTCAGTTGCTAGCTGATAGAGCCACTAAAGAAATAAAAGGAAGGGCATCTATCTTATTTGATAAGAATGGCAACTTAAAAACACAATCCGAATTAAATGAGATAAAAGCTGAAATAAGAAAATCATTTGCTAAGCTGAAGATTTGGGACGGTATTAAGAAGTGGGCTGCAAAAAGAGATATTTCTACTGGTAGCTTCATCAGACAGTACTTTGTAAATAGACTAGCCAACGTAGCAACCATAACAAACATCATAGATGCTGGTGGTAACTTCTTTACAGAGAATATATATAACCGTCTAAATAAGATGGATGATGATTATAATGCTGGAGTAGTTGAGCAGATGGGTAAACTTGATGAGATTGCTAACTCAATAGATGGAGTTGAGGGTGGTTACAATGGCATAATGAAGTTGTTCACAGGTAAAGAGAAAACCTATAAAGGAAGCAATGGAAAGAGCTTCACTCTTAGCGATAGTCAAGCCATGAGAATATACGCTCTAAGCCTAAACAAAGATGTTAGAGAAGATTTAAATGACATGGGGATTTCTGATGATGTCATCAATGAAATCAAAAATGATATAGGTAAAAAGCGTGTTGAATTTGTAGATAAGGTAGTAGACTATTTGTCCAACCAATACTATGAGTCAGTTAATAATGTATACTCTTCTGTAAACGATGTGAATCTTGGTTATGTAGAGAATTACTTTCCAGTCAAGCGTGTAAGTACAGAGGCACTTACAAATATGCTAGCAACTGGTGATTTCACTGGAGTGTTCAACACGGAAAACTCACCTGCATTAAAAGAACGTACAGATACTAAGTTAGAGGTTGATTACTTACCCGGATTCGTAGAAGTATTAGATGCTCATATACATCAAATGGAGAGATATAAATCTCATGCTGTTGGTGTAAGAGCTATGTCTCATTTGTTTAGGTCTGAAGCATTCAAGACATACTTAAACGAAACAGGGCTAGGACCTGCTCTTAGAACTGCTATAATGCATACCATATCTCCTGAGGCAGGATTAAAACAAGCTAGTACATTTATGGATAAGGCATTGAGAAGGTTTACTTCTTTTGCGTTATCATTTAAATTAGTTCAGATACCAAAACAGGCATCTTCTTTTGTCAATGCTTTTGAAGACTATAGATACGCTAAGTCAAAACAGAATTTAGTTATAGATTCTATCATGTTTACAATTGACATGGCTAGAATACTTAGCAATCTTCCAAAGTACATAAATAAAGCACAAGAGATTAGCCCTACATTCAGAAGACGTTTGGAGTTGGGTATTCAAGGAGATGTTTATGGTCTTGAGTCTGGTTCTAGAACATTCAAGAAACTAGGTAAAGGTCATCGTGATATAGACAGAGCAATACAAGCACTACAGAAAGGTGCATCATATCCTACCGTACTCGGTGATGCTATTGGAGTTATGGGTTATATGGCTAACTACGAGAGAAATATCAAAAACGGTATGGATCCGAAGAAAGCAGCTGAAGTATTCAATGACTATAACGCCACTCAGCAGTCTAGGAGAGGAGCTGATAAGATTCCATTGCAGAATAGTCAAAATGAATTGACTAAAGCATTTACTATGTTTGGTAGTACAGCATTCTTACAGATGAACAAAGTTCACCAAGGAATGACCAATATGATGCGAGAAGTAAGTAATGGTAAAACCCCTAAGCAAAAAGATATAAGAGCTGTCGGATTGAACTTAGGATTAGCCAATGCATTGTTTATCATGGCTGCTAATATGTTCAGACTAGGTAGCGATGATGAGGAGGATAAAGAAGCAGTAATGCAACAAATTCAAGATGCATTGATAGGCTTGAATCTTATGTACCAAATACCATTAATTGGTAGTGGCATAGAAACAGCTGTTCGTGCATCTAGAGGAGAGAGAGCATTTGCTAATGATGTTGTGAATCCATTCACTAGCATATTCTTCAAGATTAAAAAATCAATGAAAGAATCAGAAGGAGATGTTACTGCTGCTATTAGACCCTTAATTGAGATAGGTCTTGGTGCTCAGCTTGATCCTGTAATAGGAATTGCTAATGCTTTCAGTAGCGACCCTGAAATGCAAGAAGATGCTATATATGACATACTAGGTGTAGCACCGTCATACAGACCTACAAAAGAAGATGGAAGTGGTAATGCACTACCTGACAAGAAATCAATGAAAGAGTTCTATCCTGACTTATACAACAGAACGTACGGACCAGGAAGCCCATACTACGATCAGAAGAAGAGAGCTAAAGAAATAGAAGATAGATTACAAGGGAAGGTCAAGAAAGGGAAGAGTCCCCTTGAGAAGAGTCCCCTTGGGAAGAGTCCCCTTGGGAAGAGTCCCTTCCAAAAGTAATATTTTGCCGGACTCGTAAGTCTTTGTGGGTGAACTGCCACATCTCTCCACTATCATCAAGGATGACGGTGTAGATGGTATCTGTCTCATGGCCGTAGTCTATGACTAGCCATACGATACCTCTTCCTTTTGGTGTATCTACTTCTACTCTATTGTGGGGTTCATATATCAGCATTGATTTCTATCTTGGTATCTCTACGACAAAGTTCGTTATAAAGCTTTACATCGGTTGACCACTCCCTACCTGTCCACCACTCAAAGCCTTTAAACTTTGATTTGTATTTTGATATGTCTTCATACCCACCAAGGATATACACGTAATCAATACCGAAAGACCTAGCGTAGTCGCACTCGTAATACTGCGATACATTACCTAGCGACAACTTTGGCATTTCATAATCCCAGAAGAACTGATACGACACCATGTATACTGTCTTGTATTGCTCGTACAATCTGAATACTACACCTCCTATAACTTTGGATTCATATTCATAGATTATACAATACATACCTAGGAAGTCCTCTAAGGCAATATCCCTAGCAAACCCTTGTGTTGATACATATTTATCATAACAAGGCTTTAAATCGCCTATATTCTTGTCGCTGAGTATAGTTAAACGAGCATTGACTCTCTTGCTCATTTTTTTTGTGGTCTTTGTTGGTTCGTATTTTGTTGTGTTTATACGAACGGATCTCAAGTTGTACCAATAGTCACCCCATTCTATCCATCCCTCATTCAATGCGTCTATGAATCTTCCGTCATCTACTATGGCTTTAGGATCTGAGTATATGAAATCTTTATCTGTCATCTTACCGAATCCAGATATGTGATTGAAAATTACTTTCATGAGTATTTTATATATTTGAAGTACTTTTGCTTTTCATAGAAACAAATAAGTTCACTATGTAATAAGTGGGGGAGTACTCTCCCCCATTTTATTTCCCCATAAATTTCTTTAATCTTTCCGTAGATGATGCCATCATCACACGCCCATATTATAATTGGGTTCAGTCTTTTGCTAACAACACTAGATATATCATTAGCGGTAATCATTAGCGGATATGCATTTGATATTACCTTATTGCATACGGCTACATGAGCGTAGGCTATAGGTGTTTTGTCACTGTCCAATATTTTATATTGCGGTGAGCTTTGATTGACTCTAGCATGAGAGCCTTTGAATACTTTAACGAATGTGTCTATTGCTTTTGACTCTTTACTAGAAATCGTCATCTTTCATTGATTTGATTATGATTTTTAATTCTTTGATTAGCTTTTCAGAACTCTTCCTTGCTTCTTTAAAATCACGATCAACGAGGTGCTCATACATTGAAGTCAGGTATTCATTGCATTCATCAATTGTGAACGCTATCCTATCTGCTCGATATATTTCTTTTAGTTTATCTTTCTTCATTGGGGGGTAAATCTTCCCCTCTGTAAACCTCTGTCTTCAAACCGTGTTTTTCCAATTCTGATATCCTGTATTCTTGAAGCTTTGACAGCTTACCTGAGGGTGTTTTTATTTCGCTAAACAATACGTTACTGTCTTTTGGTATAGCTATTAGGTCTGGTATCCCGTTCTTATTTGTCTTGATTAACTTAATCACGTAGTACCCTTCGGACTCTAATTGCTTTATCCTTTTTGTTTGTATTTGTTGTTCAGCCATACTCAATCTGACACCCTCTAGTTTTAAGCTGCTTTGCTATTCGCTAATAGCATTATTGTCATGAACGGGAGCTCTATACAGAAGTACTCATCTTCAAGTAGTGTCCTTCCCCAACTGACCATAAAACCGAAGTGGTTGTCTAAATTTAGTGTGATTTTCATAATAGTATTGCATTTGATTTATTTACGAATATATGAATTTATTTGTCTTTTTTTTGTAGTTCCTCTCCAAGCCACTTCATATAGACTTGAGCTTTACTTACATCTTCTGACTTATTCTTGCGGTCAAACCGCCACGTGTATTTTATTATATTTCCCTTTAAGTAACCAATGAACTGTTCTTTGCTCATTGATGCTTTGATGCATTCAATGCACTCTATCTCACCCTGGTAGTGAGATGGCTTATTCACTAAATCTTCTTCTGTCATTTTATTTTATATGTAAAAGCGTTTACTTTAATTTCTTCTTTGCCGTCCTTGATAACTCTTTGTGGATGCATTTCTAACCATCGTCCACCTAAAGGCTTTGGAGGAGCACCTCTCTCAACATGCCATCCATATTTCCCTTCATTGTATTCTTCTTTATATGTGGCAGTTCTAATCATGAGAATATCTTTAAGTCTTATCTTGTTTTTTTGTGTTAGCCTTTCCACTGTGTACGTCAACTCATGATCCTCGTGAACGTGTCCCATCCATATCATATCAGCACCTTCTACAAATGTCTGCATTCTATTGAACTGAATGGTTCCCTTCGTCACTGGTCCACCACCTCCAGACCCATGAAAATACTTAATGTTAAAATTAACAGTTTGTTTGCTAGGCTCACGAGCGAAGTTGTAAACTATCCAACCACCATAACCTCCAACTTCTACATTGGTGTCATTGATTGAGTTAAGTCCATATACAAATCTTTCAATTACATCTGTTTCTTGTCGCTTTAAAATGTTGGTCTCATGGTTACCATATCCTACCACTTTAATTAGGTGAGCATATGGAGAGAACCATTCAACAGCATCGTTTACAACAGCGTCAAGATAGTTTGCTTTATTGTGTTCTGGCCTAATGTCTGACTTGTTCTTACGAGGATCATAGGCTCCCTGCATCAAACAGAATGTGTCCCCGTTAAGCAGAATGTCTGCTCCGATTTCTTTGGCTTGGTCAAGATGACTCTTAAGTAACTCACGGTCGCACTTTGGGTTATCCCAGTGTGCGTCGGATATGAGTAATACTTTTTTCGGGTTAAAGTTGTTGCGTAATACGTGTACATTGGTTTTCATTTTGCTTTATCGACAGGGTAGAAGTGTGTCGATTCTTTTGGTGTTATACCAAAGATAGCAAGTCTTTTTTAAAGTGATTAGTAGTATAGTCTTTCTTTTTGATTACCGTTTTGTATATTTCTTGTTCAATACCCTCTTTTGAGAATATCCAATAGACTTTATTAAACGTCCTTTCTTTCGTTGTCATTCTGTCTCTTGATTGCCAATAACTTGTAGCACTAAAGTCAATGTTGTAATACACTAGATAGTCTGCATCTCGTAAGGATATGCCCTCACGCCCACTAACAATCTGTAAGGCTATGACCTGACAATCAGTCTCTTTAAAGACACTCAAATCTGTAGTCAATTCATCCTTACTGAAAACTTGCTTGAGTGCGTTCAGCTCTTCTTTGAACTTATAGAAGATACCTATTCGCTTACCCTTGAACCTATCCTTGATGTACTCAGCTTTGTATGTGCTCAACACCATAGACTTGCCGGACTCGAACTTAATTGTTCCTGAGCATAGTTGATGTACCTTCTGCATCAGCTTCGTAGGTGTATCTCCAAGTATAACTTCATCCTTTCCTTGCACTACAAGATCACGCTTCAATCTCCTGGTTATGTCCAATATATTCTTCGGTAATGGAATTGTTAATATCTCTTCCTCAATCTCTGTAGCAAACCCTGCTTCTTTTTGAGAGTATGATATCGTGTATGGCTTCATCATCTCAATGATTGATTCCTTCCCTCTGTCGTAATCGTTCATCATTAAACTATTTATCTTCTTCTGTTTCACGTCTACGTATTTATCAGCGAAACGATAGAATGATTTGTAATGATTGAACGGATTGTTAGGTATCCCATACACCTGGTGGTACATCTGAGAGTATGACTCTGGAGTTGGCGTACCTGACAGCAATATCACACGAGCTTTTGTAGAGTATATCAAGTCTTTTACTTGCTGCGCCCTCTTGCTTGGCTTAGGATATGCACCAAGAGTGTGAGCCTCGTCTAGTATGATGATGTCAAACTTGCTATGGTTTATCTTGTGCAAACTCTCATAGTTGATTGTCTCCATGTCGTAACTAGGGTTAAGCAAATCATAGTCATCTTCAATGCTTGATATGGCTTTCTTCTTGGTTACGAATAGTACCCTCTCTGGTTTTAGCCTATCGCATATGCCTAGGCTTGTTAATGTTTTTCCAGTTCTTACCTCCATAGCGAGGTACAAGAAGCGATACTTCATTATCACCTCCGTACCTCTGTCTATGATGTTCTTTTGATAATCCCTGAACTCTACTTTGTAATCTTCCATTCTGCTTCGATAATATTTTACACTGTTGTGTATTCGTTCTTTGGTTTCTAAATCAGTATTGAACTTCAGTACGAACTTCTCCTCGTACTTATTTCCTACCTTTACTTTCTTTACTTCTTTCTTATCTACTACATTCTCAAGTAATCTGCACCAATGGTACATATCTCTATCGGAGTAGCCAGGTATCTTCTTGATAATATCAGAATCCATCATTCAACTCTGGGTTATTCTTCTTTGACTTGATGATGATCCACTTACCTCTCATATCTCTGTTCATCTCAGGTTGAGTATTCTCTTTGAACAATGCATAAGATTGTAGCCACTTAGAAAACTTCTGACGTGATACGGTCATCTTTGACCTTGGTCCATAGTCAGGATAGTTTTCAGTGAAGTCGTAGTATAAGTCGCTCAAGTATAATCTCTTGTCAGGCTCAAGCATCTTATTGTCTTCCTTGTCAATCAATCCGCACCACTCAATAAAGTCATGGCAAGTCTCAGCTGATAGCTGACGTATATTCAAGTTAACGAACTTACTCTTAACAAGACCTGTATTCAAGTAGTTAACCAAGCAGTTAACCATGTAGTTATCAAACTCACACCAATCCTCATCATTCCAATCACCGAACATAAGTTTACCAAACTCATCAAGAGGAGTGAACTTTTTATTGTAGTGTTGGTGTAACTCAAGTTCCCACTTCCTACGTGCGAATGAATTACCAGATCCCTTGATAGCATAGTTAGTTGTTATGGCAATCTTAGGTGACTTACTGAATGGTATCTTGATAGCATCTTTGTTTTTCTTCTCAAGTGTCAATCCTTCTGTAACTACAGAGAACAATCGCTCAAAGTCAAAGTGTTTCTTCACGTCATCGAATACAAGTATCTGAGTGTCTGCTGATACTAACTGATATGCAAACGATCGTTCAAACGTGAATGACTTACCATCGATGGTTACTACTTTCTTCATTTGAGATAGACCATTCATGAATAGTCCCTTACCTGTACCACCTTCAGGATTATCACTGATGACCTCATCATTAAGTATAACCGCTGGGCAGTAAGATAGATTCTTGTATCCATGAAGCATAAAACCTATCGTACTCTCCATTGCTTTTATTCTCTGCTCATCTCCACTACATATGTTGGATATGAACTTACGATAGTCACACCTGTCTGTAACCTCGCATATACTGAAGTTACGATCGATTACATGGTCTTTCCATACGTAACCACCAAGGTCAAGATAATCAATAGGCTCAATACTTTTCTTTGTTATCTTAACTGCACAGTTCCTATAGTATAAGTATGCTGCATCTTTGGTATCGTCAATGAAGTATATATCAATCGTTGACAACATAGATAAGAACTCCTCCTTGAAGAATCTCGTATTGTCTGCGAAGTAGTTGTATACAGATACATCATCAAGCTCAAGCAAGTAGTCAAGCACAAAGTCTTTTATCTCTTTCTCTGATGTATGGTCAATCAAGTTGTTAGTTACCTGGACAAACACGTAGTTCTTACCACCTTCAGGACAGTACTTATAGAATCCAAAGTCTTCAAGAAACTGCTTGAAGAAAATATGAATTATCTTAATGACTCCTTTATCGTTCTTACTCCAGAAGATATGCTTTGAACTCTCCTCCTCAACCTTGTTAAGAACCGAATCAATTATATCGCTATCCAAGTTGGAGTCTTGCAGTTGGATGCGAATCTCCTTTTTTGGCACACCCCTCCTCAGTTTGGCTTTGATTTGATTTACCCTCTCTTCGTCTTCGTAGTATTTCGTTCCGAAGTTTTGAGTGTTTGAGTATGCTGAATCTATTGTGCGTTGTATCTCTGATAGTGGAAAGTCTTTAGACTCGAACCTGTTTAGTACATATGCGGCTAGACTTTTGTTTACACCGAAGTCATTAAATGCCATAGCCAATATGTATGTGTTTTGATTTCGTTGTCCCTCATCCATTGGGTATTTCTTCTCCCACCACTTGATAAGTATATCAACTATCTTGTTCTCATCTGTAATTGGAATCGTTGGTGAGTCAACGTGTTTCTTTATCTCTACATACTCAGGCTCCTCAATATCTGTCCATATTGATGAATTCTCATTGATGTATATCAGCGGATCGTATGACTCATAGCATACCCTAGATAAATTCTTTGATGTCTTATCAAAGTACTTGGAGTTCATGTGCTTCTCAAGACTATTGAAATAGTTCTGATGGTTATCAGGATCCTGTGGTATCTTAACTAGAACCTTAAGACCATTCCCTGATGGCGATATGAATACAGAGTACACGTACTTGTTCTTAGATAGGTTCTCCTTATCGCTTAGTAGTATCTTCTGCTTCTCGTATCCATCAAAGTCAAGACATATCAAACCTGAGTGCTCGACTA
>Ga0208898_1002679_pt1 | contig 10804 bp, 6 predicted proteins | sample VirMetDEL_Mar_4_FD_184513 | JGI IMG/M metagenome (GOLD analysis project Ga0208898, IMG submission 184513) | Aqueous microbial communities from the Delaware River and Bay under freshwater to marine salinity gradient to study organic matter... | ecosystem: Environmental > Aquatic > Marine > Coastal...
AATAAAAGATTTTTATGATGAAGAGAAAAAACAAATGGAAGAAGCTAAAAAAGGTGGTTCTCAAACTCTAGTAGGTACTGATGGGAAAGTAAAATCTCCTGAATTTTTAAAAAATGCTAAACCTAAAGCATCTTATAATACGAAGGCGTCGAAAAATTGACGCCTTCAATATTTATAATAAATAACCCTATATGGCTGACCAAGAAAATATTAATAATACTAGAAGACAAAATGAGCTATTAGATGCTCAATTTAGTACACTTGAAGCATTAAGTCGTCTTGCTCAACAAAGAGTAGTATTTGAAGGTGAAGTTTCTGATGAAATAGCGAACGAAAATGATTTTCTTCGCCAACAGTTAATTGTTAGGAATAATCTTAATAAAGGGGGTATAAGACAACTTACAACCCAAAAAGAACTTAATAAAGCAGCCAACCAAAATTTAGGTATTGCTCGTAGTATTCAAAACGTTACAGCTAGTGAACTTGGTTCTCAAAAATTAATTGAAAAAACCCAAAACAATCAGGTAAAAGTTCAGGGAAATATTAATTTTTTAAAAAAACAATCTTTAGAAATTGATAAACAACAAAAATCTTTACTTGAAAGATTTGATAAATTAAAAAGTTTAGAAAAAAAGGCTATAGAAGATGCTAATAAAGCTGAAGCACAAGGTGATAAAGAAAAAGCAAATAATTTAAAATCTCGTGCTGCTAATTTAGGATTAGAAGCTAAATCTTACCAAGCCCAAATTGAAAATAATAATGCTATTGTTGATAGTTTAGACCAACAAGTTAAGTTAGGTAATAAATTATTAAAAGAATTAGATATTGTAGAAAGAAGTAGTAAAGCTATCGCTAATGATGGGTTTCTATCTATATTTGATACTTTAAAGAAAATAGTCAACATAATCCCAGGTATGAGAGAATTACTTCCGGGATTTGATCAAGCAGCAGAATCATATCGAGAAGCTTTAGTCCTCCAAGAAAGTCTAGGAGCTAAAGGTATTGGGGGGGAAAAAGGAACAAAAATTGATGGTTTAGGAGTAGACCAAGCAGGTTCTTTAAATGATAAAATTAAAGCTTATAGAGAAGGAGATGCTGAAGGTACTAAAGGGATGACTCAAGATTTTATTAAAGACCTCCCTAAAGAAATTCAAGATACTTTAAAAGGCACTACAGGAACTTCTGCATTAGCTATATTATCAAATAAATTTAAAGATGGGGTAGCTACTTCTGTTTCTCCTTTAACAGCAGCCTTTACAGCACTTCAAAAATTTCTTAAAAACTTTATACTTTTACAGTTTTTAAATGCTATGGTTAAAGCTGATAAAGTAGCTGGGGATTTAGCTAAAAGTATGAATGTTACGTATCAAGAAGGCGTACAAATCCAAGATAATTTAAATAGTATAGCTAATACGACAAATAGTATATTTGTTACTTCTGAAAAATTAGCCCAAACTCAAATGTTCTTTAATAAAGAACTTGGTACTTCAGTTATGTTAACTGATGAACAGTTAACTACTATGACTAAATTGCGTGAAGCGGCTGGATTTACTAATGAAGAATTAGCAGGAATAGCCAAAATTTCAATTACTACTGGGAAAGAAGCAGAAAAAATTACAGGTGAAGTATTAGCTCAAGCTAGAATTTCTGCTACAAGATTAGGGGTAGTTGTAAATGAAAGGGATGTAGTAAAAGAAATTTCTAAAGTATCAGCAGCCACAACACTATCACTAGGTAAAAGTGAAAAAGCAATTGCTGATGCTGTTACAACAGCTAAAGCTTTAGGTATGGAATTATCTAAAGTAGAAGCTATATCAGGCTCTATTCTTCAATTTGAATCCTCAATCGAAGATGAACTCTCAGCTGAATTACTAATTGGTAAAGAACTTAATCTTGATAAAGCCAGACAAGCAGCATTAAATAATGATTTAGCTACAGTAGCGGAAGAAATAGCAAAACAAGCAGGAACAGCTGCTGAATTTGGAAAAATGAATCGTATCCAACAAGAAGCTTTAGCAAAAGCTGTTGGTATGAATCGAGAAGAATTAGCTCAAACTTTATACGTTCAAGAACAATTAGCAGGAGTTAGTGGAGAAGAAGCAAAAAGAAGAGAAAAAATTCTAAATGATAGAATTGCTGAAGTAGGTTTAGCTCAAGCCCAACAAGAAATGGCAGAAGAAGGTTTTGAAACCTTAGAAAAACAAGCTTCAGTTACAGATCAAATAACAGCTCTTACTGAAAAATTAAATGAAGTTTTTGTAGCAGTAGCACCTGCTGTTTTAGTAATTGCAGATGCTCTTATGTTAGTTTTAATGCCTATTGCTAGGATTGTAGGATTAGTGTCTCAACTTGGAAAAATGTTGGGTGGTATACCTGCAACTATTGGATTAATGATTCCTTTACTAATGAAAGCTAAATTTATAGCTAAAGGTTTTGCACTAAATGGTTTTAAAGGAGCAGCAGCAGCAATATATAGAACTTTTGCCGCAATACCTTATGGTTTAGGTTTACCTTTAGCCATAGCTGGAGTTGCCGGGTTAGGAGCAGTTGTAAATGGTGCAAGTAAAATGTTTACAGCAGATGATTTAATGTCAGGGCCAACAGGAGGCTCAGGTTATGGCGATAGAATATTAGTAGGTAAAGAAGGTGCTTATGCCTTTAACAATAGAGATACTATTCAAGCCTCTACTCAAGGGTCTCCAACATCAGGAGGTGAAACCAATGTAACAACTAAACTATATGTTGATAATCAGAAATTCGCTGAAGCAAGTACTTTAGGATTTAGTAAACTTTAATATTTATAATAAAACATAAATTATGTCACTTAAAAACAAATTAACAAACAACGGTTCAAATTTAACTGCATTTAATGGATCAACACCTTCAACAATGTCGGGAGCAAGCAATCAATCAAAATTACATGATGAGTATTCGCTTAATGGAAACCCAAACATTTTATCAAAACCATCACCATCACAGCTAGATTTAAACGGACTAACCCCACCAAAATACACAGATAATTTACCTGGATAATAAATGCCTTTAGTAGATCTAAAAACTGACCTTAAATCTTTAAGGTTTGGGAAGGATAGAAAAGGTGGTGGTAATAGTAGACAACCTTACGTCCAAATAGGTATCCCAGAAACTCCTTTTGAAGAAGCAATTGCATCTCCATTAGGAGTTAAAGATTTCCTTTTACGTGGTGGTTTAAATGCTGCAACCGATACAGCAGAAGATCTAGTACGCCTAGGATCATTCTTTACTAATCCTCTAAACCCAAGTGGTTTATTATTTACTGCTAAACAAAATTTATTATCTAGAACAGCAGTCCGTACTCAAACTAGTGGTATTTTAAATGAAGGTATTTATACTCCTTTATCTACTTTATCTCAAGCAGGTGTTAATGCTTTTGGAGGTCATTTAAATAAACAAGGTGTAAACCCATTTGAACAAACCGGTGCTTATTCTAATAATGATAACTTATATGGGGTTAAGGTAAAACCTAATCAACCTAAAGAAAATAATAGATTAGTAACAATATATGACCTAGTTACAAATAAAAGATCAGTATCTAACTGGAACTTTTCAGGAGTAGATATTAATGTAGGTCCTAATATATTATCTTATGGTGGGGGTCCTGGATCCAATTTAGGAATAGGTAGAACCAATATTAGATTCGCTTCATCTGAACAAAGAACAGGACTTGAAAATCCTAATTTAGCTGGAAGTCCTTCTCAAACACAACAATTTATAGCCCCTACTTTAAATGGAGGTACTTATGATTTTAGTGTATTTAAACGACCATCACGTCCTGAATTAGAACCTAATTATTTTAATAGAATCTTTAACAAAGGAGCATCAGTTCAATATCTTAAACTGGGGAAACCAGAAGGTTATACCCCTAAATTATCCGATATTCAGCAGAACTTCCCAGATCTAATTAATGATGATGGTCAACTTATTCGTGGTGGTCAAGATGCAACAGGTGATTTAAATTCCTTAGCTACTACACGTCCTGGGTATTTTTATGGTAAACCTGGAGAAACAGGTAAAGCTCCCTTTATACCCGGTAATTATCTTCAATCTTTATCTTTAGAAACTAATGGAGGATTAAATACATTAAACCGAAATTGGAACTCAGTCTCTAAAACATTTTCTTCACTCCCTGGTCTTTCTGAAGATATTACATTAGATAATCAAATGAATGCCGAAGGAGAACTCCTATATAACCCTTCAGTAACTAAAGGTGGTAACATCTTAGAAACAGATACTTCAGTTACTGCTAGAGATGGAGCTGCTTCTTTAACACAAGAACAAATCCTTAATAAAATCTTATCTAGAACTAACGGTACTACTCAAGTTACAGATTTTAGAAGAGAAATTAGGCCTGATACTATAGGCTTTGAAAATTATAGTAAAGCTAGAGCCAATGGTTCGGTAACACAAGCACCTGATTATGCTAATCCTAACGTTAGATTTGAAGGTAGAGTCAATTTAGGAGACCCAGGGAAAAAAGGATTAATTAGAAGTGATTATACTAAAGGAGCTAAAGGATTAGACGGAAAAGTAAATGTTGTAGATAAGATTAATGCAATGTATATGTACAATGCAGATAGTGTTACTACTAACAAAGAAAAAAATGATTTTGTTAAATTTAGATTTGCGGTAATTAATCCTGATCAACCATCCCAAAAAACATTTGTACACTTTAGAGCTATCTTCGATGGTGCTATTAGTGATAATATGTCTGCTAACTGGGATTCATTTAAATACTTAGGTAGAGCAGAAGAATTTTATAATTATACTGGGTTTACTAGAGAGATTGGTTTTAGCTTTACAGTAGTAGCTCAATCTAAACCTGAGCTAGCTATAATGTATCAAAAGTTAAATTATCTTCAATCAAGTTTAACTCCAAATTATAATAAAACTAATGGTTTTATGAGAGGTAATATTCACCAATTAACTATTGGTGGTTATTTCTACGAACAACCGGGTGTAATTACATCTTTAAATTATACTATGCCTGCTGATTCACCTTGGGAAATAGCTATCCCTTCAAACTTTTTAACAGCAGACTCCGCACCCGACGGTTCAGAAATAAAAACTGACCCATCAGTAAAAGAACTTCCACATAGAATAGAAGTTCAGGTTGGATTTAAACCAATCCATACGTTCCTTCCACAGATAGTAGGATCAGCTTATGATACAAATAACCCTGATGGTATAGAAGGTAAAGGTGATATAGATCAAAGATACATAGCTTTAGCAAGTGAAAACTCAGTTAGTTTATATACAAAAGGTGTTCCTTATAGAACATACCTTCCAGAATATAGTAATGCTATATCTAATGGAGAAGGTGAAACCCCAGACGAAGAGTAATGGCTAGATATAGTAGAACAAATATAATTAAAAGTACTGAGGGTAAGCGTTTTTACGATGCTAAAATCTACCCTGAGATTCCTAGAAGCAATAATGACTTATACGTTATTACAGCTTTTGGAGATAGGTATGATTTACTAGCGAATAGATATTATAAAAACCCAAGTCTATGGTGGGTTATTTCCTCAGCAAATCCAGAATATATAGGTTCACTCTACCCTCCAATCGGAGTACAATTAAGAATTCCTGCAGATATTAGTGTAGCAACTCAAATTTAAATAAGTTATGGCAAAAATTAATTATAATGGTACTAATATAGTTGGGGCACCTTATAAAGATTATGTAGACCAACAAATTAAGGTTCGTCAAGAAAAATTAGGTAAGCTAAATAAAAATAATGAGGATATAGCCTGGGAGAATGCTAAAAGTGGTTTTGTAGCTTTAGCATCTTCTGTTAATATAGGAAATGGTTTTTTTAGTAAAGAAACTACTACTTATAATCCTCCTGTTACTGATATTACTTTAGGTGGTCAAGATACAACTGGAGTCGCTTCTGGAATGCAAGGATCTAATAATTCCCCTATGGGACAAGAAATGCGAGCTAATTTAGCTTTCCTCGCAGAAAATGACCCTTCTTATAGTGATTATAATAACCAAGGTTATTCATCCGAAGAAATTGAAGCTGCTGCTAGAGATGCTGGTGGTTTTATAACCTCACAGGAGATAGTTGAAAATAATGATGGTGAAAAAAGAGTTAAATTATTAGATTTAGAGGGTGACCCTTTAGATTGGTTTGGTAATCGTTTAGCACGTGAAATGGCACTTTATGGAGGCACAGCATACTACTCTGAACCTTTATCTAATTATACCACCCCCGAATATAGATTTGGTATAACAGAAAATACTAATGCTTTTGATAGTTCAGCCTATGGTTTTGGAGGTACTGATGAAGGATTTAAAGCATTACCTGGTATTACTTCTTTTAATATTAAATCTAAAAACATGGGTTCTTTAAAAGAAGCTACGGTTACCATTAGAGCTAATAGTGAAGAACAATTTAAAATGATTGATAATCTATACTGTAGAATAGGTTATACTATGTTTATAGAATGGGGTAATACTTTATATTTTGATAATGAAGGTAAATACCAAAGTCAAGCATCTACTCCTACTACTTTAATCCCAATTTTTCTAAAAGGTAAAGTAAAATATGAAGGAAGGGAAGAAATAGATTTAACACAAAACCCAACCCAATTTATAAACTTAATAGAAACATTTAGAAAATTTTCTGATGGTAATTATGATGCTTTCTTTGGGAGGGTTAAAAACTTTAGTTGGGAATATAATGCTAAAGAACAATATTACGAAATAAATTTATCTTTAATTAGTTGGGGAGATATAATTGAAAGTTTAACAGTTGATGCTCAATATGGTAGTGATGTTAACATCAAACCCTCTTCAGGGGAGGTTACAGAAAATACATCTGCTTTAGAAACATTTTTAAGTATAGTAGCTACCCCTAAAGGTCAGGTAGACATTTATAAAAATGCTGATAATGAAATCATAAAAAAAGATTTTGACCCTAGTACCGAAAGAGAGAATATAGGAAAAACAACTTTAACTAGCCCTACTAATGTTTATATTGATGATGTATTAGAATCATCAAGTGGAGCAGGTGATACTATCCCTGAATTAAACTATACTCGTTTATCTACTTCAGTAGGTAAAATTGTAAGTAATTTTGCTCAATTTGGAAATAAAAACTTTTATTATATCCGTTTTGGAGATATATTAGATTTTATTAGAGATCAATTATTATTATATAGTCCTACGGGTTTTAATGAACCTATTATGGATATTGATACGGACCCAGATAAAAACATATGTTATTTTTCAAGAATTAATGTATCGGCTGATCCTAGTAAAGTAATGATAACATCTGAACTTCCTTATAATCCAGACGAATTAAGGGGAATGATCAATGAAGAAGAGGACGAATGGACTCATTATATTAGAGGAAATGGTACTTTTTATGCTAATAACACATATGGATCATCTCAATTAGAGCTTTTTGGAACTAATAAAGATCCTAATGACCCTTCCCAAAAATTTCCTACGCATGGAAAAATAATGAATCTTTATTTTGAGTATAATTTTCTTATGGAAACAATTAAAGGATTAAGAGATGAAAACACTACAAAAATTCCTTTATTTGATTTTTTAACAAAATTATGTGATACTGCTAATAGTTGTTTAGGAGGAGTAAATAAATTATCTGTTAGATTAGATAATGATAGAGTAGTAAAAATTTATGATCAAAATCCTATTTATGGAACTCAAGCATTAGACAATAATGAAAATACAGTTCTTAATTTAGCAGGTCTTAGATCAACTTTTGCATTTGATGAACCAGGAGAAATAATATCTAATGGTAGTTTTGTAACAGATGTTAGTATTAAAACAGAATTAACTAATGATTTTTCAACTACTGTATCTGTAGGAGCCCAAGCTCAAGATAAAACAGTAGGGGAGGATGCTACTGGATTATCTACATGGAATTATGGCTTAATAGATAGATATTACCCTTCAAAAATTGACGGACTCCAAAAAAATAAAAGTCAAGATCAACCTACTTTACAAGAAAGAATCGTAAAAATCAGGTCACAACTTAAATTTTTATGGTTAGGGTATGCTGAAGGGCAAGTAGAAGGAATAGAATTCCTCCCAGTCCATAAAGAAGGGTTTTTTGGGGTTTATGATCCTGTAAAATTCCAAGAGGCATTAAAATTAACCCCTAATGGGATTACAGTTGATGCTTTTCAAACAATAACAAAAAAATTATATTACGAACATTTTCCAATTGATAGAGCAGAAGATTTTGTTAAGCTACAAAAAGACTGGCTTTCAGCTCTTATTAAACAAGAAAATGATATTAAAAATGTTGAGGCTGTAAAAAGTAATCAAGATATCTACGGTACTAACCAAATAGGAATGATCCCCATTAATATCCAAATAACAATGGATGGTCTATCAGGAATTAGAATATATGATAAACTTACTGTAGATACTAGGTTTTTACCAAGATATTACCCACAAACTTTATACTGGATAATTAAAGGAGTATCTCATGAAATTAATAATAATAAATGGTATACTAAATTAGAAACTATTGCTGTTCCTAAACTTCGTGAAGAACAAGATTTACGAGGATTATTAGCATTTGAAAATGTCCCAATTAACGAAATTAGTTTTGCTAGAGAAGATGTACCTGATTTTGTAGGTGGTGATAGTGGAATTACTTATACTATGGCTGAACTCACAACAACTTCTCAACCTTATGATAATACCCCAACACCAGAAGCAAATGCAGCATTACAAGCTTTAAATGCTAATATTCTTCAACCAATTACAATTGCTTTTGGTAAAATAGGAATTACTAGTGGGTATAGAAGCCCTGCAGTAAATACAGCTATTGGAGGTTCTACAACTTCACAACATATGAAAGGTCAAGCAGTTGATTTTACTAAAGTAGCTAGTGGTAGACCTTTAAGTGAAGTATATGAATTTATAGCAACCAAATTAGATTTTGATCAGGCTATTTGGGAAAAAGGTGATGATGGTAATCCAAGGTGGATCCACGTTAGTTATAACAATTCACCTGGAGCTAAACAACGTAACAAATTATTACGTTTCTTTGGAAATGGTAGATATGTAGATTGTAACGCACAAGGAGAAATATAATTATGTATTACCCAAAAAGTCAAATACAAACTGGATTTTATAGTAATGGTGAACTTGTAGAATTTAATTCACTCCGCCCTTATACAGGTCCTTACTTTAATACCTCAGATGGTAGATCTTACACAGGTAAAACCCTTAATGATGGTCCTAATTTGGAATTAATACCAATTCCAAGTCGAACCCTAAAACGACCTCCAACTCAAGATTTTGATGAAGGTGGTGAATGGGAAAATGAAGATCCTAGATTTTACCCTTCTAATGCTCTCTATAGTATTGAAAAAGGAGTAACTAGAGGCTCAAAATTATATTCTCCAAACCCCTACTCTCCTATTTTAACTCCAAACAACATAGCTAATGGAGAATTTCAAAGGTACATAATCAAAAAATCAAACGAAAATCTATATACAGAAGTAAACGTTGATAATTTTATTGCCTCATCAAGGGAAAGATTATACCAACAAATCCTTTTACCCTGGATTATTTCAGGAGAAAAAGAACAGGTTAGAACGATGAATTTTAAACAAGTTAAACTTGTTGAAAGTCGCTCTAAAGTAGAAGGATTAGGAGAATTCTTAAACCATGATTACCTCAGGTTCTATCAGGGTTGATAATTAAAAAAAGGTTTCGTATATTTAAATAAATGTTTTGGTTAATAGAAAATAAAGAACAATTTGAAAGGTTACAAAATAGTGGTTTTAAAGAAGCGTTTGTAGAGATTATTTCAAATAATCCTTACCAACACCCAACACAAAACTCTGTTATTGCCTTTTATGTAAGACCTATTCAAGGTCATAAGGGGTATATTCTACCTGTTTCCCACCCTGAATGTGAAAATTTATTTGAGGATGAGGTTTATTTGTATTTAAAAGGGTTAGAGAAGATATATGTAAGAGATAAGAAAGAATTCCTACACTACACAATTTTAAAACAGCTTGTAGATATAACATTAGGATCTCCTCCGTATATACCTCCTCAAACAACAGCCCATACTACATTATATAGGAGATTTCCGGATCTAAAAACGGTAAATCAATTAGTGCCAATTACTAAACACTATGAAGTTTGCGAGCAAGTATATGACGATTTAGAGCACCGCATTAATACCGTGGTAAACCCGTTTTATAATGACAAAGCTACATTAGTATTCAACGCAATTGAGCGAAATGGTATAAAAATAGATAAAAATGAGTTCAAAAAACACTTCCAGAGGGATTCGCAGGACGAGTTTGTATTTACTTCTTACAATCTTAATACCCTTACTACAAGGCCTTCCAACAAGTATGATGGTATCAACTATGCGGCTCTCAACAAAGAAAACGGTTGTAGGAAAAGCTTTATTCCTCGTAATGATGTGTTTGTGGAATATGATATTAGCGCCTATCATCCTACTCTTAGTGGGATGCTTGTCGACTATGATTTTGGTGATAATGATATACATAAGGCTTTTGCAAGCATGTATGGTGTTGATTACAACAAGGCTAAAGAATTAACGTTTAAACAATTATACGGAGGAGTATTTGATCAATATAAAGATCTTCCGTTTTTTAAAGCTACAAGTGAGTATATACGTACGACCTGGGAAACTTTTCAAACAGAAGGCGTTATCACTTGCCCTATCTCTAATTACGAATACAAACGTGATGTTTTAGAGAACATGAATCCTCAAAAATTATTTAACTATATT
>Ga0208898_1002683_pt1 | contig 10791 bp, 3 predicted proteins | sample VirMetDEL_Mar_4_FD_184513 | JGI IMG/M metagenome (GOLD analysis project Ga0208898, IMG submission 184513) | Aqueous microbial communities from the Delaware River and Bay under freshwater to marine salinity gradient to study organic matter... | ecosystem: Environmental > Aquatic > Marine > Coastal...
CGATTGGAGCAAAGAGAAGCAGGTCGTGATCGAGCAGCGCTCGCCGCTGCCGATGACGATCTTGTCCGTCACGCCTGACGTGGCTGTGGGGGGCAACTGATGATCCGAGACCTGAACCACGATGACCTGCCACAACTGCTCGAGCTGGCGCGCGAGATGCACCGCAACGGCGTCTATGCCGCCTATCCCATGGACGAGGCCCGCGTCGCCTACATCCTCACCCGGCTGATTGAGGTGCCCGAGGCGCTGTCGATCGGCTACGAGGTCAGCGGCGAGCTCGTGGGCGCGTTCGTCGGCGAGATCGTGCAAGATCTGTGGATTGATGTGAAGGTAGCCGTCGACCATGCGTTCTATGTGCGCGAGGCAGATCGGGGGTCACGGGCGGGCATCATGCTGCTGCGTGCCTTCGAAAAATGGGCCCACGAAAACGGCGCTGACGTTTTGCGCCCTGTCGTGTATGCTGGCGTCGACAATCAGGCTGTCAGCAACGTATTGCAGCGCTTGGGCTATGAAAGCGCGGGCACTGTGCACAAGAAGGAGGCCGCATAATGTGTATCAGTGCTGCAGTCGCTGCGGTAACCTCCAACCTCGCCACCACGGTTGCGGTCGCTTCGACCGCCATCAGCGCCATTGGCGCGGTGCAGCAGGCCAACGCCCAAAAGGCGCAGGCTGAGTACAACGCAGCCGTCGCCCGTAACAACGCCATCATCTCGGCACAGAACGAGGCCGACATCATCCAACGGGGTGAAGTCGCTCGCGACATCCAGCGCATCCGTATTGGGCAGACCATTGGTGCCGCCCGCGCCGCCATTGCTGGCAGCGGCCTGCTGTTGGAAGGCGGAGGAGAGACTACGACGGGCATGTTGCTTGGGGATCTGCAAACTGCAGGTCAGTTTGACATCATGACGCTGAAGAACAACATCGATCGTGAAGCCCGGCGAGCCCGGATCGAAGGCGCGCAGTTTGAGGCGCAGGCTGGGCTCTTTGATCTTCAAGCGTCATCGATCAACCCCCTGCTCGCTGGCGCCGCTGCCGGGTTTTCTCAAGCTCAATCAATCTTCAACACGCTCCCATCCGGCGAGCCTGTGTTTGGCGGCTCTGCGGATCTTCTTGGTTAAGGACGACAACGCATGGCAATCCGCATTCCGACCCCAGATATTCAAGGCGCACAACGGCTCGGCGGCATGCAGGCGCAGGCTGCGGATACCCCGTTCCAGCGCCTGACCATGCCGGATACAACCTTCAATTCTCGCATGCTGCAGCAGCTGGGTGAGAGCGGGGTACAGTTTGCCAATTACCTGCAGGAGCAGCAGGACGAGCGCCTGCTGCTGGAGCTGCAGGCAGGCGTCGGAGACTGGGAGCGCAACCTGCTTTTCGGCGAGGAAGTCACCGGTGCACCAAGCGGAAGAGGCGGCATTTTTGCGCTCGAAGAGCGCGATGCGTTTGGCCTGACGCAGCGCGTCGAGGCTGATTTCGACGAGCACTTGACGCAGTACAACGAGAGCTTGAGCGGCCTGTCCCGCAATGGTCGACTGGCCGCGCAAGAGTTTGCACAAAAGCGCCGCGATGCTCTGCTCGATCAGACTGCGCGCTACGAGTTCCAGCAGCGCGAGGCGTACAACAACCGCCTGCGGCGTGAGGCCGAGGCCGCAGCAGCGCGCGCCGCTGAGACCGCTTGGGCATCACCAGAGGCCATGGCAGCCGCTGAAGCTAGATTGGTGTCGGCCACCACCAACCGCGCGGCCTATGACTTTGCTGGCATCCCTGACGAGGGTGAGCGCCAGCGCTTGATCGATGAGGCGGTTGCCGCGGAGCTGGAGCAATTCCAGCGCACTGCCATCATGCGCGCCATTGGTCAGGGGCAAACCGAAATCGGGCGGCAGCTCTATGATCAGGCAGTCGAGCGCGGTACGATCGTGCTTGCAGAGGATGACCTGCTGACGCGCACTGTGCAGTATGGAGAACAGATCGACGTCGTCATCAATGGCGCCAGTATGATCTTCCAGCAATACCCTGATGACCTTGGCGGAGCTGTACAGGCCGCGCGCAGTATGGGCTTGGACGGGGACACCGAACGGGATCTGGTGGCCGAGATCGAGCGCCGGTTTGCCAGCGCAGCCGCCGTCGAAGCACAGCAGCGTGAGCAGACCTTTGAGGCCGCGTTAGCTGCAGCAGAAGCGGGGAACTTTTTGACGGCGTTCGATAATGCGGAGCGTGCGCAGTTTACCCCTCAACAGCGCCAAGACCTTGAGCGTATCAACGCAGGCATTCCTCTTGTCGGTGATGAACGGATCTTGACGCGATTAAAAAGTCAAACCGCAGAGGAAACGGCAAACACAGATTTGTCCGAACTTTTAGGTTCGCTGACACTAGAGCAGCGAGACGAGGCGCGCAGAATAGTTGATGCAGCCAGAAAAGACGTTAATGGGTCTAACTCATATGAGTGGCAGGGCATCCGCACCGAGCAGGTAACTATTGATAACGCTATCACTGCTATGGGCATCGTCAGTGGCCCTAATGCTCGTCCAGCGGATATAGACAATCGGAACGACCTTTATCTGCTGTTCGAGAGAGAAAAGCGGCGCCGACTTGCTGCTGGCGAAGCATGGGATGCACAGGCCGTCTCTCTCTACGCCGACCTCCTCAATGGCCAAGTACCTATAAGTGAGGGCTTCCTATATGGCGTAAACACAGCACCTCTTTGGCAAGTTCTGCTGGGGAAACAGGAGATTATGTTTGTGCCGGGTGTCCCTACTGACGCCGTCTCGGAAATCCGCGAACTTATTAAGGCGCGCGGCTTACAGGCGACGCCAGAGCTGATACTACAAACGTATCTGCAGTTTCAAAATGCAAGCGATTAAGGTGACCCATGGCTGACGAACGGGACTTTTCTGCCGCTCTAGATCGGGTTCTGCAGCAGCAGGCAATGGGTGCTCCCGCAGCAACTCCAGCGACGCCGACAGCGCCGCTCGCCCCGACGACGAACCTCCTGACCGGTGCCGCCCCTACGCCGTCTCCGTTCGCCGCCGCGCTCGATCAGGTGCTTCGCGGCGACATCGCACCCCCGGCACCAGCTGCCCCCGCCGCACCGGGTATGGCGGCTGTGACAGCTGCCCCGGACATCGGGGTAGACGATCCGGCGCGTATCGCGCAGGAGGCCGCGTCAGGGGTGGCTTCGGCAAACCGGTTGCTCAGCGAAGGTGTGCGTCCCGAAGTCGTCGCCGAGATCCGCCGCATCTCTCGAGATCAGGGTATCCCGCTGCCGCAGGCAGCGCAGACCTACATCGAGCGCGCGCGGGCCGCTCCCGGCGCACGATACCGCGCCCTTTTGCAACAGAACCCCGGTCTGCGCCGGATCGCCAATCAAGGGTCTGCATATGCAGATTTCATGGCTGATGCTGCAGAGCTTGCCACCGTCGAAAATGCGTTTAACGCAGGCCGCACATTTGGGGTTACGGGCGCGCGCACACTGACATCGACGCTGCTGTCTGGGGCAGCAGAGCTTAATGACATTGCGGGCCGCGCGATCCTGAACTCGATTTTGTCTGTGCTGCCGGAAGAAACCGCAGAGGGTATTCGCGCTGCCGACGCGCAGCTCGCCGAAGCCATCAGCGCGGCGGAAGACCGCCTTGGCGTGCCTCTAACGCCATCCAACATCCTGCGAGATCCGGCGACCATCCTCGACGAAATGTACGACGCGATCGATGTGCCGCAAGAAGATCGCAATGTCGTGACGGACATCGGCTCAGCGCTGGGCCAGTTTGGCGGCCAGATGGTGTTGTACTTCCTCAGTGGCGGCGCCGCCGCTGTCGGCGGCGCCTTGTTGATGTCTGTAGACGAACAAACCCAGCGGGTTCAGCAGGCCGACGCTTATGGCACCGTGCAAGGCGACATTGGCGTGCTTGGTGCCGCTGGGGTGAACGCCTTGCTAGACCAGTACAACCTCGGCATCATTTTCGAAAAGCTGCCACCGCGCATGCGCAACCGGGCACTGCGTATTCTCGCCTCTGGCACCAGCGAAGGCGTCACTGAGTTTTTGCAGGCCACATCGGCAAACCTCATCGCGCTTGGGGTGTACGACCCCAACACTGGCGTATTTGACGATGCTGCATATGAGGGTTTTCTCGGTAGCGTCGTAGGCGCTGTGGCGGGTGCAATCATTCCGGGCAGGCCGCGTGGTGCCGGGCCCGACACGCTGCCTCCAGAGATCAACGACCTGCTTTCCCCGGACGGGCTGCAAAGCGCAGTAGATCAGGCTGCTGCAGCGCAGCAGGCGCTCGAGACGACCCGCGCAGCGATTGAGGAGACCGCGACCTTTGCCCGGGATCCGGAGGCGGTGCGCGAGCTGCTTGAGGCGGCAGGCGATCAGGAGATCTCGATCCCTGTGCAGGAGATCGAGCGGCTCTACCAAGAGGGCGCGCTGACCGACGACGACATCGCCTACCTGCAGGTCGAGGACGAGCTGACGCAGCAGGGTGATCTGTCCGGCGACGTGAGCACGACCGCGAGCCGCGTGCTGACGCTGCAGGGCGACGCCTTCGCCCGGCTGTCAGAGCACGTCCGCACGCAGCCCGGCGCGCCCACGACGGCCGAGGCGCGCGAGGCGCTTGCCAACCGCGAGGCCGACATCGAGCGGCTGCAGGGCGTGCTTGAGCAGGCGCAGGCGGCGGCAGACGAGGTCGGCGTGCTGTCCGAAAGGATCGCCGCCGAGGTCCGCGCAGCAGCGCCGCAGTACACCGCGGCGCAGGGTCGCGCGATGGGCCGCCTGCTGGCGGAGCGCTACGCCGCCCGGGCCGCCCTGTTCGAACCCGGCACGACGGCGCAGAGCCTGTACGAGCGCGACAAGGTCGCCTTCGAGCCTGCCGGTCAGGCCGGGCAGGGCATGCAGCAGGCCGCGCAGACCATCGAGGTTGACGGCGTACCGCTGCCCCTGAACCCGGACGGCACCGTCACTCTGTACCACGGCACGACTGCGCCGGGGGCTCAGGCGATCCGTGCTGAGGGTCGGCTGCGCAGCGCAGCAGAGCCGTCCGTGTATCTGACCACCGAACCGACGGCGGCCCCCGGCTACGGCGATGGCACGGTTGTGGCGGTCAACGTCGACCCGGCCTTGCTGCGGATTGACGACGAGTTCCCCGACGGCCGCGCCGATTTCGCCATCGACGCACCAGAGGTGCAGGTCACCTTCCCGACTTCGGTGCTGGAGCAGGAGGGGCTTCCGCTCTTCGACAACCCTCTGCAGATCGAGGGTCGGGTGTTTGTCCGCGCGATTGCAGAGGGGATGACCGAGGCGCACATGCAGGCCTACGGTCGGCAGCTCTTTCCCGAGGATAGCCCGGAGGACTACGCCGAGGTGCTTCGCGTCGCGCGCGAGGAGCTGGCCGCGCAGCTGCAGCAGCCCAACTCTGGGCACGGCTGGTACTCCAAGGACGTCGACCTCGCGATCCAACAGACCGCCCGCATCCTCCCCGGCCTTGATACCAGAGAAGGCCGCGCCGCGTTTCTGACCTTCGCGGGCATCTTCTCCAATGGTCTCGACCCGCAGCAGGCGTGGCAGATCTCGATTGAGGCGTACGAATCGTGGCAGGCCACCGGCGAGATCGTCCTCAACCGCGCCGACGCTGCGCGGGCGGTTGGCCGCGAGCCGCGTATGACCTCGTTCAAGGACAAGGCGGGGAACAAGGTCACGCAACCGGCGGGCTGGGGCCCGCGCAATGCCGCCAACGAGCAGCAGCTGCAGATGTTCAAGACGCTGATCGAGCAGCAGGGGAGCGTCACCGCCGCCCTCGACTGGCTGGTAAACCCGCAGCCGCGCGCCGACATCAATCAGCTGATGGCAGACGCTGGGGTGAAGACTCCGCGGTTCAAGACGAAAGCCGAGCGCGATGGGCCCCCGACGTACGGGGCCCTGATTTTCAGCGAAAAGCTCGGCCGCTACACCCTTGGCCTGCACGGTGTTCCGGTCGGCAGCGAAGACACCACGGTCGACCTGTGGTACACCCGAACCTACCGCCGCTGGACCGGGCGACTACTGGAAAAGCCGATCGGCAAGGAAGGCGTCGCCGCCCAGCCGGACCCAGCGCGCGGCGGCATCGAGCGGCAGACCATCTTCTCCCTCACGGGCGACCTGATGGCGGATTACCCGGAGCTGTCGGCAGGCGACGTGCAGGCCATGCTCTGGTTCTTCGAAAAGCGCCTCTGGGGCGCACAAGGATTGAGGACCGATGAAGGAACCAATTCAGCAGGGGCGCGGCAGGCTCTCGAAGCCCGAGGCCTTGAGTTTGATGAGCGAGGCGGAGGCCTCGCGCCGGGTGCAGAGGGTGGCGCAGCTGTCGCCCTTGAACAACCCGCCGTCGAGCCCGGAGGAACAGGAAGCTATTCGGGCGGAGGCCTTGCGCCGCTCGAAGGTGCGCCAAATGTCGTCGGGGCAGCTGGCCCCGACCCGCAACTCGTCGCCGTCGCCGAGCGTTACGCCGCCGACAACGGAATAGACCTCCGCCGACAGGCGGAGTTTGTCGAGGTCGATCCCGAGCGGGCGGCGCGGATCGCGCAGGCTTACGAAGAGATGCCGCACGCGCCGCAGGATCCCGCGGTGCAGGCGGCCTACGCCGACCTGATTCAGCAGACGCTGGCCCAGTATCAGGCGCTGGTCGACGCTGGCTACAGCTTCACGTTCTTTGACAGCGAGACTGACCCGTACGCTGGCAACCCGTGGAACGCGATGCGCGACCTGCGCGCCAACAAGACGATGGCGGTCTACGGCACCTACGACGGCTACGGCACCGAGGGGCTGACGCAGGGCGCCGTCGACGACAACCCAATGTTGCAGGACACCGGGCTTGTCTGGCAGGACCAGAACGGCGTAGACCGTCCTGTCACCGCCAACGACCTGTTCCGTGCCGTGCATGACGCATTCGGCCACGGCATCGAGGGCGCGGGCTTCCGCGCCCGCGGCGAGGAGAACGCGTGGCAGGCGCACGTCCGCCTGTTCACCGGCCCCGCCGTCGCCGCCATCACGAGCGAGACGCGAGGCCAGAACAGCTGGCTGAACTACGGCCCCTACGGGGAGCAGAACCGGACGGCGGCGGTAGAGGACACCGTGTTTGCCGACCAGAAGACCGGCCTGATGCCGGAATGGACATGGACCGAGGGGCGCGCAGGCGACGCCCCCGTACAGGAGACAGCCGATGCAGCAGAAACCTCGCTCCTTGACCGGGGCATCTCTCCAGACCCTGCAGCAGTTCGCGGCCGAGGCGCAGCAGCGGGGGCCGCAGCCGCCGAAGGCGTCGAACGTGCCGGTGCCGGACTGGCAGACCAGCCGGACCGGGATCCCCGTCAGCAACCCGTCACCGCAGAAGACCTCGGACGCCTAGACGACGAGGCGTTCCTACGCGAGTTCCTGACCCGCCCCGGCTGGGGCGCGGTCAGTGCGTCGCTGTCGCTGCCTGACACCGAGTTCTACCGGAACCAGCGCGACACGAACCCCGCCCTCTACGAGCTGTCCGTACGGCGTCAGGAGGAGCGGAACCGCGCGGAGAACGAGCGCCTGCGTAGCATGCTGGATCAGGAGGGCATCGCCTACCTGACGGTGCAGGGCATGTACCAAGGCGAGCCCGACGGCACCTCTTACATCATCGCCGCCGATGAGGCGACGGTCACGCGCCTCGGCCGCTCGTTCGGGCAGGATAGCGTCCTGACCCGCGACGGCCTGATCTTCACGCAGCGCGCGCAAGCCGACGTGCAAGCCACCGGCGACGTCATGGTCGGCGAGCAAGCGCTCGCTGAAGACTTCTACTCTGTCACGCCCGGCGGCACGCAGTTCTCGATGGGGCTGGCCTTCGGCACCAGCGGCCCCGGCGTGCCCCGGATCCCGGCTGGTTACACTCAGCGCGCCGACCGCCCGCAACTGCCGGTGCGGCCTGATGGGACGGTCGAGCTGTTCCACTGGTCTGGCAGCGAGCTCGCCACGGTCGACCCCGCCTTTGCTGGGACGGGGCCGCTGCAGGGCGCGGAGCGGCAGCGCGGCGCGCGCGTGTCGTTCTTCGGCATCAACCCGCGCGAGCGGATGCGGTCGCAGGGTACAGGCTACGTCAAGGAATCTGGGCTCGGCCCGGTGCGGCACGTCGCCTTCGTCGAGGCAGACGCGCTGTACCCGCTTTTCGAAGACCCTGAGGGGCTTGCCGACGGTAAAGACATCGGCGCGGCCGAGGGCGCGATCCGCGCTGCGGGGTACCTCGGCTACTACACCACCGACGACGGCTCCGGCCGCGCGCCGCTGGGCAACGTCGCCGTGCTGTTTGAGGCGGTGCCGGTGCAGGTCGTGCCGCCCGAGGCTCAGCCTTTGGAGCAGCCGACCGAGGGTCCGCAGACGCCCGAGCGCGGTGCCGTCGGCGCTCCGCGCGGGCAGTACCTCCTGCCCACGACGGACGACGGTCCGAACATCATCCAGCTCACGACCACCGCAGACCCGTCGACCTTCGTCCACGAGGTCGGCCACATGTTCCTGTTCCAGATGCTGCGCGACCTGCAGGATCCGCGCATCACCGCAGAGGGCCGGGCGCAGATCGAGGCTCAGATCGCGGCGACCCGCGCGTGGTTCGAGAGCAACGCAGAGCAGGGCCTGTCGGATCTCAAGGCGCTGGCCAAGAGCATCGACCGCCGCGCCAAGGCGAACAAAAACGACGCCCAGCTGCAGACGCGCGCTGCGCGCCTGAACGCCGCCGTGGAGCGGGCCAACGCGGGCGGCGGTGCCGCCTACATGCAGCGCGTCGCGCAGAGCTTCATGGACCCGCAGGGCGCCGGGTACGACGAGGCGGCAGAGGTCGTCTACCACGAGCTGTGGGCGCGCGGCTTCGAGAAGTACCTCGGCACGGGCAGCGCCCCGAGCGCGGAGCTGCGCGGCGTGTTCGCCAAGTTCGCGAAGTACATCACCAGCATCTACAAGAGCCTGCGTCGCCTGAACGTCACGGTGTCGCCAGAGGTCGCCGATGTTTTCGACCGACTGCTGGCCACCGAAGAGGCGATCACGCAGGAGCGGCGCGGCGCGCTGTACCAAGTATCGCCCGGCGTGCTTGAAGGCGCGACCCCTGCCGAGGCCAACGAGCTGCGCCGCCTCGCCGCCGAAGCCGAGGACGAGGCCCGCACGCAGATGGCGGCCCGGGTCGAGAACAGCCTGCGGGCCGAGGAGCGCGCGAAGCGGCGCGCGCGGCGCGAGGAGATCGCCAACGAAATTTCGCTGCAGGTCGCGGCGGAGCCGACCTACGCCGCGATCAACATCGCGAAGCGCGGTGTGATGCCTGACGGAAAAGAGCTCGGCACCGGCAAGATCAGCCGGGCAGAGTTCTTGGCGGTGTCCGACGAAAATTCGCTGGCGCGCATGCCGAAGGGGATGGTGTCCGGCAAGGTCGCGCCGGACAACGCGATCCCGCTCGGGGATCTCGCGACGCTGGCGGGCTTCCCCGACATCGACACCATGATCGAGGCGCTGACCAACCCGACGCCGCCGTCCGAGGCTGACGCGGTCAAGTCGCGCACCGACGCGCAGATGGCGCAGGAGTTCGGCGCGGACCTCGACGCTGACGCGCTGCAGACCAAGGCGGTCGAGGTCGCGCAGAACGACAAGTTCCAACAGTTGCAGCAACTGCAGCTCCGCATCCTGCGCCGCCTCGCGGCGCAGCCCATGCAGCGCCTCGCCCAGCGGCAGGCAGAACAGCAGGGCGCGCCTGCGGCGGCAGCCGACACCGCGGCGGCCGAGGCGGCCCGGGCGGAGCAGGCCGCGGCACGCACGCCCAGAGAGGGCGTGCAAGCCGCCCTCGCCCGGATCAGGGCAGACGTGCAGCGCACGGCAAACGCCAGCCAGCGGCGCGCTCAGGCGGCGGCAGGGCGCGCCACGCGGGGCATCCAGCGCAACGTCGACCCGGCGGCCGTCGAGGCCGCCGCCGAGCGCTTCGTGGCCAACCTCAAGGTCAAGGACGCGACCCCCGCCCGCTACCGGCAGGCGGCGTCGCGGCTGACCACCAAGATCGAGCGCGCCATCGCCGCCCGGAACTACACCGAGGCGTCGTCGCTGATGGAGCAGCGTGCGCTGAACCTCGCCGTCGCCAAGCGCGCCGCCGTCGTTCAGAGCAAGATCGAGCAGCAGCGCACCCGGTGGCGGGAGGTCACGGCCCGCTCTGACAAGCGGCTGGCGCAGCGGTACTCGATCGACTGGATCAACGCGATCCGCGTCATGCTCGAGCCATTCGGCATGGCCCGCAACTCTCCGCGCAACTACGATGCCAACAAGGCGTTGGCTGCGCTGCAGTCGGTCGAGCCGACCCTGTTCTCTGAGATCCAGCTTACATTGGCAACCTACGGCGGCCGCGCGCAGGCCGCGCGGCAGGCGATCCCGAATGCGCCTTACAAGGATCTTGGCGTGCAGGAGGCGCTCGACCTGCTCGAGACTGCCGACACGATGCTGGCAAATGCCCGCGACAGCCACGGCATTTTGATTGAGGGCCGTCGGGTCGAGTTCGGTACCATTGCTGATGAGGTCGCAGTCAATGTCGGGCAGCGGCGCAAGGTGCAGAGGCAGGCGCGCAGGGCAGCGCGCGGCCGCGGCAGCCGCCGCTTCCGCGAAACCCGTCGCCAGCTCGGCGCGTTCAAAGCCAGCTTGCGTCGGATCGAGCAATGGGCCCGCGACTTTGACAACGGCAACCCGCGCGGTCCGCTGACCCGGTATCTCGTGCGCCCGGTCATGGCGGCTGTCGACGCTTACACCGTGGCGCGCAAAGGGCCGCAGGAGGCGCTGGC
>Ga0208898_1002684_pt1 | contig 10776 bp, 22 predicted proteins | sample VirMetDEL_Mar_4_FD_184513 | JGI IMG/M metagenome (GOLD analysis project Ga0208898, IMG submission 184513) | Aqueous microbial communities from the Delaware River and Bay under freshwater to marine salinity gradient to study organic matter... | ecosystem: Environmental > Aquatic > Marine >...
TGATAAACATCGAACGAAATAGCGCAAACGAGATAGCTTTGACCCTGACTGAAAAGGGAACGGCTGCTTACTACCTGTTCAAGTTCCAATCGGATAACACGGAGGCGGTTGAATATTGTGTTGCTACGGATTCAAGTCTTTACCCTGAGCGCTTTAACAGGTTCACCATCACAGAACAGACAAGCCCGGACAATCTGAACGCAGAGGTAGAACTTCCAACAGAGGGACAATGGCGGTACTTCGTTTACGCTAACTCTTCAGCTTCAAATTTAGACCCGACAGGATTGACCGAACTCGAAAGCGGTATTGTGAAAGTAACGGGAACAACAACACCAGTAACCACCTACTCAGGCGGCAACTCAAACTATGTAGTCTATGGCTCTTAAAATCTTAAACTTCGGAGCGCATAAAGTACCGACCTTCAAGGAGGCGAGAGGCAAGGATTGGATTCTATTCGGGGACGAGGGCGAATATAAAAACCGATACCCTGAGTACCTTCTGAACCTTTACCGTAGAAGTGCCAAGCATCATGCTATAATCAACTCCAAAAAGGACTACGTAGTTGGTCAGGGCTGGTCAGTAGATGCAGAAGGATTGGACACTATGGGGCTTGCGAGATTACAGCAGTTCATCAACGAGCCGAACCAATACGAGAGCCTGAACGACATCTTGGAAAAGGTTGCACTTGATTATGAGCTTTACAACGGCTTCGCTTTAGAGATTGTATACAACCAGCTTAACGACAAGATAGCGGCTATTTATCATGCTGATTTTGCACGGTATCGGTCAAATGAGGACGGTACGAAATACTACTACTCAGAGGATTGGAAGAAACACAACCCAGTTGTTGAGGAAATAGACGCTTTCAATTGGAAAGAGCCAAGCGGTAAGCAGCTGCTTTACGTAAAGGGTTACTCACCTGACTGCAAATACTACCCATTGCCGACTTACTTAGGTTCGACTTCTTACATTGAACTCGATACTGAAATAGCCAACTTCCACCTCAACAGTTGCAAATCGGGATTCGTTGGCGGGACAATCGTATCTTTTCACAATGGCGAACCTACGCTTGAGGAGCAAGAAATCATTGAAAATCAGATAGTTAGCAAATTTTCAGGTACAGATAACGCTAATTCAATAGTGTTAAACTTCGCAGATTCTAAGGAACGAGGCGTTGAAATTCAGCAACTAAACGGTAACGATTTCGACAAGCGTTTCGACATTCTAAACAAGACCGTACAAAGGGAAATCTACGCTGGGCATCAAGTAACCGACCCAGCTCTATTCGGTATCAAAGAGGATGGAATCTTCACGAGCAGAAACCAATTGGTAGACAGCTTTGAGTTATTCCAAAACACCTACGTGAACAACCGACAGCAGTTCATCGAAAGAGTGTTCAATGAGTTGGCAGCATTGCAAGGACTTTCGAACCGTCTATTCATTCAAGACACTGAGCCGATTTCTATTCAATTCAGCGAGAACACGGTTGTTAGCGTAATGACGCAAGAAGAAATAAGAGAGAAAATCGGGCTTCCTAAACTTGAACAACCGCTACAAGCTGCCAAGACTTCAAAGGATGAGGACGATGTTCTTATTGAGTACTTCAAGAACTGCGGCTCTACGGACTACGAACCAGTCGGAAATGGCAAGGCTCTGAACTTTGAAAGCGAAACCTCCGCAAGATTACACGAGGAACTGAACCGAAAGTATTGGTTTGCTGAGATTGACCCGTTAGATACGGCTATCCTGAACATCCTAAAGGAGAATCCAGCTACTCCATTCTTGGCAATAGCAGAGCAGCTACAACTATCGATTGAGAGGGTAATGGCTGGGCTTCAAAGATTGAACGAAGCGAACGCTATCAAGATAGCCATTGACGAGGTTCTTGACTCTACGCAAAGAGCCGTAGAAGTAACCAAAGAAGGCGAACGGTTGCTTGAAGAGATACCACCAGTTGAAGAGGAGTTCGTTATTCGTTACGTTTACTCTAAACGACCAGAGGCAAGCGGTGCGGCTATCATTCCAACTACTCGACCATTCTGCCGTGAGTTGGTTCAAGAAACACAAGCTGGCAAGAGCTGGAAACTTACCGAGATTCAAGACATTGGAGTAAGTCAAAATAGAAACGTTTGGATGCGAGGCGGTGGCTTTTGGGGTAAGTCATACCATTGCCGACACTATTGGGAGCAGAAACTTATGAGAATTAAGAAGAATGGCTAACGTCTTATTCATATCGGAAACATTTCTCAAGGACAACACGCTCCTTCACGAGAACATCGACTTCAAATATCTGCGACCTGTGGTGTTGATGTGCCAAGACATCCACATTCAGCACAAAATCGGGACTACTCTTTACAACGAACTCAAGACTCAGATAACGAACTCCACGTTAACGGCTGCTAATCTTACACTTTTGGAGGATTACATCCAGCCTTCTTTACTTTATTGGGTTCAAGCCGAAGCACCGACTGCCATTAGCTACAAGTTCTTAAATAAGGGCGTACACCAACAGAGTTCTGAGAACAGTTCAAACGCTTCTTTGGATGAAATCAACTTCATTTCCAAGCGTTACAAGGACAAAGCGGAATGGTATACGGAAAGGCTCGTTACTTTCCTTTTAGAAAACGAATCTGACTACCCAGCTTATGCTAACCCTGACGACGGTCTTGACACTATCCAACCCGATACACGAACCTACACGACAGGAATGTTCTTAGGACGCAGACCGAAGTTCATCAGTTTAGAGGACAAATATGAGTACAAACGCAAGTAAGAGAAATCAAGCGAAGCTAAAAGCATATGTACACGCTCAACGAAATACTAACCATAATCGAGAACCAAGCCGCAGCTCATCTGCAAGTGAGACAGTATGGTCAGGGGGACGTTTGGGAGATAAACCCAAAGGAGCTTGACTATTTAGTTCTGTGGGCAATCGAGGAGAGCGTTGTATTATCGGAAAGGACATTGACCTACAACATCCGACTTTTAGCGATGGACAGGGTTCTTCCGGGCGAGGAGAACGAACAGGAAGTAATGAGCGATACCATACAAGTTTTACTTGACTTCGTTGCTTACTTTCGACAGCTTCATACCACAGATTTAAGCATACAGACGAGCGTAACGCTTGAGCCTTTTACCGAACGATTTGACGACAAGGTAAGCGGACATTCTTGCGTTTTATCTATCACACAACCATACGACTACAACAAGTGTCAAATACCAAACTAAAATGACTGAATCACAGAAACTAATCGGAACACGCGGCTGCAAACTCCTGACAGGAACGGGAGCTTTGACAAGTTTAAAAGGCTACGCAATCATAGCACAAGAAGATACGGTGTTCACTACCTTTGAAGTGGATGGCGTTGATGCCCTTGCCGCCTTTGGACTTTCGGGCGCAACGGTAAAAGCTGGGGCGTATATCGTTGTTCCTTCAGGCGATGCAATCACAGCCATCACCATGTCCAGTGGAAGCGTTATCATTTATAACCAATAAGCTATGCCATCTATTCTAACAAGACCAAGTGGCGGTGGAGGAGCAGGAGGCGGTTCTGTTTCCGTTGTCGTTTCAGATGCATCACCAAGCATTGGCGATATTATTACAATCACAGGAACGGCAAGCGGTTTTACGCCTGACAATTACTACTTTGTGATTGACAATGGAACTGATGATGCCATATTGATAGCAGACCAGTCAGGTAACGCTTACAATTGGACTATTCCAACATTGTCAACGGGCAATTATACTATTTATGTGTTCGGTGTTGAAAACGGAACACCTGATGTTGTAGGCGGTGGAAGTGTTGACGTAACTATTTCAAGCAACTTCCTTCTTGACACACCAGAAGGAACAGGCGCAAACTTTGCCTTTGCATTTTTCCGATTACGCGCAGCTTACACAGGTGAAGCGGCATTGATAAGAAGGTCAAGCGATAACGCACAAGAATCATTCTTTTTTGATTCGAACGGTGTATTGAGTCTTTCAAGCGAAGATGGTGCTGGTGTTACATTAGGCGATTGGATAGGCGCAAATGACGGTTATTTGGTTACGGGTTATTCACAAGACACATCAGGTGTAACATTTACAGCATCGAACGCGGCAGACCAACAGCGTATAATCATTGGCGGTGTGTTGGTTGACATTAACGATGCGGTTGCAATGGTAGGTAATAATGACACTTACGTAATAAGCACATCATTAACGGTCAATTCAGCTTTTGTAGTGGCTGAAAATGATGGTTACAACACGGTGAATGCCGTTATAGGTGGCAATTCACAAGGAATGCATTTCGGTGGTAGTTTTGCTGGAATTAATGGAATAGGCATGGGAGATGGGTCTAATACTGTAATGACAACCGTTGAAGACCTGAACCCTCATTTAGCATCATACTTTGTAGATTTCGGAATATATGTTGACGGTAACTTGGAGCAAACAGGAACTATTAACGACCTGACCATAACAAGAGTAGCTGGGCGTGAGGATTTAGCCACAGGTGGAATCAACGGAAAAATAGCTTGTATCGTTTCGTACGCAACCGATAAGACTTCAGACAGAGCAGCAATAGAAGCAAACATTAACAGCAACTTCACGCCAAGTATATTACCATGATGTTACTACCATTTGATACAAAAGAAGCAGCAGACGAACGTAACAGTTTTGAAGCGTTCAAACGTGGCTGCCAGCCGCCTACCATCTATTGGTGGTCAAACCCTATTGAGTACAACGGACAATGGTGTTTAGATGTGCTTGATGGTGATGGGCTGACACAGGAAGAAATTAGCAGATGCATAATAGTTGAAGAACCGTAACACATGGACGCAATTTTAGAATCACTTGCCAACTACGGAATAGCAGGAATCTTTCTTGCTGTTTTGGTTTACTACTTGAACAAGCTGACAGACATCCACCGAGAAGAACGTAAGGAATGGCAAGACGCTAACAATCAACACGTTGACAAGTTCAGTGATGTGATATCGGAGAACACGAAGGCGTTGACTGAAATGCGTTCAGAACTCAAAGAGAACCGTTGCAAAATGTAAAGTGGTGCAATATCGCACCAAGAGAATGTGACTGCAAAGATGGAAACTGCGACCAAAAAGACACGACCAAGCGCGGCAAAGTTAGCCGCAGAGGTAATAAAGGAGTTTGAAGGGTATTCTTCAAAGCCTTATCTGTGCCCGGCAAACATTCCAACAATCGGCTACGGTAATACCATGTACGCAAATGGCGAACGGGTTACAATGGACGACCCCGAAATCGACAAGAAGGAAGCTGAGAAGATGCTACTCGATACAATTAAAACCGTAGAGAAGCAAGTCAAAAACGTGGTGGAGGTCAAACTTCCAGCGCATAAGTTAGCCGCTCTTATTTCCTTCACTTACAACGTAGGCATCGGCAACTTTTCAAACTCAACTCTTTTGGCTTGGTTAAATTCAAATCCTGACTTTCCAAGAATACCCGAACAATTCCGCAGATGGAACAAAGGAGGCGGCAAGGTTCTGAACGGTTTAATCAGAAGGCGAGAAGCCGAAATAGAACTTTGGGAGGGGACGTCACGATACATTTAGTAAAGGTCTACACACCTTACATTTTATCTTTCTTGCTGGGCGTTATCGTGGCTTGGCAAGGTTGCGGAGGTGAACCTGATGTTATTACCATTGAGAAACCAATCCACACAACCAAATACGTTGACCGTTGGCGTACTGATACCGTTCGTTTTGTTTCTAAGCAAATAGTAACGCGACGCGATACCGTCTACTCGGAAAAGATAGTTACTCGTTTAGACACATTGTTAAAGGTGGATACGGTCAAGATAGTGGAAACATGGCTGTCAGAGGTCAACTGTTATGACACTACGGTCAATGATGTCCGGGTAAGGTGGCAGAACTATCAGAACATCACCGAAAATCTTAGCATTGATTACACGCCTAAAGTGGTAGGTGCAAAATTTGCACTTGGCATACATGGTAACGTCGGCTTGATTTCTGATTTTGAAAGTCAGTATGTGCCAATGTTCGGGGTCGGTTTGCACGGGTCGATAAAAAAAACCTACCTTAGCGCAAACTACGGCTATAATGGTCAGCACTTTATCGGTGTTGGCATTGGTCGAAACATAATCAGTAGATGAACTACTACTATTATCAAGATGCTGAAGTTCGAGAACAGATAGACGAACTACTCCAGCAGAATGCTACAATCCAATCCAACTTAGGAACAGAATCCACAGCCGAAGAGCGAGAAGAAGCCAAGCGCAAGTGGATGGAACTGGCTAAACAGATACGGGAAATAGACCCAAAGTTTTACCGAGAACGCATAATGCCGCAACACAGATGAAAGGAGAAATTGTCAAGGAGTATTTGGAGCATCCTGAATGGGGAAGCCTTCCGAGTTTAACGCTTGCACGTTTGATTTATAAAGACAACGTGGAGGTCTTTAAAGATGTTGAGGATGTAAGGTCTAAAATACGTTATTATCGCGGACAGTCTGGAGATGTACATAGGAAACGGACAGGAGCGCAAGAGTTCAAATCAGAGCCAGCTCAACACGCTAAAGCCTTGGGAGTTGCTAACCCGTTCGGGCTACCTGAATCAGACGAGGAGGAGTGGGATCCGTTTGTTCTTCCTGAAGGCAACAATCGAATACTTTTACTGTCTGACATTCACGTTCCTTATCATAACATCCAAGCACTCACGAAAGCTATTGAGTACGGAAAAGAGAAGAAGGTCAACGCTGTGGTTTTGAACGGAGATACGTTGGACTGTTATGCCCTTAGCCGTTACGAAAAAGACCCACGTAAACGAGGCTTCGCGGCTGAACTTGAAGCCTGTCGTCAACTGCTTGGTATTCTTAAACGTGAGCTTGACTGTCCAATTTACTTTAAACTCGGCAACCACGAGGAACGTTACGAGGCTTACCTTAGAACCAAAGCACCTGAGTTACTCGGCACTTCAGAGTTCACACTTGACACTTTGCTGAAGTTCGGAGAGTATGGCGTTACGTTAATTCAAGACAAGCGAATTATCAAAGCTGGAAAGCTGAACATCCTTCACGGGCATGAGTTCGGGCGGTCTGTCTTTAGTCCAGTTAACCCAGCGAGAGGGTACTACATGAGAGCCAAAGCGTCCGTTATCTGCGGTCATAACCACCAAACTTCAGAGCATACAGAGAACAACTTGGAGGGCAAGATTGTCACCACATGGTCAACTGGGTGTCTTTGTGAAATGAACCCGATGTATATGCCGATAAACAAGTGGAATCATGGATTTGCTTTTGTGCAGATTTCAGAAGGTGGAGATTTCGAAGTGGATAACCTCCGCATAATCAACGGTAAAATAAGATGACAACCTTTCTTTTGACGGCTATTCTGTTTCTTATCCTGTTGGTTGTGGGGTTGTTGGTCTATCTTCTTTACGCGGTCCGGGCAATCATCGACACTCAAGACGTTATTTTCGATGCTGCGGTTAATGCAGAGGAGATGTACAAGGAGATAGAGATGAACCAAGAGGCGATTATGAACGCCCATTTTAAGCAGAATTGAGTTCAAACTGAAAATATTTTCACTTTTTTTGGTCTAAATGTTGTGAATATTCAAAACAATTGTTTTATATTTGAGCCATCATTAACGGGGTAACCCACTAAAAACAGAACAAAATGACAATCGAAGAAACAATCCAAATGATTAACCTACTAAAGGCAGAAAACAACCCAAGCAATAATGAGCTAATTGCCTTCTACGAAAGAAAAGTAAAAGAAGCTTACGCTCACGCAATTAACCAAGCATTCAAGTAATAATCAAGGGGTAACGGGTAATGCCGACCCCACAAAAGAACGGGACCATGAACCACTTACAATTCGAACTAACCATGTCAAACAAGCAGATACCAGCCTTCATTCGGTTGGTTGCTCGAAAGGCACTTTATGACCTACGTACGGCATACGTTGACGCAGGAACAATCCGAGTACAACCGTTTGAGTTTTGGCAGATTGTCAAGCACTCAGGCGCAGAGCCTATCAAGTCAGGGCTTTACACCTTCATTCGCATTTATGACGACCACTCAAACGCGGTTGACATTCAATGTTTAAATTCGTAAATTCAATTTTTATTAATCATCAAAAACAGAACAGATGAATGAAACACAGAAAGAGAGGCTTCAAACCCTCGCAAAAGAGAACGGTCTAAACAAAGACCACTTCTTTAAAAGCCCACAAGGGTTCGTGATAATAACCCGACAAGGCATTGAGCGCATCCAAGCGCAAAGAGCCATCCGAGTTACCTACGATGTTGTCAGCTTATCCGATGACCTGAAGCACGTAGTCATAAAAGCTACTGGCGAGATGGCACGACCTGACGGCTTACCCGTAATGATGGAAACCTTCGGGGAATCAGCGCCTGACAATACTCGGCAGAAGTACCCGGTTGCAATGGCTGAGAAGAGAGCACTATCACGTATCGTTTTAAAGCTTAGCGGTATGTATGAGTTAGGAGTGTTCGGTGAAGATGAATCTGATGACTTTAAAAGAGCGTAAGATGGAAGAGCAAGGAATTTATGAGGCAATAAGCAGCTCTGAACAACGCTCAGAAGAATGGCACGCACAAAGGTTAGGGAAGTTCACAGCTTCCCGCTTTGGCGACCTGATGACCAACAGCAGAAAGAAAGACGAAGTGCTTGGACAGACCGCTATCAGTTACATCTACGAGAAGGCTGCCGAAATTCTAACGGGCGAACGCAAGGAGGTCTTCGGTGCTGCTTTGGATTGGGGTAACGAATACGAACCAATCTGCAAGGCTTACTACTCAGAACTCAAAGGCGTAACCATTGAAGAAATGCCGTTCACTTTGATAAACGACTACTCAGGTGCAAGTCCTGACGGCATGGTAGATGGCGAACTCATCGAAATCAAATGCCCGTACAACACCGCGAACCATCTAAAGACCGCTTTCGAGGGTTATATCGACCCTAAGTATATGTGGCAGATTCAAGGGCAAATGCTGGCAACTGGAGCGTTAGCCTGTCGGTTTATTTCCTTCGACCCACGTATTAAGGACGAACGCTTTAAACTGATTGAGATTAGAGTAGAAGCAGACCTTGAGATGCAAGAACAACTCCGCGAACGATTAGCGTTTGCAAATGATTATCTTCGTAACCTTTTAAACATCAAATAATGGAAAACAAAGTGATTTTTGTGGATGGCTTGAACGTCTACACACCGAACGAGAACGCCCCTGACTGGGTCAAGGCAAGCATGGTAATTAATCCGAGCAAGCTGGTTAAGTGGTTGCAGCAAAATGACGACTATCTGAAGGAAGGCAAGCACGGGCTTGAACTTCGGTTGCAGATTAAGCAGTCAGCACAGGGTAAGTTATACGCAAGCGTTGACACTTACGAGCCAAAACTTAAGGAAGAGGTAACTTCTAAACAAACAGTAGTTGAAGAAGAAAGTGATCTCCCGTTCTAAAATTGTCAAGGATTTAGATGCAGTCTTTAGCCGATTCATTCGGTTAAGGGCTGCAAATCTTGACGGCTTTGTGGAGTGCTACACTTGCGGAAGAAGTTACCATTGGAAGAAAATACAATGCGGGCACTTTATGTCCAGAGCGAGGTACGCAACAAGGTGGCACGAGGACAACTGCCGACCGCAATGCTACGGATGTAATGTAATGCAGCAAGGCAGACAGTATGACTTCGGGCTAAACTTGGACCGGGAACGCGAAGGGTTGGCGGAAGAGATGCACCAGCTCAGCTTAACGACTGTAAAGTTTGCAACGTGGGAACTGGAGGAGATGCTCAAAGAGTACAAGGACAAGGTCAAATCCTTAGAATCCTGAACTTCCTAAGTGATATTTTTTTTGCCGTAGTGTTTTGGATATTCAAAAGATTATTATATTTGAGGCATCAATTAAAAAACAAGAACAAATGACAACTCAAGTAACAATCGAAAGCGAACTAAAAAGAAGAATGGATTTGGTTGAAAACCCTGACTTCAGAAAGTCATGTGTTGAAATAGCCAAGAAACTCGGAATCAGCGCAAATGACTGGAACGAGAACAAAGGTTTGCTTCTTATGATGTGGGCTAATGAAGTTTGCAGAATAGAGAACGAGAATAACTAAAATTCAAACGGGGGTCGCGCATCCGTAACGCGAAATAAAACAAGAACAATGAAAAAAGTAGATTTCTTAAAAACTCCAAAATTGGGAGACATCATCAAGGTGTACGAAAGAAGTGGTTATTATTTCGGTGTATGTAAAGGCACTACATACGTTGATAGACTCATAACAAGAAGGCAAGTCGCAATTGTTGAGCGGGTGATTGACACGTACAGCTTAACCGAGTGCAATTTCTGTCTTGAATCTGATAAAGTAGTCGAACTATGATTGTCAAACTAACCACCGAAAAGAGCGTCTTTGTTGAGATAGACGGGCGCACGTACTACATAGACCACTCACTTGATGAGCCTATAATTGAGTACTGGACAGAAGAACAAGAACCAATAACTTTAATTGAAGATGATTCAAATAGTGAAGATTGACGAAGTGATAGCGGAGGCTAATGCCAAGAATATAACCGCATATCGAATAGCCAAAGACACGGGGCTATCAACTCAAACCGTGTACGCTTACTTCGCTGGCGAAAGGGTCAGCGTAAGAACTCAAGAAACAATAATCAATTACATAAACAAACAATGAAAAAGACGACCATTAAGTATGCGGCAATGCTGCAAGAAGTGAAAGACGCTTGCAAGAAGAACGAGCGAATCGTTGCTAAGGAACTCGGAA
>Ga0208898_1002689_pt1 | contig 10765 bp, 9 predicted proteins | sample VirMetDEL_Mar_4_FD_184513 | JGI IMG/M metagenome (GOLD analysis project Ga0208898, IMG submission 184513) | Aqueous microbial communities from the Delaware River and Bay under freshwater to marine salinity gradient to study organic matter... | ecosystem: Environmental > Aquatic > Marine > Coastal...
CTTATGAACCAGTCTTCGGGCCTCATCTAGTTTCAGTTGCCTCCCGTCCTGAGCTGCGTTTGCAATAAACGCCATACTCTCTTTATATAGGACTATCCTATATAGTCAACATCTTTCTTCAAGTTATCCACAGCTTGCAGCTTGGAGCTTGAAGCGTTAATAGTTTAGAATGCAATTTAGAATCATTCTAAAGTGGCTCCCGGTAGGTCTCACCCGGGATTATTCCTAACGCTGCCGCGCATCGCATCCAAGACCAATGGGCCACCAGTGGTGTGCTACGAGGGGTCCGGATCTGCGTTGTTACCGGTTTTAGAAGAGGCCACCTCCGAAGACTCCACCCTTGTTATAGTGTTTATACTCACAGTCTAACCACCACTGATACCGGATCTATCCTACCCTGTACAGTGGCTAATAGATCCGGCATCAGTCCCTCTCATAATCCGATACGTTTGAAAGCCGTTCGATCAGCAAGGGACTAACACCTAGCAATAGTCAATTATGAAAATAATTGATATATCCTATATAATCCTATTGACAAATAAGTCAAGTAGTTTATAAAAATAATTATTAACAATTAACAGAAAGGACATTATGTCAAAGATTAGACTAAATACTGAACTACGAAACAAGTTGTTCAATAAAATAAAAAATGTGTTTGAAGAAGAAAACACACAAGAGAAAGAGGCATATCTACAAGCAAGAGAAAATGTAAATCATCAATACGAATTAGCATTTGACCTTGCAACAGGTATTGTACAACGAGCATATCCACCAGAAGATGTTAAAGTGTTAAGACATTTTAAAAATAAATATGGTAGTCCATGTGATGTTGTTGCCAAAGATAAATGTTTTTATTTTGCTCACACAGAAAATGTTGATGAGGACAATAAAGAAACAGAAACTAAATCGCATTTTGATTTTGGTTTGTTTGGTAATCTTACAGGTAGTGAATACTCAAGTTGTGAGGGACAACAATTTGCTTATGCTTATTATAGAGATGAGTTAAAAGAAAAAGGGTTAAACCCAGATATTCTTGCTCAACAAAATGATAAGCAAGATAATCCATTTAAGACAAAACATATTGAGGCAAATAATAAAGCACTTGGGTTTTCATCAAGTTATCATTCTGAAAACAATACAGGAATGACCAAAGCATTTAATGATAATTTTTTATTAGATGTAATTGGAACTTCTTACTGTCGTTCAAGAACTATTGCATGTACTAAAGATGAGTATGAGCAATTAGAACAATGGCGAGTTGCTAAATCTCAATTAGTATCAACACACCAAAAGTGGATTGATAGTATCACTAAACAATGTGATGAGTTAAAGATTGGATTGAAAGCATACCGATACATGAGTGAGGCGATTGAATTAGCTGACGCACTTGGTATCAAAGTTGATGAGGCAGAACTGATTAGAACTAACTCAACAGGTTTGACAATCTACAATCCAACAAATCTTGCTGAAAGAATTAAAGGCATGAAAAATAAACATATGTCAAGAGAGGCTAAAATTTTAGCAAGACAAAAATATGAACAATCTGTAAATTAATGTTTGACAATGGGACTATCCTATGCGATAGTCCCATACATAACAGAAAGGAATAAAATGATAAAAGATAAAACATTTAGAATAACTTACAAAAAATCAAATGGCGAAACTGTAACAAGGTTTGGCAAGTGGAATGATAAGTGTAGAGTATGGACAAGTAAAATTGGTAGTGCTCTTATGACTTACTATGACCTAGACGCACAAGGTTATAGAACAGCCAAAAATTCTTGGCAAGTGAGGTACTAACATGGACGCATTAATAATTTTAGCTGTATGCATTACAGTTGTATATGTGGGGTTATTTGTATGACCTCACATGTTTGGTGCCATGGTCCATATTGCCATACTTATCACACAGTTGATAGGGTGCGAGGTAGTAAGGGCAACAAAGCTTTAAGAACTAGAAAGGTACAATTACACCCAGACCATATAAATATGTATTCATATTTTTGTAGTAATGGTTGTTACAATGACTTTGCAAATAAAAATATTCAGCAAGTTATAAACATTGCACCAAGGACCGAGCCATTGCACACACCGATTGAAAGAGTTGAGAAAACAACTCACACAACTAATTGGGGACATACCTATACTAACACTAGGATAATAACTAGCGAGGTGTGACAACTTTATCCATGGACCATGTAGCATGGTCCATGGTACAAGACCTTATTAACAGAAAGGAACATATGAACACACAAACTAAACAAGACGAGAGAACAGAGGAACGTAAGAATAGATTTACTGGTGAATCTATTATGCTTACACCTGCTGAGGCTATCAAGCATGATAGAATATTCTTGAATGAATTAGCCGCAACACTCGAAGATAAACAAGCGGGCTTCGATGGGTTCTCTAAGTTGTGGGAGAAAGTAAGAGCCGATATCAATTGGTTTAGACAACACAATGCCAAAGCTTACATGGTTCTGTTAGACTAGATGTCATGGGCCAGGGGTCAAGCCCCTGGCCACTAGTTATTATCTGGATAGAGGTACCAACACCAATCCAAAATTTGCATTTTTATATATAATCAATTATACATAAGCAAAAAGGGGTCCCTACAGGTGCGACATTTTGCGGAGTTTTGAATACTTAAAGCCGTAAAATACTTATTAGGGTCAAAAACGTATGTGTAAAAATTTTTTAGAAAATTTTTTCGAATGAAGTTATGGATATAGACATAGATAAATTAAAAAAGTTTGACAAGTTACCACCCGATGTAAAAAGACAATTAGCTTTGTATATGGCTAAATGGAAAGATAAGAAAAAAGAATCTGAGATTAGAAATGATTTTATGGCTTTTGTTAAACACGTATGGCCTGATTTTGTAGAAGGATCTCATCATAGAAAAGTTGCAAAAAAATTTAATGATATTGCAAGTGGAAAAATAAAACGTGTAATTATTAACATGGCACCTAGACATACTAAATCTGAATTTGCATCTTACTTACTTCCTGCGTGGATGGTTGGAAGAAATCCTAAATTAAAAATTATTCAATCCACTAATACAACTGAACTCTCAGTACGTTTTGGTCGTAAAGCAAAACAACTTATGGATTCACCAGAGTACAAAGAAGTATTTCAAACAAGACTCAAAGAAGATTCACAAGCTGCTGGTAAATGGGAAACACAACAAGGCGGCGAATATTATGCTGCTGGTGTTGGATCTGCAATTACTGGACGGGGTGCGGACTTATTAATTATTGATGACCCACACACTGAACAAGATGCAATGAATGCACAAGCTTTAGATAGAACTTATGAATGGTATACATCAGGTCCTCGACAACGTTTGCAACCTGGTGGAACAATTGTAATCGTAATGACAAGATGGAATGAAAAAGATTTAGCCGGACGCCTGATCAAAGCACAAAAAGAACCTAAAGCAGATCAGTGGGAAGTAATTCAATTCCCAGCTATTATGCCTGATGGTGAACCCCTGTGGCCTGAATACTGGTCCCTGAAAGATTTAGAATCGGTTCGTGCATCAATTCCATTATCAAAATGGAACGCTCAGTACATGCAAAATCCAACTGGAGAAGAAGGAGCGTTGATCAAAAGAGAGTGGTGGCAGAACTGGGAATCAGAACAAATGCCTCCGGTAGAACATATTATACAAAGTTATGACACTGCATTTATGAAAAAAGAAACTGCGGACTACTCTGCAATAACAACTTGGGGTGTGTTCACACCATCTGAAGATTCCGGGAAACATTTAATATTATTAGATGCATTGAAAGGAAGATACGAGTTTCCAGAACTACGGCGTATTGCACTTGACCAATACGGATACTGGCAACCGGAAACAGTAATCATTGAATCTAAGGCATCTGGTCTACCTCTAACATATGAGTTGCGAAAAGCTGGGATTCCTGTTATAAATTTCTCACCCTCAAAAGGCAACGATAAGCACACGAGGGTCAACAGTGTCTCTCCGCTGTTTGAGTCAGGGAGAATATGGGCGCCCAAAGATATGGAGTTTGCACAGGAAGTAATTGAAGAATGTGCAGCTTTCCCATTTGGAGACCACGATGATTTAGTGGACTCGATGACTCAGGCGGTTATGAGATTTAGACAAGGTGGTTTAATAGAACACCCTGAAGACTATCAGGATGAACCATTGCCACAAAAACAAAGGACATATTACTAATGAACCCAATAATAAGATTTTTAGCATCACTTCGAAGTCTAGCTAATTCAGGTGTAATTAAATCTGTTGATCAAGCAATGGATTTTGCAAAACGTGAATTTGGTGAAGTTAATGATTTATTAAAAAGACAAATCGAACAAGTATTCAAACAACCCAAAGCACCTAGACCTGGTGAAGGTGGAATCACTTCAATTAAAAATCCACCGAAAAAAGAAATCCCGAGTCAGGCACCAGGAACCAGTCCAGTAATGCAAAAATTAGAAAAAGGTATTGAGACCTTAAAAGAAATGAAACAACCTGGCATGGATCTTGCAACAGGATTAACTAGAACAGCAGCTAGAAAAATTTTAGATAGAGCAGGAATTCAAGTACCAGAAAAAGCAGATGCAATAGATATATTTGTAAAAGAGTTTGGAGCAGATCCATTAATGGATGTTAAGAATGTGGCTGAAGAAATGATTGAACTTGAGCGAATGGGTAAATCAACAAAAAGCATTGATGAGATTTTAGAACAATCTGGTATGTTTGATATTAAAAGAAATCCTGATGCACCAAAAGGAATGTCTAATGAAGAATTAGAACAGATTAAAAAAGAAGTTGATCAAGAAAAAATGTTAAAAGATTTTGATCCAACAGATAGAACAGAAAATTCAGAAGGTGGTATTAACAGAGCAATGTATGCTTTTGGTTCTGGAGTTAAACTAGCTAAGTTTCTATCTAAAAAAGGTAAAAATTTAAAAGACGAAATTAAAAAAGCAGTTAATAATATTTTTACAACGGATGATATTAAATATGATGCTGACGTTGCAGTCGACACTATGTTAGAAGAACTGGGTGTAGATAGAAATATGTTTGACCAAAAAGATATATTAAATGCATATGGTATGGCATACGACGAACTTAAAATACCTCTTTTACAAAGTATTAAAAACAAACCTGTAAAAAGTATGGAGTCGATGAAAAAAACTGGAAGTCTAGATATTTCTGATCCAGAGATTGCAGGTGAAATGGATAGGTTTGCAAAACAAGCAGATCCTGAAGGATATAAGAAAATGGAAGAGGCTATGAAGAAAGCAGCAGATGAAGCTCAACCCATAGAATATTTTTTAGGCACAAGAAAAAAGAACTCAAAAGGTGGCTTACAGTATTTAATGGGGCTGTAAAATGGAGATTGGAAAATTTAAATTAGCAAAAGCTGATCTTGTCAGACCTCCTAGAAAACCAATTCAAGAACAGATCATACCACAAGAAAAACCTTACACAAAAGAAGTGTTTCAAACTGAAGTTGAACCTTTCATAAAAGGTTTTATTGGTGGGTTTCCTAAAAATGAAATGACTGTAAAGTTACAATCTATTTTAGATAAGGCTGTTGAGAAAGGTGCATTAAGTGTTGATGAAGGAACCACTTACATGCAAGATAGAAAACAACAGCTATTAGATTTCGTAGCACAAAATCCGGGTCAAACTTTGCCGAGTTTAGATAGAGAGGAATTTTCAGAAGGATCTCCAAAACCACAAGTAACTGAAGAAATTAAAAAAAAATTTCCTGATGGAGATTTTGATAAATATAAATATGGTTTTCCTGCTAAAGATCCAAAATATGAAAAAGTAAGAACATTAGCTAGAACTGAGCAAAGAGCTTTTTATGAAAAAACTCCCGAAAGAGTAGAAAAGAGAAGAGAACTTCACAGAAAATATTATCAAGAAGATCCTCAAAAAGTTTTAACAAGAGCTAGAATATCTGCAGCAAAACCTGAAAGGGTTGCAAAGAAAAAAGCTTATGAAAAAAAACAATACTATGAATTAGGTAAAAGAGAAAAAGATTTAGCTAGATTAAGAGGAGAGGCATTTAAAAAAAATGTTGGATCATGGCAACTTACTCAAGACAATGTTTTATTATCAGATATGGTTAGAGCTGCACAAAAAGGTGATACTAGTTTAGAGATTGTTAGAGGTGGACCTAATAATTCTATAGTAGGAGTTAAAGAGGGAAATAAAATATATCATCCGGTAACTGGAACAGGAAAACCTATTGCAGATGTTCCTGAAAAATCTATACCTATTACCAAACATCCATTACATAAAAAAAGACTATCTTTTAAAAAACAAGCAAATGCATTTGCTAATACTAAAGTACCCGGAACCAATATAACTTATGGAAAAGCATTAGATGTTTTACAATCAGAAAAAGCAGGAACTCCTTTACAGAAAAAAAATCCAGCTGAATTTGAACATACGAAAGGAGTAGCAACTGATTATTCAAAAGGACAAATTGCTTTAAGAACGGCTAATAGAGAAAAAGATGTAATTTTAAATTCTTTAAAACAAGGATTTATTACAAAAGAAGAGGCAGATAAAAAACTTAAAAAAATAGGTGTAAAGGCATTTTTTAAAAATAGATATATAGGTGCTCCAACAATTAATGCTGAAAAACAGTTTGATGATTTTAAAAAATATGTAGATAGACAATTAAATTTAAATCCAGAATTAATAAAACAAACTAAAATAGAAAAAGCAAAAACAATACCAGGTGTTACTACAGCAGATAAAATAAAAAGACCTGAAAGAGCATTAATAAGAGATCAAATAAAAGATTTTCAAATAAGAACAGGAGGCACGACTCTTGGTGCTGTGGGTGATATTGGAATGGCTAAAGATATTTTATCTAAAGATTTTGAAACAGCTAAAAAATTATTTGGAAAATACGCACCACAAATTGCTAGCGGTGCAAGACAAGTTAGTAAATTTGCAGTTTTACCTGAACTTGCTTTAGGTGCAGCATTTGCTCCATTTGATTTAGGTGAAGGAAGATCTGGTAAAGAAACTTTATTAAACGTTGTAACATTAGGTATGGGTGTACCTATTAGTGACGCAAGAGATAGAGCGAACTATGTAGATCAATTTGGATTAAAAGAAGATTTATTTTCTGCACAGATGAAACAATCTGGTGCGCAATATGGAGCACCTGCTTTAACAGAACGTGAACAACTTGCATTACAAAAAGCAGAAGAATTTGACACACAAATATTACAACCAAGATTGGAAAAAACTTTAAAAGAAAGACAAGCAGCTTCTGATCCTAATTTTGGAACAGGAATTATGGGTATGGCTAATGGTGGACGTATTGGTTTTGCAGATGGATATGATCCGAAGAGAAGAAAATTTATGAAAGCTGCTGCAGGCATTGCATCAATACCAGTATTTGGAAGAATGTTAAAACCAGTTGTTAAAGGTATGGAAGCAGCAGGACCTGCTGTAGAAAAAGTAACAACCGAAGCAGAAAAAATATTTTTTAATTTAGTCGATGCAGTAAAAAATAAAGGCATCATGGATAAATTAGATAAGGTAACCGGTGGTAGATTGTCTGGAGCATATCATGAATATAAAGGTGCAGAAGTTTTAGAAGATGCCGGATCCATTACTGCAAGATTTAAAACAGATAAAGGTGCACCTGCTGAAATTGTTTATATTAAACCACAAAAAGGGATAGATCCTAAAACTGGTAAAGAAGTCGAATATCCTGGTCAGTTTGATTATGAAGCTCAAGAAGTAGGTAGAATAAATCCTGAAGGAGATGTAGATATTGATGCAGAATTTGAAATTATTGATAGTCTTGAAGACGTAAAGAAATTGATTGATGACTAAACGTTTAACCACAACTATTCCCCCTAAATCAGGACCCATGCCACAGGGCTTGAATTTATCCTATAATACTGTTAAAACAATTAAACTTACGGAGAAAATAAATGGCAACAGACAAAGCGCTTCCAAACGAACCAAGAAAAGAATTTGAAATTCCTGGTGAAGAAGAAATTCAAGAACAGGTAGTTGAAGAAGTACAAAAAGAACAAGAGTCACCTGATGATGTAGAAGTCATAGAAAATGAAGATGGCTCTGTAAATATTGATTTAGATCCTCAGGCTGCAACACCTGAAGGTGGTGACGAACATTATGCAAACTTAGCAGATTTTTTACCTGACGAAGTTTTAGGAAGAATGGCATCAGATCTTTCTTCTAAATATCAAGATTATGTTTCATCAAGAAAAGATTGGGAAAAAACTTACACACAAGGTTTAGATCTTTTAGGTTTTAAATATGATCAAAGATCAGAACCGTTTAGCGGTGCAAGTGGTGCAACTCACCCTGTTCTTGCAGAAGCAGTTACACAGTTTCAATCTTTAGCCTACAAAGAATTACTACCAGCAGATGGACCAGTAAGAACTCAAATCATCGGAGTACAAACTCCAGAAAAAGTTCAACAAGCAACTCGTGTAAAAGATTTTATGAATTATCAAATAATGGATCAGATGAAAGAATATGAACCAGAATTTGATTCTATGTTATTCCATTTACCTTTATCAGGTTCTACTTTTAAAAAAGTTTACTATGATGAGGTGGAAGAACGAGCGGTATCAAAGTTCGTTCCTGCTGATGATTTAATCGTTCCGTACACGGCTACCTCATTAGACGATGCGGAAGCGATTATTCATCGTGTAAAAATTTCTGAAAACGAATTACGTAAACAACAAATTGCAGGTTTTTATAGAGACATAGAACTTGGAAAATCTGCTGATCAAGAATCTGAAGTTGATAAAAAGGAAAGAGAATTAGAAGGTATTTCTAAAACTAACAATGAAGATGTATATACAATTTTAGAGTGTCACGTGAATTTAGACATTGAAGGTTTTGAAGATGTCAATCCCGAGACTGGTGAGCCGTCAGGAATTAAACTTCCATACATTGTAACTTTAGAAGAATCATCAAGAGAAATTTTATCTATTAGAAGAAACTACGAAGTTGGAGATCCAAAGAAAAACAAAGTAAATTATTTTGTACATTTTAAATTTTTACCGGGTTTAGGGTTTTATGGTTTCGGTCTAATCCACATGATTGGTGGACTGTCAAGAACAGCGACCGCAGCTTTAAGACAGCTCTTAGATGCGGGAACGTTATCTAATCTGCCAGCTGGTTTTAAAATGAGAGGAATAAGAATTAGAGATGATGCACAATCTATTCAACCGGGAGAGTTTAGAGATGTAGATGCACCAGGTGGAAATTTAAGAGATTCATTTATGATGCTTCCGTTTAAAGAACCAAGTCAAACCTTACTCGCATTAATGGGTGTGGTTGTTCAAGCAGGTCAAAGATTTGCATCAATTGCAGATATGCAAGTTGGTGATGGTAATCAACAAGCAGCAGTTGGAACTACAGTTGCATTATTAGAACGTGGTTCAAGAACCATGTCAGCAATACACAAAAGAATTTACTCTGCACTTAAGAATGAATTCAAACTTATGGCAAGAGTATTCAAGTTATATCTACCACAACAATATCCGTATGATGTCGTTGGGGGTCAAAGAATGATTATGCAATCAGATTTTGATGATAGAGTAGATATATTGCCAGTTGCTGACCCCAACATATTTTCTCAAACACAGCGTATTTCACTAGCGCAGACGGAACTCCAACTGGCAACCTCAAATCCACAAATGCACAATATGTATCAAGCATACAGAAATATGTATGAAGCATTAGGTGTAAAAAATATTGATAGTGTTTTAGTAAAACCTATGCAACCTACACCAAAAGATCCGGCGTTAGAACACATTGATGCTTTAGGGGGTAGACAGTTTCAAGCGTTTCCTGGTCAAGATCACAGATCACATATTACCGCTCACTTAAATTTCATGGCAACGAATATGGCAAGAAACAATCCAATGGTCATGGCAAGTTTAGAGAAAAATATTTTTGAACATATTTCTTTAATGGCTCAAGAACAAGTTGAATTAGAGTTTAGAGATGAGATGCAACAACTTCAACAAATGCAACAAATGATGCAACAGAATCCACAAATGGCTCAACAGATGCAAATGCAAGCAATGCAGATTCAACAAAAGATTGAAGCTAGAAAAGCACAGTTGATTGCTGAGATGATGGAAGAATTTATGAATGAAGAGAAGAAAATTACTTCACAATTTGATAATGATCCAATTGCAAAACTAAGAGCAAGAGAATTAGACCTTAGAGCAATGGAAAATGATCGAAAAGAACGTGAAGGTAAGGAGAGAATGGACCTTGATAAGATGAAAGCAATGATGAATCAACAAAATCAAGATGAAAAACTTGATCAAAACGAAGAATTAGCAAAATTAAGAGCTGATACATCAATTGAAAAGACAATTTTATCAAAAACTATTCCTAATGTTGACTCAATGATGAAAAATTCTGCTCCAACAATGCCAAAAGTAAAAATTTTTAGAGGAGGAAACGAATAAATGAGAAATAAAATGACAAAATCCGAAAAAAAGGTTAAAAAGGTCATGAGGGAATTCAAAAAAGGTGAATTGCCTATAGGCAAGTCGAAGAAAAAAGTAAAAAGTCGTAAACAAGCGATTGCAATTGCTTTATCAGAGGCTGGCAAATCAAAACCAAGGAGATAAAATGGAAAAACTAGATAAAATAATGGAAGTTAAAGTTGGTGAGCAAGAAATTGAGATTGATCCAAGATCAAAAAACACTGCTAACAGATCTTTTAACTATATTGGTACTGGTGGACCTGAA
>Ga0208898_1002697_pt1 | contig 10718 bp, 8 predicted proteins | sample VirMetDEL_Mar_4_FD_184513 | JGI IMG/M metagenome (GOLD analysis project Ga0208898, IMG submission 184513) | Aqueous microbial communities from the Delaware River and Bay under freshwater to marine salinity gradient to study organic matter... | ecosystem: Environmental > Aquatic > Marine > Coastal...
TATGTCAATGTTGCTTGGAGCGGCCTCGCTCAACATTAAAACAGTCGTAAAGAATCTTGATGATTTCTTACTAAAGCCTTTAGGCAAAGCATATTTTCAATGGAATATGCAGTTTTTTGATGGAGATTTAAAGACTGCTGGTGATCTAGAGATTAAGGCTATGGGTACAAATAGCCTCATGCAGAAAGAAGTAAGAAGTCAGCGGTTGACGATGTTTCTTCAGACGGCTCAAAACCCAGCTATTGCACCATTCGTTAAAATGTCTAAGCTTATTAGCGAATTGGCATACAGTTTGGATCTTGATCCTGACGAAATCCTCAACGATCCCGAAGAAGCGGCTATTGCCGCACAGATTATAGGAATGCAAAATAATGTTGGACAAGCAACTGGCGAACAGGCTGATCCCCTTAGTCAACAACCCGGAAATGTGGGAACCCCTGAAGGAACACCTCCAGAACCTACGGATGTTGGAGTTACAGGCACTGGCGATGGAAACATCGGAACGGGAGCTGTTCCGCAGGCAGGGGAAAGCGAGTTCTCTGGCTAACCTTCTTACATTAAAAGAACAAGTAATTCAAAGACGAAAGGAACAAGACGATGCCTAAAAATGTTGAAGAAATGACAGATGTAGAAAAATATATTCAGCTTTTTGAACAAATGCAAATGTCGCTACAACAGGCAAAAACACCAGAAGAAAAAAATAAACTTCTTCAAATGTTTGAATTACGCACACAAAATTTTTCTGATGAAGACCAAGCTAAAGCAAGACGAATGTTAGATGCTGGGCGTGATGAAATGTCTATGGGATCTTTAATGGTTCCTCCAGAGCGTGAAGGTTATGTTAGCGGCGGTGCGGCACTACTAAAGGCTATATTTAAACCAAAAACTAAAAAGGCCAAAAAGATTTCTGACAAACTGCAAGAAACGTATGATACAGAAGAAATTGAAGAAGCAGTCAAAGAAATGGTTGAAATTGTTGATAAGAATACAAAAGTAAACAAAACAGGAAAGGCAGACTTAAAAATTAAAAAATCTGATCTTGTTATGGAAGCATCTGACAACTTGTCTAAAAGAAATGTTTTCATGACTACAAACGACCTAGAGAATATTTTAAAATTAGATAATATTCGTGAAGGAAGTGGTGGTAAGACAGACAACCTATATGACAGCATTGTACAATTAGCGGCTTCAAAAATTGAAGAGCCTAGCTTAATGGGGCAGTTTGTTGGTGATATTGCAGGACTTTCAACACGAGGTGATCGTTCAACAGCGGTAGATACGGGACTAAAAACAGCGGCAGTCGCAGGAACTGCGGGAGCGTTATTAAGTAACGTAGACAGATTATCAGACGCCGCTAAAGGCATATATTCAGAATTAAACCCGTCTGAAAGAGAAAGGTTTAATAAAGAGTTTAGTGCCGCCCAAAAGAAAGGCCTAAAAACATTTGATTTTATAGGTGATGATGGTGAAACAAGAACCATTGCAGTTAAGCTTGCCGCTGAAGATAATCCTAATGTGGTTTATGAAAGAGTTGAAAAAGCTGACGGTGGCCCTATGCCTGTAGATACCTACGACAACATCAGCCCAGAAGAAGAAAAGCAACAGGCTAAAGATATGCTTCCAGACGATGAGATGGAAGAAGAGTACGTAGACTACGTAGCTGAAGAAGTATTAGAACCCGAAGAGCAAGAATATTTATTTAAGGTTCTAGACGAAGATCCAAAACTAGAAGGGATCTTAGATAAGATTATTCTTAATGCAACAGAATTTGCTGGTTCTGGGGAAGTTGAAGGCCCCGGTACTGGCATATCAGATTCGATACCCGCAAGGTTATCGGATGGTGAGTTTGTAATCACCAGAAAAGCGACTGACCAAATAGGCGCAGACAATCTCCAGAAAATGATGGACGATGCTGAACGTGCTTATGATGGCGGTCTTATGGGCATGGCAAACGGCGGTGAAGCTGGCACAAACCCTTTCGTAAATCCTGAAGAAATATATGGAGTTCCAAAGGATGGAGAAGAGGATATTCAACGCCAAATGCTTTACTCAAGCCGTATGCCTAGTTTAATGAACCGATAAGGCTACCTAGAAATTTAGCCCCTTATCATTTTATAACCTTGAGGCCACCTTGTAGTATCAAGACCCTGTGTTAGAAGCGCAATAACACAGCTACCTTGAAAGACAACAAGCCCCAGAAAGGAGAAGTGACATGAGTGAAGAAGAGCAAGCGAATCCGTACAATGCTAGAAAGTCTTGGCATACACAAGACGCTAAAACTACGAGCAGTGCAGATTCATTATTTTTTGAGGAACAAGAGGCTACTTCCGAAGACGGAACCCCTCAAAATGAAAATCGTCCTCGCACCAATTATAAAAAGAGGTATGACGATCTAAAAAAACATTACGATCAAAAGATCTCTGAATTTAAACAACGCGAACAAGAACTAGAGGCTATGGCACGATCTGCCCAACCGCAGTATCGACCGCCAAAGAGTGCCGAAGAACTTGAGCGTTTTAAATCAGAGTATCCTGATTTATATGATACTGTCGAAACAGTTGCTCATATGAGAAGCGAAGAGCAGATGAGCGCTCTTCAAAAAAAGCTATTAGCAATTGAAATGCGTGAGGCTGAAATCTCAAAGCGTGATGCTGAAATAGCTCTTAGAGAGCGACACCCTGACTTTGAAGATATCAGGGGTGATGACAACTTTCATGAATGGGCTAAAACTCAGCCTGAAGAAATTCAGCGTTGGATCTACAAAAACCCAGATAATGTTGCATTAGCTAGTCGTGCAATAGATCTTTATAAGATGGAAAATAATATTGCTATTAAGAAATCTTCTCGTCCGTCACAACTTTCAAAGTCCAATGCGGCTGACATGGTATCAACAAAGACTACCGGCGTTGAGCCACGCGAAGCTAAGATTTGGACACAACGGGAAATTGCCGCCCTGTCTATGGATGAGTATGATCGTTATGAAGCAGAAATTGATCGTGCCATCGAAGAAGGACGGGTAGCAAGATAAACTTGTCTTTTAGGAGATTTTAATCATGGCTTATAATGTTTCAGATCAGTATTTTGAGCCAGCAACTGATACAAATGCGAACTTTGCAAACTCAGTTTCTGGTCAAGCTAACTCGTTCTTCCTTCCTGCTGTCTATTCAAAGAAGGTACTTAACTTCTTTCGGAAAGCTTCAGTAGCGGAAGCAATTACTAACACCGACTATGCTGGTGAAATTACTGCTTACGGTGATACAGTACGTATCATCAAAGAGCCGGTAATCACCGTTTATCAGTACGAGCGTGGTGCAGACGTAACCTCAACTAAGTTGACCGATCAAGAAGTCACTCTCGTTGTCGATACGGCGAACGCATTCAAGTTCATCGTTGACGATATCGAAACTTCTATGTCTCATGTCAACTTTAAGGAAGTCGCGTCTTCTTCAGCCGCTTACGCACTGCGTGATGCTTTTGATGAAGGTGTGATTGCCACTATGTTTGCTGGCGTTTCTGCGGCTACTCCGAACCACATCCTTGGTTCTGACAGCGCTACTGACTTGGCGGCTGGTACTTTTGATGGTGTTGGTAATCTTGATATCGGCTACGCTTCTGGTGAGCATGATCCTATTGACGTTCTTTCACACATGGCGCGTCTGCTTGATGAGCAGAACATTCCAGAAGAAGGTCGTTGGTTCCTTGCTAATCCTGAGTTCTACGAGCAACTGGTACAAAGTAGCTCTAAGCTCTTGAGCGTTGACTTCAATGCAGGCCAAGGCTCCATCCGTAATGGTTTGGTAAGCTCTGGCAAGTTGCGTGGTTTTGATATGTACAAGACCAACAACATTGCGGCGACTACATCGGCGGCTGGTAAGTGTATTGCTGGACACATCTCATCCACCTGTACTGCACAAACTATTGTGAATACAGAAGTGATTCGTGATCCATCAAGTTTTGGTGATATTGTACGCGGCCTCCATGTATATGGTGCTAAAGTACTCCGTCCAGAAGCCCTCGTTTCGGCTTTCTACGGTATCGACTAAAAACAATAGGGGGATGAAATACTCCCCCTTTTCTTTACTGGAGATTAGTAATGCCACAGATTGGAAGTGAACAACGGCCAATTAGAATGAGTCCTAAAAGAACAACTAAGGTAAGCGGTCAGTACCTTAAGCATGAAAACCGTCAAAAATACGAAGACAACTATGATCGTATTTTTAGAAAGAAGGAGAGTGTGAATGGATCACGGTGACAAAAAGAAGATGGGTAGAAAAGGCGCTATGGGTGGTATGTATGCTCGTGCTAAAGCTGGAGACGGCGGCATGAAAAATCGTTCTATGTATATGGAAGGCGGTAAAGTCTACAGCAATATCCGTGATATGGAAGAAGCTCATAAGGGGCCTGACTATAACGAGTCTATGCGTCAAAAATGAAAGTCCCTGCTCCTGATGGCTACCACTGGATGAAGAGTGGTAAAAGCTACAAACTAATGAAAGACCCTAAAGATGGCTTCAAGCCCCACAAAGGTGCTAGTAAGTCAGCCAGCTTTGAAATACAAAAGGTTCATAAAAAATAATGGCGACTACATACCTACAGCTTACTAACGAACTACTAAGAGAAATGAACGAAGTTGTCTTAACTTCAAGTAATTTTTCTTCTGCTATTGGAATACAGGCGCACGTAAAAGACTGTGTTAATCGTGCATATCTTGACATTGTTCTTGAAGAACCTCAGTGGCCTTTTCTTGCTGTAGGTGAAAGCGGTGCTACAGATCCGTTGTATGGTAATGTAACTGTAGAAACTGTTGCTAATCAGCGTTGGTATGAACTAAAAGCTTCAAGTTCATCTTTGGTAGATGATTATGGCTATATAGATTGGGATGACTTTTATTTGACTACGGTGGGTGTATCAGGCGAAACAGCCCCTTACGTTAGTAAAAATTTAAGGTTTATTACTTTAGAACAATGGAAAGACTATCATCGTGCAAAAGAAAATGCTGATGATGCTGAAAATGCTAATGGTGGAGAACCAAAAAGAGTATTTCGTAGTAGTGATGGACGTAACTTTGGATTGAGTCCGATACCTGACAAGGTATATCGTATTCATTTCTTTGCGTTTAATCAAGCTACAGAACTATCAGCTTACAGCGACGTAATTGTTTTTCCAGATGTATATAAAACTGTATTGCTTGCTAGAGCCAGATACTACGTGCATCAGTTCAAAGAAAACATTCAGCCAGCCGCATTAGCCTTAGAAGACTATCGTAGAGGCTTACGGCTTATGAAAAATGCTTTGATGATGCCTACACCCGACTATATCAAAGATGATCGCATGAGGCTTGTCTAATGTCTCAGGCTTTTGGTTTTTCATGCAAAGGCGGTCTGAATACAAACTTAAACTCTATTGAGATTTTAGGCAACCCCGGTTTTGCAAAAGTACTAGAAAATTTTGAGGTAGACCCAGACGGAGGCTATAGACGAATAAATGGATTTACAGCCTATGGTACTGCTCGCCCAAATGGTTCTAATGCTGTTTTGGGTATTCAGCCTTACGGTGATGGGGTTGTTGTGTGTTCTGGTACAGATATTTTTTTTAGTAATGATGGCGATTCGTGGCTACAAATAAATAGAAGTGCAGTTTCAAACAGCGGTGATAATTATACAGCTTTTACAGGCCGATCAACTTTAACACGCACAGATCAAGGCCAATGTCAGTTTGCGTTGATTGAAGGCGCGGCATATAATTATGGTCAGCTTGTAATTGCAGACGGTGCAAACAAACTATATATATTTCGCATGGAGGGTACGGGACTTTTAAACACTCGTACATTTTTTGCAGAAGAAGTAGCTGTAGACGGCACAAACGCGGTTAAATATATTACAGTCCACGATCATCACCTTATTGCTTCTGGAGTAGGCAATAATTTAAATACTGTATATTATAGTGTTTATAACGATGCTACAGACTTTGCTGGTGCTGGTGCAGGCGCAGTAGCAATTTCAGACCAAATACAAGGCATTAAAGGCTTTCGTGAAAACTTAATTGTGTTTACGCAAAACAGTATTCACAAGCTTATAAATATTAATGATGCTCAAAATGTTCGTATAGACCCTATTACCGAAAACGTGGGTTGTCTAAATGGATATAGTATTCAAGAATTTGGAGGTGATCTAGTGTTCTTAGCCCCTGACGGTATTCGTACTGTTGCGGGTACAGCAAGAATTGGTGACGTAGAGTTAAGCTCTATTTCAAGACAGATTCAAGAAATTGTAACTGCTCTAACTACATCTACAAGCTCTTTTATTATTACAAGTGATGTATTGCGCTCTAAATCACAATACAGGCTTTTTTATTCTACGATAGCTCAAGACCCCAGTGAAGCCAAAGGAATTATTGGAACCTTTACAGGCCAAGGTTTTGAATGGTCTGAAACAAAAGGTATTCAGGCTTTGGGTTTTGCATCGGGCTTTAACAGCAATGGCGTAGAAGTTGCTTATCATGGTGATAAAGACGGCTACATTTATAACCACGACACAGGCGATTCTTTTTTACACGCAGGTTCAGAAGCTAATATTTTTGCGACCTATCAAACTCCAGATATTGATTGTGGTGATATAGGCACACGAAAAACTTTAAAATATGTAAGAACTTCTTTTTCACCCGAAGGTAATTTGCAACCAGTTTTAAGGTTGCGGTATGACTATCAAGACGTAGATATACCACAACCTTCAGATTATACGCTTTCTGATATTCCGCTTCCTGCTATTTTTGGAAGCTCTATTTTTGGTACAGCAACTTTTGGAGCTAGTTCAGATCCAATGTATCGTCAAACAGTAGAAGGTAGTGGACATACCGTAAGCTTTAGAATTAGGTCAGATGATACTAGAAGCCCATATGCAATTAATGGTTTCTACATAGATTATATGCCATCAGGTAGGAGATAATAATGGCCCAAAGTTATACACGACAAAGTACATTTGCAGATGGCGATACAATTACTGCCGCGTTATTTAACGACGAGTACAATCAGCTTTTAAACGCCTTTGCGTATTCAAATACTTCTGAAGCTTCTACAGGCCATAGACATGATGGTACAGCAGGAGAAGGCGGTAACATACATACGATTGGTGACTTAGATTTTAATAATAAAATTGTAGTTGATAGTACAAACAATCGTTGGGGCTTTTATGTAGAAGTCTCTAGTGCCGCAGTAGAACAAATTCGTATTCAAGACGGGGCTATGGTTCCTGTCACAGATAGTGATATAGATCTTGGAACGTCTTCATTGTACTGGAAAGATGCTTACATTGATTCAGTCACCACTACTGGTAATATTGCTATTGGTGGTAATCTTACAGTAACTGGTAATGCAACGATCTCTGGCAACCTTACGTTTGGTGATGCTGATACAGATAGCATTACTCTTACAGCAGATGTAGCCTCTAGTATAACTCCAGACACTGATGACACTTACGATCTTGGAAGTGCTTCAAAAGAATGGCGAGATCTTTATATTGATGGTACTGCAAATATTGATAGTCTTGTTGCAGATACAGCAGACATTAATGCAGGCTCTATAGATAATACAACTATTGGCGCTACTACAGCCTCTACAGGTAATTTTTCTACTCTGTCTATTGGTGGTGTTGCAATTACGTCTACTTCCGCAGAGCTAAACATCCTTGACGGTGTAACGGCTACTGCAACTGAACTAAACATAATGGACGGCGATACAGCCGCCACAGCTACAACGCTTGCTGATGCTGATCGTGTTGTTGTAAATGATGCAGGCACAATGAAGCAAGTAGCACTTACAGACTTTGAAACTTATTTTGAAACATCTTTAGATACTCTTTCTAATGTTACAACTGTTGGGGCTTTAAACTCTGGTTCTATTACTTCTGGTTTTGGAGCTATTGATATTGGCTCAAGTAATATTACAACAACAGGTACTGTTTCATTTGGAAGTCTTACAGATGGTGCAATTACAATTACGGCTTTTGTTGACGAAGATAACATGGCCTCTGATAGCGCAACGCTTGTACCTACTCAACAATCTGTTAAAGCTTATGTAGATACTCAAATTGGTGGTTTATCTTCTAGTCTTTCAGGACTTTCAGATACTAACATCACAACACCCGCTGATGGGGCATTGTTGTTTTACGATACTGGTACATCTACTTGGATTGACAACGTAGTATCAGGCGACATAACAATTGCTGACACAGGCGTGGCGGCTATTGGCTCTGGTGTTATTGTTAATGATGATATTAATGCTAGTGCGGCTATAAGCGTTTCTAAGACAGCTTTAGTAGATGGAACAGGTCTTACCCTTACTGGCGATACTTTGTCTGTAGATGCTTCTCAGACGCAGATAACAGCGGTAGGTACAATTGCTACAGGTACTTGGCAAGGCACAGCCATTGCAGATGCTTACGTTGCTGACAACCTGACTATCTCTGGTGGCACTGTAGATAACAGCGTTATTGGTGGTACTACAGCGGCGGCTGGTACGTTTACGGATCTGACAGCATCAGGCACGTTGACTCTTGGCGGTACGGCAGTAACTTCTACAGCGGCAGAACTGAACATTTTAGACGGTGTTACAGCAACCACAGCAGAACTTAACTACACAGACGGTGTTACATCAAACATCCAAACACAGCTAGATTCTAAATTAGGCGCTAACTACACAGGTGACGTAGACATTACAGGTGAATTGCTGGTTGATAGTTACAACGAGACTTTTAAGAAGGTTTCTAGTGTTTCTGCTGTTTCTGGTTATCAGCTTGGTAGCTTTGCGTATGACTCTAAAAGTCTAAGTGTTACATCACAACTTACTAGCCCATCTTCTTTAGAATTTAACGATGATGGTACTATTTTGTATGTGGTTGGTTATGGCAACGATACTATTTATCAGTACACCTTAACCACTCCGTATGATGTTTCTACAGGGTCGTATGCTTCTAAAAGTTTTAGTATAGCTTCTGAAGAAGCAACCCCTTTTGCTCTTACGTTTAAAAGCGACGGGACTAAGTTTTATCTAGCGGGATTTACTAATGACACTGTTTATCAGTACAGTTTAAGTACAGCTTGGGACATTTCTACGGCTTCTTATGATTCTGTAAGTTTTTCCGTTTCATCTCAAGCACCTGATCCTGCTGATATTAGGTTTAAAAGTGACGGAACCAAAATGTATGTTTTGTCTTTTGCTAACGATGCTGTGTATCAATACAGTTTAAGTACAGCTTGGGATATTTCTACAGCTTCTTACGACTCAAAAACTTTTAGTGTTAATAGCCAAGCTATTAATCCAAGAGGTTTATTCTTAAGCCCTGACGGAACAACTATGATCATTTTGAACGATGATTCTAATCCAAACCCTGATTTGTTTAGATACACACTAAGTACTGCTTATGATATTTCAACAGCGTCTTATGATTCTGTAAGCGCTGTTTCTACAGTTAATGAAACAAACCCTTACGCAATGATTTTAAAGCCAGACGGTTCCAAAATATATGTCGCAGGAAATCAATCTAAGACTGTATTTCAATATTCAATATCTGCAACAACCTACACCTCAACCTTTGACTGCGAAAACGCTAACGTCTTTGAAACCGTACTAGACGCAAACACCACTGTAGTCTTTAGCAATCCTCCTGCGAGTGGGACGCCTGTTGTTACTGGGTATCTTTTGTCTAGTGCATCTTACGACTCCAAAAGTTTTAGTGTAGCTACCCAAGACTCTTCGGCTACTGAAGGGTTTACGTTTAGTTATGACGGAACAAAAATGTATGCCGTTGGTACTACTAACCGTACTGTTTATCAATATGATTTAAGTACTGCTTTTGATGTGTCTACTGCAAGCTACGCTTCTAAAAGTTTTAGTGTAGCTACTCAAGAAACAGTGCCAAGAGGAATTAGATTTAAATCTGACGGAACCAAAATGTATATTGTTGGAAGCACTGCCGATACGGTGTTTCAGTATTCATTAAGCACGGCTTGGGATGTTTCAACAGCGTCATATGATTCAGTTTCATTAAGTGTTGCTTCTGAAGATACTTTGCCTATGGGACTAGCGTTTTCTGCTGACGGTACAGAGATGTATATGGTAGGCGGCACAAACAATAGTGTGTATCAATATACCCTTAGCACTGCTTGGGATTTAAGTACTGGAAGCTATGCAAGTAAAAGTTTGAGTGTAGCCTCCCAAGATACTTCTCCCGGTGGCGTAGTAATAAATAGTGACGGAACAAAATTATTTGTAGTAGGGTTTATTAGTAACGCCGTGTATCAATATAACCTGTCTACTGCTTATGATTTATCTACGGCGTCTTATGCCTCTATTAGTTTTAGTGTTGCTACTCAAGCGACCGTTGCTAAAGACCTATCGTTTAGCACTGACGGAACTAAGATGTATACGGGAAGTGTCGGCACTGTTTACCAATACACAACAGGCACATCAACCCTCAACGACAGCACAGCCTACGCAATGTCACTCAAGGTTGTCCAAGACTCTGGAGCCTCTGGGTACACTGTAACGTGGCCTACGTCTGTTGATTGGCCTAGTGCTACAGCGCCCACTCTTACGGCTACAGCGTCTGCTGTGGATCAATTCGTGTTCTACACATATGACGGTGGAACAACTTGGTACGGCTTTACAGCGGGGCAAGCACTAGGATGAGTATAGGTCGGTTTTTACAACAGGCGGCGGCTGG
>Ga0208898_1002699_pt1 | contig 10715 bp, 7 predicted proteins | sample VirMetDEL_Mar_4_FD_184513 | JGI IMG/M metagenome (GOLD analysis project Ga0208898, IMG submission 184513) | Aqueous microbial communities from the Delaware River and Bay under freshwater to marine salinity gradient to study organic matter... | ecosystem: Environmental > Aquatic > Marine > Coastal...
GTTCCAGGTGGTCCAAGAACAATGTTCCAACTCACATCATATCCTGTGTAAAGTCATGACCGTCTAAAGTTTCTTCTTTATATTCTATTTCTGGTATGTACCAAACATTAGTACCTCTACCTTTTAAGTTCCAGAAGGTGTGTTTAGCTTTTAAGTCTCGTAACTTACTGGCTATTTTATTAGTATCTAGTTCTGTGAATCTGTGCTTAACTAAATATTCACGTAAGTCTTTAATTCTAAAGTGTGTCTTATTATTTTCTGTATAAGGTTTACCTAATAATACTTCCTCACGAGTACTGGCTTGTGCTAAGTCCGTGCAGAAAGATTCTAATAAATCCTTAAACTGACCGTCAAGTGATACGTCATTACTAACTTCAATAATTTCCATACCATTGTCCATTAAACTTTGTATCTGTGCTTGCCAGGCACGTTCATTAGTTTTAGGTGGCATAATATTTATAACATCCATACAAGCACGTTGAAACTTAGTTTGATTTTGTAGTTGTTCTGTAGTTAGTTCTAAACGTTTATCATCAATAGACAAGAACCACAAAGGTGGTTTAGTGTCTAGTTTAGCTAGGCTGGAGAATGTAGGAGTAGTATTACCCTTCCCAACACCAAACTTACAAGTACGACATTTTTGTACATCACAATATGAACGTATTGGCTCGTCACTACATTTATAGTTATACTCTTTCTTTTCTAGTGTACCTATTAATCCTAAGACTTCTTTAGCTGGTAAGGGGGGACTAACAAACTTACGGTTGTATTCTTCTATTTCAGTTTGCCATTTTTCAGGAGTAGCTTGTTTTAAATACACCCCTACATTAAATAAACCATTGTTACGAGTGCCTTCAGGAAAGCCTTGTTTTAATAGAGTTTTTAAACAAGGTGGTCCATCTTTTAATTCATCTACTTCTGGTACGGAAAGCTGTAATAACTCTTCGTGTGTGACTTTACGTTTTTGTACAAACTTAATAAACTCTTCTGGAGTTAATGACTCACCTTTAGGATTAAAGGCATATCGTACAGATACATCGTTTTGAAAATAAGGCATGTTTAACCAACTGCCTATATCACCACGGTCTACTAAAACTTCACGTTGCTTAGGAAATATTTCTACACCACCGTAACCTAAACCTGCAGCCAACTCACGGAGTTTATCTTGCATGTCTCCTGCGTTTATCCAGTCTGTTGTAAAACAAAAAACATGAGCTCCACCACTTTTACTTCTACAAACTATAAGTGGTAATTTAAAACTTTCTATCTTTTTAACTAATGCTGGTAAATCTAATGAATAGGTATCAATATCTATTACACCCCATTTAACTAAGTTATCTTCGTTGATAGGGATAATACCTAAACCAACTTTACCTTCTAAATGGTTTTCCCAGTTTTGTAGAGTAGCTCCTACAGTTTTTATTGTTTTAGCAACACCTTGTTGTTTTTGACCGTTATTTTGCTCGTTTATATCAAATATGCCATGGGCACGTTTTGAGCCGTCAAATATTTCACTAAATTGTTTTGCTAATTCCAAAATTATTCCTTATAAAAGAGCTAGTGTAGTGAGGAGTCCTATGGAGGTTCAAGACTTGGGAACCCCTCACCTTATACAGCATCACTAGCAAGACTGAATACATTCACCAAGCCTTGAGAAATGAAAAGTTAAAACGGTGCGTCTTCTGTAGTAGACTCACTGCCACCAGTATTAGAAAGATTAATGTCTCCTACAGTAGTAGCAAAGTCTTTTGCTGCTTCATAGTAGAACATCTCATCCTCACTCAATGGTCCTAAGTTAGATATATTCCAACCAAACCAAGTACCACGGTCATTAGACTCTTGTACAGTCTTCATGCTATACTTATGGCTAAAGCTGGGTGGGGTGAATACTTTGTCACCTGACCTTAGTTTTATACTAGCCATTACTGAGTTCCATGTTCTAGACTTTTTAAGCTGTGTACCAGCCATAGGTATCATAGCTTGGTCGTAACTACCGTCACTATTAATTACTAGAACAAAGTGATTAGCGGAAGTCTGAATATAGTTACCGTTTTCTAGCATATCCTGACCTATTTGATTCTTAGTAGTTTTACTAAGTATGCCTTGGTCTTCATGCTGAGCAACTAATCCACCACCGCTCTCACGTGGTTGCCACTCTAAAAACAAACGTTTATAACTTACTGGTAAAACTACCAACTCATTATCCTCGCTGTATAGTTTACTGGTAACTGTATTAATAACGTCACCAGCAGAAGCACCGTCCACGTACTTACCATCACGCTTATTTACTTCAGGACTTAACGCTTGAAGTATTTTTAAACGAGGTATGGTAAGATCCTCAGAGGTTATATTTTCTAAACCACTGTTAGCGTCATCCATAAAGGCAGAAGCCACAGCTAGTTCAGTATTTTTCTTTTCGCTTATTTCAGTTTTACTATTTTCTTGTGTCATTTTTTAATTATCCTTGTTTTTTGACCTATATAAACATTAAAAGTTTCTAAGGGCAGGTCGGAACCCTTTTCCACTTGTTCCCGTACAAAAGCTTTGAGTGTCATAGGCTCTACCCACTTCTTTTGAGCAGTAGCGTACCCATTATCCTCTAAGCTATCTACGAGCTTTCTAGCAGAGTCGTCTTCTTCCCTGCCAAAACTTACTGATACTGTATTTTTTACAATATCACCAAAACCATTGTCATTTAACCATTGAAAAGCTTCATCACGTTTATCTTCACTTATACGTGCTGAGTAATAGGTTGACGTGCTAATTTTATTACCGTCTTTTAAAGTTATTTCGCTTAACCCTAGTTCACTTAACATACTGGGTATGTCTACTTCGCTTAGTTCTCTATACTCAGCTTTTAATTGACCTAAAGTTTGCTCAGCTTCTTTTATAGCATCATCTAACTTTTGTAGTTGGTTGGATTTTTCTGATAACGCTTTAAGGGAAGCGTCGCCCATAGGTTTATCTTCTGGTTCAAACATTTGTATTTACCTCCAAGTTATAATAAATAAATTCACGGTTATCCCATTTAAGTAAGTTAGCCTTACCTCCGTTATTAAGTAAAGCATAATGTACACAAATACCTATAACTACAGGATCACCAATTAAAAGAATATAGTCATCATCACTAAACTTTTGTAACTTCTTACGAATTTTAGCTATGGTCGGTACAGGACTAAAGATCATATCAGGTGTATGATCTAATATAAGTTCAAAGTCTCCAAACTTTGCAGCCGAGAGAATGTTCTTTTTACTATCTGGTTTCTGTACTACGTATACTGTCATCTTGTCTCTTGTCTCTCTTTTAGAGTTGAGGCTACCGTTTGCACAGTAGCCACAACAAGGAGATTATAATATGAATAATTTTAAAAACTACCCAAGCCTTTATAATAACTTAGAACAGTATAAAAATAAAACTTTATCGTAAATATTAAACCTTGCGTATATTAGGGATATAAAAAAATATAAAAAGTTTTTTAATAAAACTATCGTTTTAGCCAATATCGGTAATAGGGTAGCTCAAAACTATCGTTAATATAATAACAGAGTCGTATTGGCTAAACGTATTACAGACCTATTGGCATAAAACATGCAATAACCTTTTAATTATTAGTGAAGTACTTTATAGTTACCTATAAGAGACGAGACTAATGACACAGTTTAATTATAAGACACAGCCTTACGAGCATCAGGTAGAAGCACTAACAGTTTCTCATGATAAAGACGAGTACGCATTATTTATGGAGATGGGTTGTGGTAAGTCTAAAGTTATCATAGACAACATTGCTCACCTATACGGTCAAGGTAAAATCTATAACGCATTAATAGTAGCTCCTAAAGGTGTATACAACAACTGGGTTAGTAAAGAAATACCTACTCACTTACCAGACTCAATACAAGTTGATGTAGTAAAGTGGCAAAGTAACCACACTAAAGCTTTTCAAAAAGAATTAAAAACTGTACTTACCATAGACCATAATTTAAAAGTACTGGTGATGAACATAGAAGCACTAAGCACTAAAAAAGGTGTGCAGTTTGCTAATATGTTTATTCAACAAAATAAAACTATTTTTGTAATTGATGAAAGCACTACTATAAAAAATCCAGACGCTAAACGGACAGCGAACTGTGTACGACTAGGTAAGTACGCTTATTACAGAAGAATACTCACAGGTTCACCAGTTACTAAAAGTCCACTAGATTTATATAGTCAGTGTATGTTTTTAAATCCTGCACTTTTAGGGTTTAGTAGTTTTTATAGTTTCCGTGCACGTTACGCTGACTTAGTAGAAAAACGTGGTCAAGGCAGAACATATAAATTTGTTACTGGTTATAAAAACATGGAAGAACTAAATGAGTTGCTCACTAAGTTTAGCCACAGAGTTTTGAAAAAAGATTGCTTAGACTTACCAGAAAAAATATATTTAAAAAGAAATATAGAAATGACTAAGGAACAAGAAAAAGCATACAAAGAATTACAACGTTTTGCTGTTACATTTTTAAATAATTCTAAAACCGTAACCATTAACCATGTTATTACACAAATCATACGTTTACACCAAATTTCATGCGGATTCACAGTTACTGACGACGGAGTTACTACCGAAATACCTTCGCAAAGACTCCTTGAATTGTCCTCTATATTAGAAGAAACTGACGGAAAAGTCATTATTTGGGCTAACTATAGATATGACATTCAACGCATAGAAAAAATGTTAAAAGAAGCCTATGGGGAAAATTCAGTAGGAACTTACTACGGTGGAGTTGAACAAGCTGAACGTGAAAGGGTAATTGATGAGTTTCAAAATCCTGATAGTCCTCTAAGGTTTTTTGTAGGTAATACTCAAACTGGTGGCTACGGAATAACTTTGACTGCTGCTAGTACGGTTGTTTATTATAGTAATAATTATGACCTAGAAAAACGTCTACAATCTGAAGACCGTGCACACCGTATCGGTCAAACCAATAAAGTTACTTATATAGATATAGTTTGTGAAAAAACTGTAGATGAAAAGATAGTAAAAGCACTACGTAAAAAACAATCTATTGCTAACTTAGTTCTAGGCGAAGAAACTTTTAGTGATTGGTTAAAATAACTTAACGACCGATAGTAGCTCTAGCGTCACTAGGAACTAAACTAGTAATACCACTAAATACAGGAAAGTCCATAACACCGTAACCTCTATTATAAATATTGTTTAGTATACCGTTCCGCATATCTTGTGCAGGGTTATAGGCAGTATAGTAGCCACCTATATCAGACCTAATAGGACCTGAATACATTTGATTTTCTGGCATACCAAACTGTATGCCTGTAGGATCATTGTATAGTCCGTCAACATAATCTCTTGCGAGCATGTCAGCGTTAGCACCACTATAAAGTCTACCCATAATTCCTGAACCAACGTCGCCTTCTGATGGAGCTGTGCCTGTGCTTGGGCTTGGAGCAGGAATAGGTGCTGCTGCAGGTTGTACTAAAAAGTTTCTAAAACTTTCACGTTGTAGTTGTAAAAGTCTATCCATATCTGTAGTAGAAGGGGGTCTATATCCAGGATTCACTATTTGATTTATTTGTGGAGTTGTGAAATAGCTTCCTAAACCAGTTAAGCTTTCTTGTGGTACGCTTACTTCTGGAGTAATTAAGGGTATATCCTCACCTGTAACTACGTCAGTAGCTGGGGTTGGTGCTGGAGTTACACTAGGTGGTATAGCTGTTTCTGCTTCTGAAATAACAGACGGTGGAGGTGGAGGTGGAGGCGGTATATAAGGTTCAACAACTGTGCCTGCTGGTCCGCTAACTCCTTCATCACTAAATCCTGGAGGTAGTTCACCTGTTTCGGGATCTCTAACTACGACTCCTGGTCCAGTATATCCTGGTTCTCCAACCACTAAAACTACATCGCCACCTGTTTCAGGGTCAGTAAAAGGATAATCAGGTAGACTACCTATACCTTGGTCTACATCTTCAATAACTTCTTCACTGGCACCTGTGTCTTCTAAAACTGTTGAAGGTGCTGGTGCTGGTGCTGGTGCTGGTTCTGGCGCTGGTGCTGGTTCTGGCGCTGGTGTAAATACTGGTGGTGTAGGAAGAGAAGGTGCTAATGGAGCACCAAAGATAGTTGGCTCTAAATTTGTTAAATCAACATCTTCTGGTAAATTAACTTGAAAATTTTCTGGAATAGTTTCTAACAAAGTTTCTACTGGCACAGGCGAAGTTGTAGAAGGAGCTCCTGGCAGATTAGAAAAATCAAGAGAAGGAGTAACATCTGGTAGATTAGCTAATATAGTTTCTAGAGGTATCTGAGGCATAGTAAAACCACCTAAACCACCACCTAAGTCAACTTGAACTGGTGCAGGATTTTGAAGGTTTTGTAATGCTTGTTGTTGTTCAGGAGTTAATTGATTAAAAACAGGAGGCTGAGTTACATTTGATAAAGGTGCGTCTGTAACAGTTGGTCTGTTAGGTATAAACATGTCTTCCCTTTCAGGCATTCTGTTTAAATTAAAATTCATTCTATCGTAGATACTCATACTAGTATTTTAACTCCATTAACGGTTCTCCACCTCTACTTAATTGAACTTCTTCTAAGCCTGCAGTTAAATCAGGCATTTCTACAGGAAACTCACTTGTAGGTTGGTCAACTTCTGCTCTACCTACCACCTCTTCTTGACCGTAAGCTCTACCTACTGCTCTCGCTAATGCTTGAGTTGCAGGGTTACTAAAAAACTCACCTCTTTTGATTTTGTCATACAACCTATCAGGGTTGAGTATCATATCCTCAAAACTGCCTTTTCTAATATTTTCAGTCAGTTGTCCACCAGCAGTAATAAACCTACCTGGACGTGTAAATATACCCACGTAAGCTCTAACTAAACCTGTTACTAATTTTTGAAAAGCACTAGACGGTAATCCTTCCTCAGCTGCTAACACTGTAATATCATCAATAATTTTATTGTAGCCTTTTAAACCTTCTACAAAATCATCGCCATACCAAAGTTTTAGTTTTTCACTGTGGTCTGCTAAATATTTTTTGACAGCTGTTGGATTTCTACCTGTTTGGTCAATAAAATCTCTATAAATAAGTTGTTTAAAATCTGGTATAACTTCATCTGGTATATACTCAAACAGTATCTTTGAGTTACTGACTTCACGTGGTTTCCAAAAAGTTTTAAATAAATTTTCTGGTTTGTTAGTGTTTTCTAGTACTTTTAATTGGTTAAATAGTGCACCTTTAGCTTTATCTGTAGTTTTGCCAGAAGTGTCTATAGCGTTTAATATTCTATTTCCTAAATTAGCATTAACTGTAGATAAGTCTTCAATATCAAAGATGATTGGGTCTATACCTGTTTGTTCAAACAGAACATCGTAGCCTTCTTCCTTGGCTTTTGCTTGTCGTGCTACTCTTGTTTCAACTTCAGGTCTAGCTTTAGCACTAAGTTCAACTTCTTTTTGTAGTACTCCTCTAACTCCAGGAGTAGTTTCATCTGCCATCTGTAGTATTTCAGGTGTGGTAATATCCTCTAAAGCTTTCCTTTCTGCAGCACTACCAGTTTCTTTTATGCCTTGTACTTTTTCATACGCGTCTACAAAAGACTTTTCATCAATACCTATTTTTACTGGGTTAGCTGTTAAGAACTTACCAACAGTTTGAAAAGCAGCATTACCACCTAAACCTAAAAGCCCAACTATACCTGCATCTTTGATAGCAGTTTCTAATATTTTATCGTTAGTGTAAGTTTCATCAAGTATACCACGGTCCTTGAGCCCTCGTAAGTTTTGATATCTCCACACAAAATGACCCATGCCTTCACCTAAAGCAGTAAACGTAACAGGGGCACTTACAGCACCAGCTGTAGCTCCTGCTGCAGTTCCTAGTGCTTGGAAAAATGGATTGTCAGTTAATTGTGCGGTGTATGCTAAACCTGCAGCACCACCTACTCCACCACCGACATATGGTCCTGCTGTCATTCCTGCTTTTAAACCTAATAAACCTGTAGCTAATTCTAAAGCCACTGGCTCCATAATAGCTTGTACGTCTGCCCTGTCTATTCCTGGAGGATTAACAAATTGTTTACTACCACTTTCAGGGTCTTTATAAATAAGTCTGTTAGTACGTGGTTCAAGTTTTATTTCAAAATCTTGGATTGGTGTTTCAGGGTAGTATTCTTTTAATAAAAGCCTAATACCTCTATCTCGTTGGTCAGCAGGTAAGTATTCTGCATCTTTCATTACTTGATAAGGTGCACCTTTTTCTACGTCAATACCTGCAGCTCTAGCTCTACGTACTTCAGGAGTAGAAGGGCTAAGTAATTCATTTAAGTTTAAACCGAAAGGTTGTTGACCTTCACCTAAAGGTTGTGCTCCAGGAATTCTAAGTCTTGTTAAATCTCTTAGAGCGTCAACTGGGTTTAAATTTACAAGTCTGTCTCTAAATCCGTACGGTTTACCCACTACTGTATCTATAATACTAGGAGATATATTTAATTTTTCAACTAAAAAGTTTTTAAAGTCTGCTGGTACTAAATCACCAGATTTTTGAGTATATATTTTATCAGCTACTGGTACACCAGCCATATTCATATCTATTTTATCTAAAGGTTGAGACAATAAAAGCTCTTCCTCTGGTAAAAGTTGATCGATATCTATAATATCACTCTGTGCCATTATCTAGTCGCCTTTTTTGATTGTAGTAAAAATAACCTAAAAGCAAGCATTTCTTCTTCTGTAAGGTTTGCCTTTAAGTTATCTACTAGAGAAGTTAATTGTGCAGGACTATTTTCGTAAGCAGAGTACTTATTAAGTATTTCTCTAAACGTGCCTTCATTTTCAGTTGCGTCGTCTAGTAAATAACCTTTACTAAACTGATAGTTTAAACTAGGAACAGCCAAGCCTGCAGGTATTTCTGCATTAAAAGCTATTACGTCAGGATTATCGGCATCAATAGTTTTGTCTGCTACAAAAGTTGTTCTATTTCCTACAGGTGTACCACGACCAAAAGTATAAGAGCTTTGATATTGACTTTCGTAGTCGTCAAGTTTTTTAAGCATACTTTCTACATCACTAGTTAGTGCGTTAGTTTTTGTTTCGTCTTGTTGTCCACTTTCGTTTATAACTCGTAATAAGTTAGTGGGGCGTATTTGTTGTTTTAAAAAGTTCCTATTTCTATTAATAAGGTTTCTAGCAAATCTATTACGTATATCCAAAAAACTAGCTAAACTAGAAGCTTCTCCACCTTGTTGTCTTAAAAATTGTTTAGTTTCAAAATCACTAATAGCACGTAAGTCTACACCGCCTTTATTCGGCGAGTAACTTGCAGCACCTATCATAGCTAAGTCAAAAAACGTTGCTTCTAGTGCTTGACCTACTACTTTATTGTCTTTAAAAAATTTAGCTAGTGGACTTTCTAAAAAGTTTTTAAACTCATCACTATCTATAATACTTTGCCTGTAGTTGTCAAAACTAACCTCTTCACCGTCTGCGTTATAGAATTTATATCCACCTTTAGCAAAGTCCGAAGATATCAAACTACCAAAAGTCTCAATGTTATTAGTTAAGTCTGCTACTAACTTAGTTGCTCTACCAACCAAGTTATTAAAAGGTACGTTTTCAGCTCCTGGATTTGCTTCTAAAAATTCTTTTAAAAGTTTGTCTTGTTCCATTGAAGAAGTGAAATAGTTGTCTACCGCAGTTTCTGTAGCATTAACAGTTTCTAGTATATCGTCGTAAGCTACTTGACCTCGCTTTCTATCAGAACGACCCATAGCAGCTGAACCTTGTCCTGCTTCTATACTTCCGTCAGCTCCTATACTAAAACTAAAACCACTATCATCAAGATACGCGTCAGGATTAGCCAATAAGTCTGCGTCAGTTACCCACGTGCCTTCGTTAGTGTCTTTACGGATCACCCAACGTGGTTTACCTGCACCTGTAATTTGGCTTAGTTTTTCACCTTGACCTTCTCTAAAATTATATTGAGCAGGTGAAAGCCATTTACTACCTAAGTCTTGACCATCTTTACTAGTTATGCCATATAATTTTAAATTACTTGGCTCACTATGACCTTTACGTAATTGTGCTCCACCTTGTGCTGTAGGATCCCATGCATTAACTTCATCTTGATCCATCCAAACGTTTAACAAACCACCGTCTTTACTAATAAGTGAAAACGCTTCTTTATCTTGATTGTTTGACTCACGTATGTTCTGTGGAAACTTTTTAGCGTAGAAACTAAAAGTAGGTTCGTCTAAAAATACTGTTTCTTTATCTGTAAAATCACCAGAGTTACTTATATCGTATGCTTTTGGTGCTTCTAATGCACTTTTTTGTAAAGCTAAGTTTAGTGCTGCTTTATTTTTATAGTCAAGTAATTTAAAGTCCATGACCAATTTATTAATATTTTCTTGTTTTTTCAAACCTACAGTTTTTAAAGCTTGATCGTAAGACCTTTCATCTTTACGTTTATTAAAGAAGTATTTTAATGTAGCTTCGCTTAGAGCTGTTGGCCAATCATCGCCTTTAGTTCCTGCTTGTGCTAAACTTAAACCAAACAACATAATAGGCATGCTTTTGTCTGGCTTTTGTATAAACTCTTCGTAGTCCATGTTATAGACTTGTTCTGCAGCTTCACCAAATATTTTCTTTAGTTCGTCATCACTAAAGTTCATTTCGTCAGTAAGTTTTTGTACTTCTAACAGTTTCTCTGTGCCTTCTGTGT
>Ga0208898_1002700_pt1 | contig 10715 bp, 18 predicted proteins | sample VirMetDEL_Mar_4_FD_184513 | JGI IMG/M metagenome (GOLD analysis project Ga0208898, IMG submission 184513) | Aqueous microbial communities from the Delaware River and Bay under freshwater to marine salinity gradient to study organic matter... | ecosystem: Environmental > Aquatic > Marine >...
TTTTAAATCATAAAGATCATCTAATGAAGGAACTCTTTTAAAGTTCTCTTCTGTAGGCATATTTCTATGATCATTGATTGCTAATAAGGCAGTAGTAAATGTTTCTATTTTAAACTGCTTATCTTTCTTTTCTTCAAAAATTCTCTCTTCTTGTAATGCTAACGATCTAGATACAAAGTCCGTTCTAATTTTATCAATAACTGCTTTTTGACTTTTGACAGGTAAAGCATCCAAAATAGCTTTTCTTTGCTCGTTATCTAAAAGATTAACTTGTTTGTTTTGACCACTTTTTATAAAACCTAATTCTAATAACTCTAAATCTTTTTCTTGTTTTAATTTTTCTAATCCTTCAGCACCATAATACTCAAGGTTTACTGGATCTATCCAAAAGCTTTTATAATCTCTTTCCGCAAATACAGCGTTAGCTCCACCATCTACTTGATCTAAAATTAATTGATTAAGTTGTTGAGTTTTTCTAGCCTTAGTAATCTCTTGATGGTTTTCGGTAACTTTACCTAAAAGATCTAATGAGTATTTTCTTTGAAATTTTTGAACGTAATCTTTTACTTCTTTTTTAACTCTTTTATTTGAACCTAAATCTTTAAAGTTCTCGTAATCAACTTCTTCATTAAAACCTTTAATTGCTAAATCTAAATTAGATCCATTTTTATATTTGTTAAAACTTTTAATTAAGTTAATGTTTAAATCATCAACAATACCTTGAGCTTCGTTTAGATCTTCTTCTTTTTTTTGTGCAGCATAAAGATTAACAACACCATCAGAGAATGCTTTAAATCCTTGAGCTTGTTGATTTGCAATAGATAAAGGTAATGCTAATGCTGATGATCCAGGATTTCTTCCTGTATTAACTTTACCTTGTACTTGTTCTACTTTTAAAATTGCCATTATCCGATATACCCAAATTTATTAGCGTCAGATAATAAAGATCCAACAGCTGCAAACTTCTGCGCTCTTGCAGTCATCTGTCCAGCATACTCTTGACCTTGAGCTTTTGCTTCTAACATTAAAGATTGATTAAGTTGATCGTTGTAATCCATTGTTGAATTATAATCTGCAATCACAACATTGAATGCTTGATTAACATTATTCTCTAACATGACATCATAAGGAGTTGTACCTGGTCTAACTTCTGCACCAGTTCTTAAACTACTTACAAATAGATTAGCTCTACCTTTGGCTTGTTCTCTTAACAGTAACGGTTTTGTAACTTTATTATAAAATTTTTTATTAACTTCTGCTTTTGCATTAATGAAGTCACGCTCCATTCTTGTTACTTTTGCATTGTATGCAGCTATTCGTTTTGCAGATTGTGCTGCAGCTATGTTACCTAATGCGCTCATAGTATTTTGCCATTCTCCAATAATTAGTTTGATCTAGTCCGTAATACTTCATCAGACCTTCTTTTTGTAAACCTAGCCATTCAGCGAACCTAACTCCTGTTAAGAACTCTTCTTTGACTGCAGTTTGTAATCTTATGATCTTGTTATTTGTGCATAGATAATCCAGTCTTTTTTTGATTAGCGATGCAGCTTTAATTTTATAATTATAAATATGTTTTGAAGATAACACCCAACCTTCAGCAACTCCTTCCCACATTGGTACTATGCCACCTGAAACAATCGGAGTTTGATCTAAAAATAAAGTAAATGATAAACCTGGAATAGCCATATCTAGTCTATTATTTGTATAACTAGCGTCTATCTCCATGAGCTTACTATTCATGCCAAACTCAATGATTTGATCTCCATGCTCCACTTCGTATGGAACAATAGTAAAATTAGCCATCGTTTGTAACAAGCGTTGGATATATCGCAAGAATACTAGCTGGTAGCGGTTGATCTTGTTTTATGAATATATATCCGTCACTATTGTAATCATCGTCAAATTCTATCTCTTTATCTCCTTCAATAAGAGTATCTACTGGTGCTGATAAATTACTGGATGTAGTTCTAAAAGGTACCACTTCTAAGTTTGATAAACTTGGTCCAACTTTAACACCTACTGTTTCAAATAATCTTAAAACAACTTTTGAAATTCTTTTTGTTTTACCTTGAGAAGTTCCTTCAGCAGCTCCACCTTCAATTCTCATTGTCTGTAAAACACTATCGTAAGCTAAACCTACACATGCTTTAGTTACTTCTCTGTCCAGGCTAACACTTCCTGAACTTACAACTTTATTTGCATGAACAGATCCATCAGCCAATATTGAAACTGTTTGTCCTTCAAGATGATCTAATCCACTTAATGATGTGGTAGCAGAACCTGAATAAGTTAAATGACTATCTAAAAATTTAAAATCTGTTGCTTCTGTTTCATCAAAATCAAAATCAGAAAAACATTCAATGTATCTTACTGTTGCACCATTAACTGTTCTTTTAACAATTACCCAAAGCTCATCTTCGTTTAGATCTCCAGAAATACTTGCAATACTTTCAACAACTGCATTACCACCATCAAATGATCCACCTAAGATATGTCTATGCCAACTAACTACAGCTTCTGATCTTTGATAAGTTAAAGCTGCTAACTGACCATCTTCTCTAACACACCATAAAATATTATCTGGTTCTTGTTGCCATTCCATTTGAACAATACCACTTTCAGTAACAATATCATTTAGTATGGTAAGGTCAGGTGCCACATAAGAATCTGAATCAAAATTATAAGCTAGTTCTCTAATTTTTCTTTTTGCTTTTTGTAAAAATAAAATTGCATTTCCAGCTGCTACTGCATCAACATTTGCTGATCCATAAGAACTTTGTCTTTTAATAGTAATATTAGTTGGAGTAATACTTGCATCAGTTCCATCTGCTGAAACTGTATATTCAGCTGCAGTTGTTCCAATGACTAAAGTTCTTTGTGCTTTTAAATATCTAATTACATTAACTTGATTAGCAGCTATTGTATAAACCATTGCATCATCTGCATTAGTTCCAGCTGTCATGTTTTCATAATCTCCAGCTTTTGAAAAAAATATTGTTTGTGGTTCTGATGTAGTTCCAGCAAATACTAATCTTTGTTCATAAAATGAAACACAGCTTGGATGACCTGTGGTATCTGAAAAGGCTCCTAACTTCCAATCAGCAGTTGCTGTTGTGTTATCAAAGTCATCTTTAATATCTATAGTTACACTTGTTGCAGAACTAAATGCAGTAATCTTTGCATAACCATTTGAAAAATTAATTAATCTTCCAACATCTGTTGAAACAAAAGTATTAGCAGAAGCTGTTAATGAAATACCTGTTCCAGTAGTTGCTCCTGGTGTCATTGTTGTTGATGTTGTATTTGGCGCTAAATAAGGACCATCTGTAAATTCTATTTCATCTAAGGACCAAGAAGTATGTCCAGTACGACTAAGCTTCATAGTCTCATGATTTGGATGCACGATGTACATTACGTCAGCAGATTGAGCGAATTTAATATCAAATAGTTCTGCTGTTAAATACGGTGTTGAAATTTCATAAGGAGATCCACCTGATAAGATCTGTCCTTTGTCTTTAAAAAATCTAATATAATTATTTCCAAATTCTAAAATATAAGTTTGAGTAGTTGAGAACTCAAAAGGAATTAATCTAGTTTTTGCAGAAGCAGTTTTAACAGAAGCTATGTATTGAGTTCCTACTCTTCTCGTAGCAGCTCCTTGAGGATGAACTAAAAAGTTCTCCATTGTTTTAGCTGCGGATTGATATTTATCAAAATCAGTTCTACCAGTAAGCTTGTTACCAAACTCTCCTGAAACAAAAGATGTTAAGGCTAATGTAGTTCTTGGCACTATAACCTCGCATCAGTAAATTCGTTACTCTCTATTGTTCCTAAACTGTTTTCTGTTGCATCAATAAATCTTGCTTCTCTTAATCTTTCATCAGCTCTTGCCATGTAGTTATTTGCAAGTGTTGCATTATTTGTAATTGCATAAGCTATATCTGCTGCAAGTTGATGAGAGATACTTTCTTGTAGATAAGTATCATATTCATTTGGATCAGTTATTTTTGCAATATAAATTAAATAAACAGTTCCTTCATTAGTAACAATATTTCTACCTTCTAATTTATAATCTAATTCTGAAACAATACTGTCTGTTGCTCCGTTATGAATTTTTAAAACTCTTAAGCAGTCTGCTGGTAAAGCATAAGCATTAGAATATTCTACAACAGGAGGTGTAGTATTTTGTGCAAGTTGAACTCTTTTATGTAAACAGTTCCAAGCATGAGATCTAAATACTCTATCTCTTACTGGTTCATATCTTTGATTACAAAGTCTCGCATTCTTACTATCATCAGTTAATGCTGAAATAGTTGATGCACCTAATAAGTTTAAAGCTGAATTACAAATATCTACTACTGATGCCATTATGTTTTCTCCACTATGATTTCTTTACAATGAAATCTTATTGCTAATTTTAATTGGTTTACTTCTTCTGCATCTATTCTTGATAAAGCTTTTCTAGATAAGCTATATCCTTCTAAGATACATTCGTTGTAATTTTTAAATTCTGGTTTTTGTATTTGTCCTAACAAGCATTCTGGTTGTGGTCCGTTGAATGAACACAAATATAAAATAACAATGTACTTCACTTTAACATTTCCATCTTCGTCTTGCTTGTCTGATCCTTGAGTTTGGATTATTTCTAGTTTTTGCAGAAGATCTCTTCAGTTGTCCTAAAGATCTTGCGCAGTATGATTTTCTTCGTTTAGCAGCAGCTGATCCTTTTTTAACTTTACCAGTTACTGCGGTTTTTAATTTTGAACCTGGATTAGCTCTTCTGTAAGCATTCACTCCAGCTTGTGTCATTCCAGCACCTTTTTTAGTAGGTCTGTAATTTCTCTTATTTCTTGAGATTGCTCTTGGCATTTTACTATTGCCTGGCGGAGTATTTCATCCGCCAAACAAAATTAGTTATTAGTCTACAACGTAGAACATTTGAAGTTGGATAGTACCAGTTCCATTAGCACCAGCTAATGTTACAGTTACTGGAAGTCCATCTTTGTTTGCATCTACGACTGAGTTTTTTCCTAAAGCGATTGTGTCAAGACAAGCAACACTACCAGCTGTAGCAGATGAAGCCGCAGCTTTATACTCATCTACATCAACAGCTTGAGCAGTTCCGTCTGCTTTTGTATGAGCAGCGTAACCTACTGAGATAGTTGTACTTGCACCTAACGCATCATAGCTAACTGTACCAGATAGTAATCTTGCACCATTTGGTATTGTAAACATATTGATAGTGTCTTGTTCTGCAGATGCTTCGTATTCAGCAAATGCAGCTCTTACTCTACCAGATAGTTCGTTAGTTTTGATCTTTTCAGAAGGAACACTAACAGTTTTCGCATATTGTATCGAATTTGCCATAATATATACCTCCTAAAATTACGCTTCGTGCGCTTCGATTGTTACAACTTTTTCTTCTTCCATTCTTGTTGCACCGATAGACTGGCAAACATAAACTTGATGAGCGTAACCTTTGTCAGCTCTCTCATCAATTCTAGTCATTAAGTCTTGACCGATAGCCATCTTACATCCATCCATCGCCCACACTAGGCAAAGTCTTTTAGATGATGAGATGTCAAGTCTGTTAGACACGATAAAGTTGAAGCCTAAGAATGAATTAACTTCTCCATTCGCTAAAGCTTTTACTGAGTTGAAATCACTAGATGTAACTTCAGTTGTACCTAAAAGATCTGTGATCTGTCGAGGTCCAACGGCTATGTATCTAGGAATACTTGGATCTACTGATGCACTATCTAAGATTTCTTTTGCAGTTCTTAGTTTAGCAATAGTTAATCCACCTGTACTAGCTTCAGTTATCTTTTGAGCTGACGGAAGAACAGTAGCTGTTGAGCCAGTTTCTCCTGTGTAAGCTGTTCCAGATAATGCAGCTATGATTTCATCATCTTGCGCTCTACCTAATGCGTAAGCAGCAGCAGTAGCGTAAGCTGAAGTTGGATCAATTAAAGTTCTGATCTTATCTTGATTATCAATTAAATCAGAATATTCATAATCCGAAAGACTTACTCTACGTCTTGCATGTGGTGTCAGTTATGTTCTTTGTAAATTTTTTAATTATTTTACTTCTGCATATTGCTATGCAGCTCGGACTATATCTTCACTAATAAATAGTGTTCGGCACTCTTGGAGATATTATTCTTATCGTCAATCTCTAGTCTCTGAACCTTCTAAATACCTTTTAAATTATTTAGCTAGGCTGCTGATTGTCCTAATAGGATTTCCCAGCAATCCACCGAATTTTTAATGAACAATTATTTTATCCATTTGCGGGGTATCTGCATGTCGAGTTAATCTCTTAACCGCAGAAGCAACTCCGACTTGATCGAAGAAACTATTTTTACCCACAACTGTTTCTACATCAACAGCAGATCTCAATAGAGAGCCTTTTTGTTGTGATAGCATTTGTACATTGTTTGAATACTGCTGTACAAAAGCTGTAGTAATTTGATTTGACATAATTCAAATCTCCTTAGTTGTATTGGTTAATTTAATCGATTTGATTGTCTCCAGGATTGGAGGTCTCTTCTGTAAATTTTAAGACTTCACTTTGTCTTTTTTCGAAGCGGTCTTTTCAGATTGTCGCTTGGAATTTTGCATAACCCATTTGAAATAATTTTCTGCAATCGGTAAAGGATCTCTCCTATCGTTCTCAGGTCCAAATTCAGTAGCTAGTCTTAAGCATTCTAGTCTAACTTCTGTCTCTGTAATTATTTCGCCTGGTTCAAACTTTTCACTAGCCATTTAATAACTCTCTTAATTTAAGAACTTCTTGAACAGCCTTTTGATGATTTGGATGTGTTTTTATCCAGTATGGAGAACCTTCTTCAGTTAATGAAGTAATTTCTTTTTCAATTTCATTAGCTGTCATATAAGAAGAGCTATCTCCTTTAACTACTTCATCTTCAGATAATTTCTCTGCAAGTTCTGAAAAAGCTTTAACTACATTAAGATTATCTCCAAGTCTTGATCCATCAGCTAGTAAAGTATTTTCTAAAAAATCATTACCTAATGTTGAGGATGCAAGTCTTTTAGCTTGATCTAATCTTTTTACATATTGAGGACCAAACTCTTTTTTAAGTTCATTCTCAGTATGTAATCTTGTTTGAGCTGCTTTTTCTTCCGCCTGGACAGAACTACCTTCATTTAAATCATTATAAAATTTAATTAAGCTTTCGGCTTGTTGAGGAAGTAATCCAAGTTTATGAGCTTGTTGATTAAAAGTAGATAATAACTCTTGATCAACTTCTCCTTCCTTAAAATTATATTTATAATCTTCAGGTTTTTCAGGAGCGCCAAGTTTATTAAAAACTGCTTTCCAATCTTCTTCAGTTGCAAATTTATTAGGTACTGGAATTTTATCTGCACCTACTATCTTCTGCGCTGAGAGATATGATTTTACAAAGTCGTTCATGTCTTTAAAATTAGATAAAGACTTTTCTCCTCTGTACTCTTCAGGAATTAAATCCTGAAAATTATTTTGTGTTGTTTGTTCTCCAGATAATACTGAAGATTGCGATTGATCCGTTGTAATTTCAACTATCGGATCAGATTGAGCTGATTGCTCAGTTGTCTGATTGTCCATTAAGTTACTCCTTATGAGGTTTAATCATCGCTTTTATAAATATCAAAGTTGATCTTTGACCTTCTAGAAAAGCAGTTTCGTGGCTGTTCTCTTTTGAGAACGTAGTCACAAACTCATGACATCTTTTTTCGAGGTCATTCAAAACTCTTTGTCCTTGTTCGGAATTAAAAGTAATTCTGTAATCGTTTTTTAATTCTAGTAATTTTTTATTCTGATCCATTTAGAACTTCTTTAGCTAACGGTGCAGCATTCTTAGCCATTTCACTTTCAGCTAATTGTTGTTGCATTTGCATTTGTTGTTGTTGAGCTTCTTGTCGTTCCATCCTTATTGCTTGTACTTCTTTGTCACTCTTAATCATTCTTGCTGGTAAAGCTAAAGTTTGAACTATTTGTTTAATTAAACCGTTCTCATCTAAGTAATCTTGAACTGGTGCCATTTGTGAAATAGATCCAAAGATTTCTAATCCTCTCATAATGTTTTGCAGCTCTTGACCTTTTTGTGCAATAGCCATTGGAGATACATATTCAATATCTATTTCTTGATTAGCTAAAATTTCTGGTGCTTCTCTAAATAATTTATTTCTAAGCATGATAGAGAAAACTCTAGTGATCATTGGCTCTAATAATTCACTTTGTATTCTTCCCATTACAGGACCTAAGATCCTCATCTTCTCTTCATTTCTTTGTAGAACTTCTGTTGCAGTCATTGTTCTATTTTGTTGAACTTGCAACTGATCTACATGAAACATTCTAGCAATAGCTTCTCTTCTTTGATTTTCAGCATTTAAAGTAACTGAAGTATTTTGACCAATGTTTAAAGGTTCAATTCTATCTCTAGATCCTGATCTATAATAATTTAAACTACCAGGAGACATTCTAATTGGAGACAACATACTATCATCTGGAATAAGAAGCGGTGGATCAATTTGTTTTGCAGTAGCTTTTAATCCATGCTCAACCATTTTATTTAAAACTTTTACATCAGGTAAAGCATTCATTGCTGGAGATCTTCCATAAATCTCTGTTGATGATTTTAAGTATCTTGAGACAACGTAAGGATTTTCATTAAATCCACCTACTGAAATTATGTGATCTGTTCCATGCTCAAAGTAAATACTTTGAAACTTCATATTCTTTTTATCTTTTTTAGAACTATCATAAATAGCTCTTGGTCTAACAATATGACAGATCTCTACATCATCGTAAGGATGAGTTTTATAAGTAGTATTTATTTCTTTTGATAAATTTTCTGCTCCAAACTTTTCAACAGCTTGACTAGCAGTAATTTTAAATTTTCTATAAACATTATCGACTAGACCTTTTTTATTTTCTTCAACATAAATTTCTTTGATGTGTCTAGCAGAGAAACGAACTATATCTTCTTCATCTTCTTCGATCATTAAGCATGATGTACCGAACGCTATAAGATCGTGATAGTTTTCGTGTATCTCTTGTTGAAAGTTAGATCTAGCAAAAGCAAGATACATTTTATCAATACAATCTTCTAGCCATTCTCTAGCTTCATCATCTTCATTCAAAACCGCTTCTTTAAATCTTAATGAAAACCATCTGTTTGCAGATGACGTAAGCATTCCATGTAATGAAGCAGCTAGTAATTCTAAAGAATGAATACCAGTTGCATCAAAGATTTGGGTAGATCTCTTGTCTCCTCTAGCTCTCTCTTTAGTAATCTCAGCTTTTCTTGGTAGCATTAAATCAGCAACTTCTTGCCAATGACTTTCCCAAGTAGATCTTTTTTCTTTTAATCTAGATAGATTATTCTTTAGCTCTGCAGCTAGTTTTCGAAGCTCTTGCGTTTGCATTTATTTTTTTCTTTTTCTTTTAGCTTTATTCTTTTTGCTATTTGGAAAACCAGCTTTCATATTCTTGTAAGCTTTAGCTGATATAGTTGATTTCTTTTTAGATCTGGAAGTTCCAGCTTTTTTTCTTTTATTAATATTTCTGTACAAACTCATTTAACCTCCTAGTAAAGTTTTTTTGCTGAGTGTTGGGTATCCTTGAACTCCAGTAACCGAAGTTAAAACTGTTCTTTTTCTGCCTTTTCTTTTGTTCTGAAGAAGAATGTCATCTTCACTCATCTCAACAGATGTTGGTCCTTTAGCTGTAATTAAATCAGATTTAACATCCGTATTATCCATTTGAGACGCAACTTTTGGCTGTTCAATAGATTTTTGAGAAGGACCATCTCTATCATTACCTCTGTTAGATAAAGTTGATCTTGGATTGTAATCTCTTTTTTCAGCAGCTTGATTATATCCATAAGCTGCACCTTCATAAGTATCGCCACTCTTAGAAGTTTTATTTTTAGATTGATAACTTTTATTAATACTTCTAGCAACAGCTCCAATAACTCCACCACCTTTAACAAAATCTACAACACCTTTAACAGCATTTTTAGCTTTTGATTTTGTAGAAACTTTTGATCTTGTAGTGTTTGGTGCATCAGCACTTCCGCTGTTTCCGCCTGAAGGTCCACCCATGATTATACTCCGAAAGTTAAACTAGACTTTGTGTCTCTAGTATCTTTTTTATTATAAATTTGTTTGACTTCTTTTTTTAAAACTAAAGGTTTTTCTTCCTTAGGTTTTTTTGAAAAAAGTTTTTTAATTAATTTAAGCATTAGCCTAGTAAAGTTTTTTTACTTAAGTTTTTATCTTCGATTTCATTAAGACCAGTAGTTAAGATAGTTGATCTTCTACCTTTTCTATTTCTATCTCTTTTTCTTTGAGCCTCAGCTTCCGCTTTTGCTAAAGCTTCATCTTCTGCATTAGGTACATCATCTGTACTTGGCATTTGAATAGGAGCTGGATCTGGAATTTTTGGTGCCTTAAATATTGAACCCATTATATAACCTCATAGTTACTCTCAGCTTTTTGCTGTAAATGTTTGTTGTTAATTATTTTTGTTTCTTCTAATCCTGTTGCTAAACATCGAAGCGCATCCATTGGATGTGAGCTGAAGTCATGAACAGGTTTTGATTTAAAAGTTCGATCCTTATCACTATATTTTCTATGATAGTGTCTAAGAGCAATAAGTAGTTTTTTACAATTATCGCTATCGATCCTACATCTAGGTAAAATCATTT
>Ga0208898_1002701_pt1 | contig 10710 bp, 12 predicted proteins | sample VirMetDEL_Mar_4_FD_184513 | JGI IMG/M metagenome (GOLD analysis project Ga0208898, IMG submission 184513) | Aqueous microbial communities from the Delaware River and Bay under freshwater to marine salinity gradient to study organic matter... | ecosystem: Environmental > Aquatic > Marine >...
CTCCAATATTGAAAAGCGTTTAGATGAAGGCAATAAAAAGTTCGACAAACTAGAACGCATGATCTTTGGTCTGTATATAGTTTTTGCTGCTTCTTTAGGTATCGATAAATTCTTTTTCTAAATGGACAGCTTTGTCCAACTTATCAACGAAGTTGGCTTTCCTATCGCAGCAGCGTTAGGATTAGGACTGTTCATTTGGAAACTTATTAACCGTATTATTGACGGTATGGAAACCAAGGTAGATGTCCTAGATGAAAAAGTTGCTGATCAAATATCAGCGATGGAACAACGCCTTGGTACCAAACTAGACTCTCAACACGGTATTCTCGTAGCTCTAATAGACAGAGTTCGCAGTCTTGATAACGAGATTATTCGTCAAGATACTTTAATTAAAACTATTCTTGGCGTTCCGCAATTAATTAATACCAACAAAATAGCGAAAGCCGATAGAGATGACCAAAGGAAAGATTAGTTTATTATTCATATGTTTATCTGTTTCGGCAGATGAAATGGTTCATCAATTTAAAAGCCCTAGCTTTTCAGGTATTGGTACTTCTGCTCACTATCTAACGATAGAAAACCAAGAGTTCAATCGCAAAGAAGCTATCAAAGAAGAAATCAAAGCCTACCAAGATGAACTCAAACGAGAGGCTGAAAATACTACTTTAGCTAGGTTTATTAAGAATTTAGAAAGTAGAATATACGCTCAACTCTCAAGACAGTTGGTTGAGAATTTATTTGGCGAAACCAAAAGCGAATCAGGAACCATAGAGCTAGAAGGTAATACGATACAATACATATCAGATGGTGAATATATAACCTTAACAGTAACAGATGCAGACGGAAATGAAACAATTATTACTTTGCCTATCGGTAGTTTTACTTTCTAGTTGCTCCGTATTGACCAATAAAATACCTCCTATAACTATAGTTAAAAAAGCTGAGGTGGGTAGTTTAATAAACCAAGAACTTTATGATATCGGTCAACCCAAATTAAAACCTAGCGTAGCAGTTTACGCTACAAGTTTTACCGACCAAACTGGTCAACGTAGAAGTAATAGTCAATTTGCTACTTTTTCTACCGCAGTTACTCAAGCTCCTCATGCATATTTAATTAGAGCGTTAAAACACGCTGGAGGCGGTGAATTTTTTGACGTAGTGGAGCGTGTCGGTTTAGATAATTTAACTAAGGAAAGACAACTTATACGTTCAACACGAGAATCATTTGATGAAGAGACTAAACTACTTCCTCTAACTTTTGCTGGTATGATACTAGAAGGCGGAGTTATAGGGTATGAAAGTAATGTACGTTCTGGTGGTTTAGGTGCTAGGTATTTAGGTATAGGGGCTACAAAACAATACAGACAAGACACGGTTACTGTTTCTTTAAGGACTATTTCCGTAAGTACAGGAAAAGTTTTAATCGAAGTACTTGTGTCAAAGACCATTTTAAGCGTATCATTAAACCAAGATGTCTTTAGGTTCATTAGTGAAAACACAGAACTTATAGAGATTGAAAACGGAATGGTAGAGAATGAGTCTACTAATATCGCACTACAAAACGCTATTGAAACAGCAGTTTTAGAAACAATCAAAATAGGAATACAAAAAAATTATTGGAGTTTATTAAAGTGAAAAAATTTTTACCAATTTTATTTATTGGTTTAGCACTAGCAGATAATGAAATTTACGTTAATCAAGTTGGTAATTCAGCTACTATTGATTTAGAACAAATAGGTAGTTCTAACCTTATAGGTGGTACTTCTGCTACTTCTGGCAGTATGACGGCTTTAGATTTAGATGGCGTTAGTATGACGCTAGACATTAACCAAATAGGCTCTAGTAACTTATTTAGGTCAGACGCTATCGACGGCGATAACTTTACTGGCTTTTTTGAGTTCGCAGGAGATAGCAACACCTTTGATATACTTATGAACAGCACAGGTTTAATTACCGCAGACTACGTTGATTTAAATATAGACGTTACAGGCTCAAGCAACACATTTGATTTAAAAATAGCAGAAAGTGACGACACCAGTTATTTAAACTTAGACTGGATTATTACAGGCGGTAGTAACACTTTTGACTTTGATATAGACTATGAAAATGCTACGAATTATATGGACATTAACGGTAGTTCTAACGATGTTACTTTTAGCGGTAGTGGGTATTCAGGGACAACCTCAGCTGACAGTGGATATTTTTATTTAGATTTAGACGGAAGTAGTAATACAATAGATGTAACACAAGCTTCAACTTTAGCTAGAGATTATGTCAAAATTGAAAGTACTGCTTCTAATTCTAATATTTGCGTCATTCAAAACGACGGCGGAACAACAACCACTTGTTGAAGTCGGTGACGTTACAGAACTAAAAGGTCAAGCTCAAATAATAAGAGATGAGACTTTTCAAGCTTCATTAGATTTTAATATTCAACAAAATGATCTAGTAGAAACGAATGTAGGTCGTATTGGTATTACTTTTTTAGACGACTCTGTAGTTAAATTAACTGAACACTCAAAACTTACTATAGACGAATACGTTTTTGACCCTAACCCAAACAATTCAAAATTAGCTCTTAATTTTGCTTCTGGTACAGCTAGGTTTATTACTGGTAAATTAGGTGCTATAAATAAAGAGAACATTTCTATCACCACACCTACAGCCAACATCGCTATACGCGGTACAGACTTCACTTGTACAGTAGATGAATTAGGACGTAGTTTAATTATTTTACTCCCAGACGCTAACGGAGTTTCTAGCGGTGAAATATTAGTTACTACAGCTTTAGGTAACGTAACTCTCAATAAGCCATACGAAGCTACCACAGTCAACGTTTTTGAAAACAGACCTAGCTCTCCAGTAATTTTAGATTTAAGTTTAGAAATTATTGACAATATGTTAATAGTTAACCCACCTAAAAATGTAAAACTAAACATTGAAGCTGAAAGTAAAGATAAAAGTAAAAATATTTTAGATATCGACTACCTTGAATTTGAGGAACTTGATACAGATGCTTTACAGGAAGATAATTTAGAATTTAGTGAATTAGATATTAATTATTTAGACGTAAACTTTTTTGAAGATTTACTAACCATAGTAGAAGAACTAGATTCACTAAAAGAGGAAGAACTTAAAAGTTCAATAGGTTCAAGTGTACAAGGTACTGAGATAGGTCAAGACCTTGAAACACAAATAGTAACAATAGTACAAGGAGACACAATATCATTCAGAAGAGAAGTTCAACAAAAACTTAGATTAGATATTAGTAGTTCAACAGGATATACGGTAATATTTATACAAGATGGAGTAAGTAATACTATAAAAGTGAACGGTGGAGGAACTTCTACAATCACTATAAAACAAAGCTCATGAAAAAGATTATACCGTTTTTAATAGCTTCAGCTTTTTTAAGTCTACCTTTAATATATCAACCAGCGTTTTATGAAACGTTAAAATTAAAATTTTTTGATTCGTTTGTTGAACAACATAAACCTTCTGGTTATTTTACAGTTTTAAACATCACTGAAAAAGATGTTGTAAATGAAGGTGGTTATCCTTTTCCTAGACAACGGTTAGCAGAAATACAAAAACAACTAACTGGTAAAGGAGCTATTGGAGTGGGTTGGGTAATAGCTTTCACTGAGCAGGATAGGTTCGGCGGAGATAAAGAGTTTGCTGAAAGCATACGAATGACTGTACCTACGGTATTAGCCATGTTTGAAAATAACAGTAAGTTTTACCCACGTACCACAGGTACGGTAGTCCTTGGTCCAGACGTTAAAGGCTATCCAGCTAGAGGGGTAAGGCAAAACGTTATATCGGCTCCTGAGGGCGTTGCAGTCGCTCCAGTAGACGTGGATAATTTAGTTAGGCGTATACCCTTACTTATGCAAAGCAACGACGGTTGGATACCTGCATATGGCACTCAAGTACTTAAAATATTAGCAGGTTCAGATACCTATATTATAAAAACTAATCAAAACGGAATACAAGAAATAACAGTTAAAGGTATACCGCCAGTTAAAACTGATTCACTAGGTCGTAAGTGGATCAGTTGGGTAGATACTCCTGAAACTACTCTTGATGAAATGGATGTAGAGGGTAAGTTTGTCTTTGTAGGGGTAACAGCACAAGGTGTAATGCCACAAGTGGCAACGCCAGCAGGACTCCTAGAACCACACAAAATCCAAGCAGCATTAGCTGAGTCAATTTTAATAGAAAATTCACCATATATACCTGATTATAGCCTAGCTTTAGAAATATTGATATTTTTAGTTTCTATAAGTATGGCATGGTTTTATATAAATTATTTCGGTATTTTATTAAGTGCTTTTAGTTTTGTATTTGTTTTATTAACTCAGTTTGTTTTAGCTTTGTACATTATAAGAGGAGGACTTTTAATAGATTTTACGTGGTCATTGGTTTCTACTTTTATTATAGGTACGTTAGCTTTTTATCTGCGTTTTAAAGAGCAGTTCAAACTTAGACAACAAATTAAAAAACAATTTGAACACTATCTCGACCCACGACAAGTGAAACAATTACAAAATAACCCTGAGTTATTAAAATTAGGGGGAGAAAAACGTAGATGTACTTTTATATTTACTGATTTAAGAGGTTTTACCGCGTTGTCAGAAAGTGTGGAGCCTGAACAAGTTACCTATATTATGAATAAAGTTTTAAATGCACAACAAAAAGCTGTACAAAAATACGGAGGCATGGTAGATAAATACATAGGCGACGCTATGATGGCTATTTTTAACGCACCACTAGACATGGACAATCATGAAAAGACAGCTGTTGAGTGTGGTGTAGAAATAATGAAAAACATAAGTATATTAAACCAAGAATTATTGTCTGAAAACTTGCCAGGAATAGCTATAGGTATAGGCATAAACACTGGTGAGGCTATAGTAGGGAACATGGGCAGTGAAACTAGATTTGATTATACCGCTATAGGCGACGCGGTCAATACTGCTGCTAGACTTGAGTCCGCTACTAAAGAGTGTGGTGTGAATATACTTATAGGGGAAAGTACAGAATCTTACTGTGGCTACTATTTAAAAGAATTATCACCTATAATAGTCAAAGGCAAAAGCAAACCACTAAAAGTATTTACTTGGGAGTAGTTATGTTAAAAGGTTTATTAAAAAATGTTGTGGGTAGTGTTGCTCCTACTCTTGGCTCTGCTTTAGGCGGACCACTAGGAGGTATGGCTAGTAAAGTTATTTGTGAAGTTTTAGGTTGTGAAGATAGTCCTAAAGCTATTAATAACGCAATACAATCTGCCACACCTGAACAGATGATGGAGCTTAAAAGAGCTGAACAGGCATTTAAAGTTCAAATGAAAGAACTTGACGTAGATATATTTAAACTAGAAGTTGCAGACAAACAAGACGCTAGAGGTAAATTTAGCAGAGATTGGACTGCACGTATTATGGGTATTGCAACCGTTGGAGGATTTCTTGGTTATATTTTCTTAGTAACCATACAACCGCCTGAGCAAAACTCTGAAGCACTTATTAACTTAGTTCTTGGGTATTTGGGAGGACTAGCAAGTGCGGTTATTTCGTTTTATTTTGGAGCTTCTAACACGCCTAGCAAGGAGGACTAAAATGCACATATCTGACGAAGGTATTGATCTTATAAAACATTTTGAAGGTTGCGAACTTGAAGCATATAAATGTGCTGCTGGTGTTTGGACTATAGGTTATGGTTCAACGCAAGGTGTACAGGAAGGCGATAAGTGGTCACAAGAAAAAGCCGATTATATGTTACAAAGAGAACTAGAAGAAGAATACGAAAAATATATTAACGATTACGTCCACGTAGATTTAAATCAACATCAGTTTGATTCTTTAGTTTCTTGGGTGTACAACTTAGGACCAAGTAATTTAAAATCTTCTACATTACTTAAAAAACTTAATAACGGTGAATATAATTCTGTACCTGAGCAAATTAAAAGATGGAACAAGGCAAACGGAGAAGTTTTAGCTGGTCTAACTAGAAGACGCGAAGCCGAAGCTTTGCTATTTGAAGGTAAAGATTGGCGACATATATAAAATTCAAAAATAATACTATACAATAGTGTAATGGCACTAAACAAGTTTCAATTCAGACCTGGAATATTTAGAGAAGGAACTGCTTATGATGCAGAAGGCGGTTGGTTTGATTGTAACCTCATACGTTTTAACTTTGGTAGACCTGAAAAAATAGGTGGTTGGCGTAAAGAAGTTAACACAGCTTTTGAAGGTACAGGTAGACATCTACACAACTGGGTACTTTTAGACGGTACACAAGAATTAGGTCTAGGTACTAACGAAAAATACTATATTATTCAAGGGGGAGTTTATTACGATGTAACCCCTATCCGTAGAACTACAACTGCAGGGCTAGTAACTTTTTCTGCTAGTAATGGTTCTTCTACTATTACGGTAACTGACAATTCTAACGGAGCAGTAGCAAATGATTGGGTAACTTTTAGCGGTGCTGTTAGTTTAGGTGGTAATATAACTGCTGACGTTTTAAACCAAGAATATCAAATAGCAAGTCTTATTGATACTAACACCTACACAATTATAGCTAAAGATACTGGTGGTAGTACTGTTGTAGCTAATGCTTCCGATACAGGTAACGGAGGAGCTTCAGTAGTAGGTACATACCAAATTAACGTGGGGTTAAATGTCTACAGTACTAGTACTGGTTGGAGCGTAGGCACATGGGGAGCAGGACCGTTTGGTTCAACTACAGGTTTAAGTTTTACGAATCAACTCAGACTTTGGTCTGCGGATAACTTCGGTGAAGATCTTATTATTAATCCACGTAACGGTGGCATATTTTATTGGGACGCTACTAACGGAGTAAGCACAAGAGCGGTTGAACTACAAAATATAAGCGGTGCTAATCAAGTTCCTACTGTAGGACTACAAACGCTAGTAAGTGAAACCGACAGACACGTTATAGTTTTTGGAGCCGATCCGCTTTCAGGTGGTGTAAGAACTGGTACTAGTGACCCTATGCTTATAGCATTTAGCGATCAAGAAAATGCTTTAGAGTTTGAACCTCTTAATACTAACACCGCAGGTAGTTTACGAGCCTCAGAAGGTTCAATTATTGTAGGTGCTAGAAAATCAAGACAAGAGATATTAGTTTGGACAGACACTGCTTTGTATTCTATGCAATTTATTGGACCTCCTTATACTTTTGGTTTAAACTTAATTAATAAAGGTACAGGTTTAATTGGACCAAACGCAGCAATCACTGCTCCTAACGGAGTGTTTTGGATGGGTTACGATAGTTTTTACGTTTACAACGGTGCTGTACAAAAAGTACCTTGTCCTGTGCAGGATTATGTTTTTGGCGGAATGAATGTTACTCAAGGCTTCCAGTTTTTCGCTTTTACTAATAATGAATTTAATGAAGTAGGTTGGTTTTACTGTTCTGAAGGCAGCAATAACGTTGATAGATACGTTACTTACAACTACGTTGAACAGGCATGGGCTTATGGTCAATTAAGTAGAACTTGTTGGTTAGATAGAAACATAGTGAATTACCCACGTGCCACAGGCAGTAATTATTTGTACGAACATGAATACGGTTATAACGATGACGGCTCACCTATGACTAACGTTTATATAGAAAGTGCAGACTTTGATATAGGCGACGGTGAAAGTTTTGCGTTTATAAATAGAATAGTGCCTGATATGCGTTTTTTAAATAATAGCAACGACGGTAAAGTAAACGTTGTACTAAAAACTAGAGACTATCCAGGAGACTCACTCACCACCAACAGTACAAGCCAAGTAGGAGGAGATACTCAACAAGTTTATGTACGTTCACGTTCACGTCAAGCTGTACTTAGAATTGAGTCTGATGATGACGCTTCAGGCGACGGTAATAACGATACAGGTTGGAGGCTCGGAGCTACTCGTATAGATATAAGACCTGACGGTAGAAGATGAGTAAGTTACTACCTACTAGGTTACCTATAAGTTATGACACACCTGTTACTTCAGACGTTTATAACCGTTTAATAAGAATTTTAGAGCTAAACTTAGGCACTGTTGACCCCGATAATACTCGTCAAACTAATACCGCTTTAAGAGATACTGAAGCTCCTAGTCAAGGAACTTTGATCTTTAATACTAATACCGATACTTTACAGTGTTGGGATGGTACTCAATGGCGTGATTGTTTTACTTCGCAGTTTTATGCTACGTCTACTGGATATAGTATGACTAGCACTTTAGGTACTGTAAGTGTCGTTACTCCGTAAGTGTAACTATTGTAAAAAAGAAAAGCCACTAAGCGATTTTGACCAAAATAAAAGAGTAGGCAGACAGTGTAACGCTTGTAAATTAGAGCGTAGACTAGAAAAAATTAACAGTAATCCTTTTGCTTATATTCATCATCTTTGTGTGCAATTACGTTATACACGTAAAAAACAAGGTATAAAGTGGACTATACAACCTGAAGATTTAAATATTATTTATGCTAAACAGTCGGGTAAGTGTGTACTTACAGGCGTAGAAATGACTTATAAAAGAGGTACAGGGGAAGAGTCTGACTTTAATATATCAATAGATAGAATTGACCCCACTTTAGGCTACGTAATAGAAAATATACAATTAGTGGCTAAAGTAGTAAATTTTTTAAAACACGATTTACCTCAAGAAAAGTTTATCAAATTGATAAAATTAATATACAATAATACTAACCAGTGATGAACAAATGACGGAAAGTAATGATAGTCAAGCACATGAAAAAGTCTGGGACTATAAAGGTTGGTACTGGGACGACGTCAATAAACGGTTTTACCGATGGCATGAACTAAAATTGTTAATGCAGGAACGTAATATTAAAGCGGAACAAGATGGGTCTAAAAAAGTTTTTTAAGAAGAATTTAAGAGATATAGCTACCGTAGTAGGATTCGCTGTCGGTGGTCCTGCTGGAGCTGCCATAGGACAAGGCATAGGCTCAGTAGGTGAAGGCAGAAGTTTAACTGATTCACTTACTAGTGCTGCTAAAGTTTATGGTGGTGCTAATATAGCTACTGGTGCAGGTTTACAAGGCGGTGGTGGCTCTATAAGTTTTGGTCCAGGAGGTATCGCTCAAGGTGTCGCTACTAATAGTGTCCCAGGATTTTTCCAAGGTTTAGGTGCAGCAGGAAGAGCAGGTAGTTTAGCTGGTATCGGAGAAGCTTTTGGTAGTTTAAGTGGTTTACAAAAAGCAGCTGTGTTAGGTATAGGTTCTTTAGGACTAGGTAGTTTAGCTGGTGGTGAACAAGCTCCAGCGACAATGCCTGCTAGTACTAGCGGTTATCTAACTCAAGGTTTACGTCCCGCTACAGTAAGCGACGTTTACGGTACAGCCTCAGGTTTACCAAGCATGGGCACAACAGGAAGCGGTAATTTATTAGCAGCTCAAAGTTTAGACCCTATTAATCAAGCCTATTTACAATTACTAGGTGGTAGAGACCAAGATTACGGCGAAATACCTTTTCCTACTTTTCAACCAAGTCCAGTTTTAGCTTCTAAAGACGGAGGTATCGCAAGACTCGCTGACGGTGGAACTTTACCTGAAGTTGATTTACGTATGCACGGAGGTGCTACTCATGACTCTAACGGATCTGGTAATAAAGATACTATACCAGCGTTATTAGCAGACGGTGAATTTGTAATGACTAAACAGGCTGTAAAAGGTATAGGTAACGGAGACCACAACAGAGGCATAGAGGCGTTATATGCTATGATGGATTTTAATGAAAACAAAGCACAGAACATGGGGATAGGTAGAGCGTAATGGCTACAGAAACACAATTTGCAAGAACCGAAAGTTTACCACCAGCGTACTTACAACAATTTTTCGCTGGTGTTCCAGGAGCCAATATTCCTGGAATACTTCCTTTACTTAATCAAGAATTAGTTAACCGTATATTAGGTATGGGCGTAGAAGGTGCTACTCCCTATACTTACACAGGTCAACGTATAGCAGAATTTACTCCCGCAGAAGAACAGGCGTTTAGACTAGCAGGGGAAAGTGCTGGTGCTTACATGCCTTATATCCGCAGAGCCGAACAACTAGGCGAACAAGGTTTAGGTGATGTACGTAGAGCTACAGATATCGGTACAAGATACTTACAACAAGCTGGACGCGAAGGTGCAGGAGCTGTACGTGAAGCAGCAGGCATACTCCGTGGCTTACCTAGTGAGTTTCAAACTGCTCAAGCTATAGGTTTAGGTGGGTTAGGTATGTATGACCCACGTATGGCAGGTGGTTTTTATAACCCTTATGAAGAGCAAGTAGTACAACAAACACTACAAGACATAGGCGAACAATACGGTAGAGCCGACATAGGCGAAAGAGCTAGACAAGTTGCTAGTGGTGCCTTTGGTGGTTCTCGTGGTCGGTTAGCTCAAGAAGATATCGCTAGACAATTCGGTAGGGGTGCTACCGAAGCGGTGAGCGGTATAAGAAGAGCAGGGTTTAGTCAAGCTCAACAACAATCCCAACAAGCCTTTGAAGAGGCACAACGTAGACAACTACAAACCTCACAGCTTTACGGTAATTTAGCAGGTCAGATGGGGAACGTGGCTGGTGGTCTAGGTAGTTTAGGCACAGGGTTAAGTAATATACTCGGCGGAGTCGGTAGAGATATTTCTACCACAGGTTTACAATTAGGTCAATACGGAGCTAACATCGGTCAA
>Ga0208898_1002705_pt1 | contig 10696 bp, 7 predicted proteins | sample VirMetDEL_Mar_4_FD_184513 | JGI IMG/M metagenome (GOLD analysis project Ga0208898, IMG submission 184513) | Aqueous microbial communities from the Delaware River and Bay under freshwater to marine salinity gradient to study organic matter... | ecosystem: Environmental > Aquatic > Marine > Coastal...
CACATCCTAAAAACTGGATTGATAATCAAATTGCTGTACACTTACATATATGTAATAAGTATAGATTGTATGATTACAGTACTACTGAAGAAGATGTAGAAGAAGTTGAAGACATGCTTGTTGAAGAAAATGCAACTGGTGCTGATTATGATATTGATAAAGAACCTGAAGAAGAAGTAATATATCAAACTGAAGAAGAGGTTGCTTTCCTACCAGGTTTTGAATCAACGGAAACTTCAGATGATTTTACATCTGATTTAGATGCTGAAGAAGATGCTGACTGGGAAAAGTTACCAATTTCAGAAGTAAATGAAACTGTTGAAGCTACAGAAGATGAAGTAGTATCTCAATTATATGGAGTGGATAATGATATTGAAGTTTCAATTCCTGCTGCTGAAGAAGAGGAAGACATTGTTGAAGAAGATGTTTTTCAAATGCCTGAGCCTGTAGAAGAAACACCTATTGTTAAAGCTAAGGATACAAAACCTTTTCCTTTAGAAGAAGTGGTTGAAGAAAAAACTACTGATGAAATTGTAGCAACTGTCATTCACAAGACTCTTAATCCTGAACCAAAAGGAGATGAGGATTTTGTAGATGATGTAGATAAAGTTATAGAAGAGCCTGTAACATCAGAACTTACTGAAACTTTCTACTTTATGAAAGAAGATTATGAAGATGTTTCTATTGGTGATTACATTGAAGAAGATGGTCAATACTTTAATATTATTAATGATGAGTCTGGTGATGATGGAAATTTCTGGGTTGCTATTCAAGTTAGCTTAGATGATGAATCTGAAGAAGTTATTGATGATACTGTTGATGAAATAGTTGAAGAATTGACAGATGAATTACCAGTAGCAGATACTGTTATAGAACCTGAAGTAGTGAATGTAGTTCAAGAGATACCCGTTATGGATGCTAAAGTTAAAGCTGTAATCAAAGAAGAGTTAGCATTTCTATATGATTATGAAGATTTAGAATTTACATATACTTTACAAGATGGACAGTATAACATTATTATTCTTAACTCTGGTGAGACTTGTACATTAACACAAGGTTATATTGATCAACAAGTTTAATTTTAAATAGCCGGATTAAGTTCCGGCTTTTATATAAAATAAATACTAGAAGATATGAGCAAGATGGGAAGAGCTTATCAATGGGTGCAAGAAAAAGGTTTACAAGGTCATCCTGATGCACTTAAAATTTATGTAGCACATTTAAATGAGCAAAAAGAAAAACCTAAAAATGATTCTGAAACAAAAATAAAAATTGAAGAATCAAAATAAATTATGTAAATTAAACAACATTGAGAGGAGTAATTCCTCTCTTTTTTTTCTAAACACGTATAAATATTTTAATCATGGAAACAACATCAAACTTATTTACTGCTGAGTATAGAGCAGAGTTAATTAAAATTGCTAATAATAAATTTCAAAATGATTTAGCAGAATGTAGTTCATCATTTGAACAAGTAATGTGTAAAGCAGAACTTGAAAGTAATCTTGAAAAAATTGAAAATAATATAGATCCTTTTAAAACTGAAAAACCAAATGATTCAGATTTTGAGTGTGTAGGATGTGGTTCTTAAAATAAAATTTAGTATATTATATATATAGGGTATTTAGTAACTAAAAATAATGTCATGGCAGATAAAGAATTAGTAGAAAATGCATTGGAAGTATATAAAAAAAGAAAAGAAACTGTAAAAAAGATTTCTAAAGATACTTCAAGTAGACTTAGAGAGAATGAAGATCAATTTGAAAGTGTAAGTTTTGGTAGAAAAAATGATGTTAAAACACTTAATGGTTTTAAACAAATTATTGATTCACCTGAGTCAGATGAATTTCTTGTAGCTACAATTAAAAAGTATAAATCTAAAGATAATTTTATATCTACAACTGAAGCTTTAAAAATTATAGGATATCAAAAAGAAATAAGAGATGAGAAAGTTTCTCAAGTGATTGATTATACTTCTGATCTTAAAGACACAATCTTTGCTTTTTATTTAGAAACTGCAGATAGAGTTGATAATTTAATAAAGAACCGTAGCGTAATAACTAAAGGTTTAAAACCTAAAGATTTTTATAAAGCAAAAGAATTAAGAAGATTGGTTTCATTATTTCCTGAAACTGCAAGTGATATAGATGTAAATGATGATTTAGAATCACCTTCTAATCCAGCATACAAAGTGTTGAACTTATTAAAACAATTTTAAAATGTTAAGATTAATTGATTATTTAAAACCTTATAAGTACCTCGTAAGAGAAACAGATCAACAGCCTGCAATTATTGGGCATGTTAATTATTTAATTGAGCAACTTGCTTCTAAAGTAATTGCTGTACCTGAAGTTTCAGGATCATTTGTTGTAGATGCGTCTAAAGGAGACACCTTTAAGTTAGTAGCATCTTCTACGGGGGCTAAGACAGTAATGATAAAAAACGGTTCTGTAGGAACAATTATTATTCACTATAAGAAAGAAGGAGCAGCTGCAGGAGGAACATTGGATTTAACGTTTTCTAATGTTGAGTGGCCTGGTGATTCAGCACCTGTTACCACTAGTACAGATGGTAATGCTGATGTATACACTATTACATTTGACGGTTTAGTATACAGAGGTGTAGCTTCTTTAGATTATAAAAACTAATTAATATGAAGTATCCTTTTGGTTTTCTTGGAGCAAGTGGAGGGCAATATAATAATCCCTATAATAATCCTTTAAAGGAGTTAAGGGTTCTTTCTGTTATGTCAGATGCTGTACCACGTAGTACTCAATTTCTAGATTCATGGGTTTATGATGAAGATAAAGCAGAAGCTAGAAGAACTTATAATGGTGAATATTTAAAACAACAGTTTGATGCTTTATTGGAAGCAGATTTTAATACAAATCTATATACTGTTGACACTTGTGAAATAGATCTTACAGCTAATCGTAATTTTTATTTTGAAGAAGATTTTCAAACATTTAATCTTCACGGTACACCTAACTTAATATTTTGGTTAGGTGTAGATTTTCCAATAAATTTTACAGGAACAGTTCCTAATGTAGCTAGTTTACCAGCATCAGGAAACCTTTATGATATTGTGTTTGTTTCAGATGTTACAAATTGGTACTGGTGGAATCCAAATACAACAAGCTGGGTACTAGATGCTGCAGGTAATTTTATATATAATGGAGGTGATGTAAGTGTTGCTTGGCAATATGCTACACAAACGCGTGATGCTGCAAATAAAGAATTAAGATCATTATATTTATCTTATGCAAATACAATGCCTGCTGCTAAATGGTACCCTTCATTTCAAATTAATAAATACAAAATATAAGATATGGATCCTAGAGATTATGCGGAGCTTTGGAGAGCTATAGGTAATAATAATATAGAAGTAGATTGTACTGTTTGGGAAGACATGGAGTCAACCTATGGAGCTACTATGAGTGCACAACAAAATGATATAATACAATATTTTCAATTTACTCATAGAGCTTTTTATTTGTATGACACTCCAGAAGAATTAAGATTTAGACAGTTATTTTCAAATATTGTAGATACCGGTTATGATTTAAGTATTAAAGCGGAAATATTTTGGAATAGTTTAAGATGTCCTGCTAATCAAGAAACTGGAGTAGCAACAGTATTTTCAAATCCTGCTTGGTGGTTTCAAAGTCAAGATGTTATTTGGGATGAAGTTCCTAGAATAAATGATCCTGCATTACCTAATGCACTACAAGCTTCTAGATTTACTGTTCCAAATAACCCTGGTATCAGTATTGATTTTACAGGTAAGACTACATTTATAGAACAGTATTATACAGATTATATTAAAGCTTTAGATACATATAATGAAGCTGTTAGAAAATGTTTTACTTATGTAAACGGTACACAATTTCCAACAGCAGCTACAATTACTCAGCCATCTTTTACAGTTAAGTGTGATATGCCTGAGTTTACAGGAGTGTCTGCAAACGTAGGCTCTACGTCTGTAACATTAAATGCTGATTTAACATCTATAGGTACATTACCTAATGCTACAATTACAGATGTAGGTTTTTATTTTAGTCCTAAAGATGGTGCATTAGATTTTTCTGAGAAAATATCTTTAGGTAATACTTTAGGTCCTATTACGACTACTATAGTAACAACTGCAGGTACAACTTATAACTGGGCACCTTATGTAGAATTTAATTGGGATTCAACTGATGCAGGTGGTACAAGTACTGTTCCTTACTTATATACACCTGTAACTGAAGAATTAACTACAGAACCTGATGCATTAACTATTGTTTATTTGACAGATAATAATGCTGTTGATTTATTTACAGTTAATACTATTGATGATCCTCAAGAATTTACAGTAAGATGGGTTCCTTTAGATACTAATAAACAAACTGTAGAGAAGAATTATAACTTCCCGCAAGGTTCAGGTGTGCATTCAATAAGTGAATTAATATATGAGCCAGGAGGTGCTAATCAATATTACAAGATGTTGATTTTTGGTCCTAGTTTAACTAATATATCTTTATTGTCTGAAATAGGATTTAGAAATCCTATTATTTCAAACTGGGGTAATAATCCGTGGAAATTTTTAACAGGAGCTTTTCAATATAGTGATGTTTTATTAATGGGAGCTACTGATGCACCTAATTTGACACAATGTACTTCATTAAGAAATTTATTTGTTTCTTCAAAAAGTATAGGTAGGGTACACCCAAATGATTTTAATATTTATGGTATTAGAATTAATGGAGACTGGACAGGTTGGGATGTAAGTAATGTTGTAGATGCAGCTTATATGTTTAATGGTTGTAAAGATTTTACTGCAGATTTAGGTGCATGGAGCTGGGATAATGCAGAAGATTTATCATACTTTTTTGCAAATACACAAGCAAGTGGAGCATTTTATGCAGGAAGTAATGTAGATTTTTCTCAATGGGTTAATATAGGTAAAGTAGGAGGATCAATCAATCTAGAAGGTTTCTATCAGTTTGCTCAACAACAAACTAAACCTATACTTAATTTAAATAATGTTAGACCTAATAAAATAAAACTAAATGAATTTGCTTTTGCTGCTTCAAGTTTAACAGAAGATTTATCTTACTGGGGACCTAAGATTTCAGCATTAGAACCTTACAATCCTGCTGTTGGTATTTCATTAGCAAGTTTTTTAAGATACCGAGATTTTGATCAAGTTACAAATTTTGATACGTGGGACTTAAGCAATGTTGTATCAACATTTGCAATGTTTGGACAATATAGATTTGCAAATGGAGTTACAGGTTTAAATAATAAAACATGGGTAGATACTGGTATATATAAAAGTTGGACAGCTATGTTTCAAAATGCTGTCAATATACCTGATATAAGTAATTGGAGTTTTACTAATGTAGGAAGTTTTGCATTAATGTTTGAAAACGCTAGTTTTGCTAATCCTGCACAAAGTTTAAACGGTTGGACAATGAGTTCAAATTTTGGTTACTTAAGCTTTAAATTGGATTTTAGATCAATGTTTCAAAATATTGAATCTACTAATGGTCAAGTTCCAGCTGTTGATGCATGGGTTATTAACCAACCTGTAATACCTGGTAATCCAGAACCTTTTACTGATTTTAGAAGTATGTTTAGAGGAAATCCTAACTTTAATCAAGATTTAAGCAACTGGGCTGTACAAGGTATAGTTGATATAAGAGAAATGTTTTGGGGATGTGCTAGCTTTAACTCAGGTGATGCTCAAGGTGTATACGGAAATAAACTATTAAGTTGGAATTTAGAATTCAGAGATGCTTATCAAGCTTTCTATAGAGCTAAAAACTTCAATCAAAACATAGGTCATTGGACATGGAAACAAGGTAGTACTCAAGGTATGTTTGCTACTAACGACAATGGTCTTAATAAAATGAATTTTGATCAGGATATTTCAGGATGGGGATTTGGTGCAGGAAGTGTAAATTTTCAAAGCACATTACAATTTGAAAGTTTCCATGTTAATGCAGACGGTACTAATCAATTTAGTACTGCTAACTTAGATTCTCTATTAATAAGTATTGCACAAAATATTTTAAACTCACCTACAACTAATGGTAAAACAAATATTTTATTTCAAGTAGATGGTCAACCATCATGTTTACCTGCTGCTACTGGAGGACCTTATAATGTTGCTGCAGATATATTAGGAGTACAAGACGCAATAGCTTATCTTAATGGTACATTAGGGTGGACAATACAAACAAACAGTTGTATATAAATATAAAATTATGAAGAAAGATCAACATTTAGGTAGAAAAATTAAAGCTGTATATTTTGATTTATACGTAATACTTTTCCGTGAAGAATGTAATACACCAGAAGTTTTGTATTTATCAAAAGGTACTGATTTAACAATAGGAGGTGGTTATAGTAAAATACGCATTAGTAACTCTTTAGATAAAGTTAAATGTGAATTAGGTGATGCTTATAATGATACTTGTCACTGTAAATATATGAATCCAGAAATGGATGAAGAAGAAATTCATGATGATGTCATTTCATAATGATTTAATTAGTTAATAAAAAAAGGCTACTCTGTAAAATGAGTAGCCTTTTTTTTGCTTTCTAGTTGTAAGTTATTTCTTAACTATTGACTGCCATTGTTGAAATCCTTGTATAGCATCTGCAGGATCTAAGACTTTTCCTGTAAGACCTAGTAACTTAGCTATACGGTTTTTAACTTTAGCTTCTTCTTTTTGCTGCCATGTATAAGCACCTATTCTACGCGTATAATAAGCTTTAGGATCTCCGTTTGCTAGTCTAGTCATATCTGTAATAATTTTTTGATATGTATCAGTAGTTGGTCCTAAAGCAATTGATTTCAAATCTAGTAGAGAAGTGTACTGACTTAATCCTCCAAATAAAGGATTGAATTGTTCATTTTCACCTCTAACCTGCATCATCATATGAAGAGCATGTAATTCAGTGTAACCTAATAAATCAAATTCTCTACCTGTTTGTTCAGCAGTTTCTGTTAATCCTAAGAAAGGTAATGCACCTGATTTCTCTCTAAGTTTAGCATATCTATCTTCATCATCTGGATCCCATCCAAATAATAATCCTAATAGTGCAGTAGTTAAATATAACATAACTCCCTCAGTAAGCATTTTATATACAGCAGTTTTTTCTGACGGTTTCATCCATGAAAGATTTTTACCTTTGTATCTTACTAAGTCTGTCATAAATTTTGCAAATTCTATATAGAATCCCATTTCACCTTGACCTGTACCTGGATTAAATCTCTTACGTGGATTCCATAATGGTCCTGAGAATCCCCATCTTCTTACAGCCATTGTTGTAAAATACCTACGGATAAATGATATAAATCTGAATGCTAAATATCTTTGTGCTTCAGGTTGATCAAAAGATGCATAAGCACCTCCCATATCATTTATTACTTGATGAGATAAGTTTTTAATTCTATTGAATTTAGTATTCTTTATTTTAATTGTACCTTTTTCAGCAATACGGTTATTATAATCTTTTTCAATAGCTTGAATTCTAGATAACTTTTTATTTCTATCTAAGGCATCTTCTGCTGAATCTAAATTAACAGCATCTATTTTATCTTGCTTATCTATTTCTAAAAGTTCTACATCTCTTCTTAACTTATCTATGTCAACTCCTGAAAATACATCTTCTATTTCATCTAGAGGTATATTATATTTTTTCGCAATAGACTCTAAAGTATCTGTAGGAGATATAACATGATTTGTTATTCCGTTACCGTATCTAACATCAATACCTGATTTTAATTGTAATACTCCATCAACAGTTTCAAATGCATCCATGTAAGGTATTTCAACTACACTACCATCAGGCATAGTTCTTTGTACTTTTTGTTTGTACATTATACCCGCCCAAAGTTGTATGGTAGCTTGACGTTGTACCCACTGTCTAAAACTAAACATCCAGGACATAGATGCAACATCTTTAATTGGTGTTCTTGATACTGATTCACCAATAGTTTGTTCAAATCTACCTTGTTCTGGATCAAATTGCTGTATCATTTGTTGCATATGTGATTTAGCACTCTTAGTATAAAGTTGTCCTCCAAATGATAATTCAGCCATTGCTTTATATGACCACAAGTTTCCTTGTTGTAATGATTTGAAATCTACATGTTGCCCACCCGCAGCCTCAATCATTTGTTGAAACTTCATACCTAAACTATTTTTTAAATCGGATGGTATGTTCAAAGCAAAGAAAGAAAATGATGCATTTCTAAACATCATGTTTGCAAAGTTATTTAACCACGGTATATCTTTAGTAATACCTTTTTGACTTTGTCCTTCCCAATGTCTTTCAATCCAGTTGTTTACAGCAGCAGCTCTAACATTTTCTTTTTTCTTTAAGAACCTGAAAAGATTCCTATTCTTTAAATCATTAGCACTTACTGCAGTAAGATCATCCATTGCATTTGCAGGATTGTTTACTGTTGATTGTATAGCTCTAACAATAGGACTCATTTTTATTAACTGCTTCTGTCTTTCTGCAGAAAACATATATCTCATCATAGTTGTTGTGATATCAGTACTCACATCATTCGCATCTATATCATATAATCCTGCTATTGGAACATTAGTAATTTCATTATCAAATAAATCTGTCCTTACTAATTTGAATTTCTGATCTTCATTTAATCCATCATCACCTCTTCTTTCAAAAAACTCTTTTACTCTTTGGCTAAAATATGTTATTGCATTAACAGACTCTTTACCTTTTTTAATCAAGTTTAAACTTCTTGCTACTTCTAACTTAGATTTTCTTAATCTCGGAAAGTCAAGATAAAGTTTAGATGTAACTGATAAGCCTTCTTGATTTGCCAGATGTTCTTCTTTTATAGCTTCTAATAAATCAAATAAAGGTTTGTTAGTCTCTTTTAATCTAAAGTATTCATCATTGATGTATTTGTATTTTTCAGTTTCAGTTAAATTAGATTTTGACATTTCCTCTTTTGATTTAGGTAACCACTGATACTGATTGTCAACAGTTTTCCCTACAATTTTAGGAGTATAATATTTAGATTTAATTTGACGATCATAAAACTTCTGAGTTGGTTTACCATAAACAGTATCTACAACAATTCCGTTTTCATCTGTAATATCATATGTTTCCATATACTTCTCTTTATCTTTAGGAGAAGAGTATGTCCATGCATATGAAGCATTATATTTTTCTACAGTAACCATTTCTTCAGATTCTTTATCATAATATTCATATGAATCATAGTTATGATTATCACTAAACCATTCTGAAAATTCTGAACTTTGTCTTTGTAGGAAAGATAATACCGTAGTATTTGTCAACAATAAATCAATATTCTCAGCTGTTACAGTAGTTGTTCCTAATAAGTTTTTCAAAGGTTTTACATTAGTCATTTTAGATATGTGATTATTCATTATATCTAAATAGTAATCAGTATGCTTTCTCTCACTAAGTGCATCCAACATTCTATATAACCTTTGTAACTCACTAATGTCTTCTTTAGACAAACCTTTAGACCTTTTTAACAATAAAGCATTCATTTCCTTACTGTCTTTTTCAGTCATTGAACCATCTTCCTTAAGTTGTTTTAAGTCTCGTAGTCTAGCTTTCTCTTCTTTAGTTAAACCACTAGGAGTTAATTCTTTTTTCTTAATTGAAATTAACTCTTCATCAATTGCTGCAAGTTTTTCTAATGAACCTTTGCTTAATTCTGTTCCTACAGGTTGACCATAATCATCTCTAAACCCTTGAACAATTTCTTGTCTGTCTGCATACAACTGAAGTCTACGCTCTTGCAGTTTTTTATTTGCATCATTGCTATCTAACTTATTCAATAACTCTTGTATCTCAGAAGTATATTGATTCATTTTCTCATAGTAAGCTTGTGTAGGAGTAGCTATTACATTAATTCTTTTCCATTTCTGCAATGCTTCATTCCATTCAATACTTCCTTCAACCATGTCTGGTCTAGCTCTTAACTCATCTAAGTAATTAAAATAAGCTTTTTCAAAGGCTCTTTTTCTTGGAGCATCCTCATAAAAATCTCTAGATTTTTCTTTGTACTCTCTTAATCTTTCTGCTATTTGTGCTTCAGTACCTGTTTTAACTTTACCATTAAGGTCATACTTAGAAGTTAACTGTTTGTATTGTCTCCATAGTAAATCTAATTGGTCTGATATTTCTATTTCATCAGTTTGATTTCTTATAGACTCAGTAAGCTTACGTATCTCATTGAAGATTTCTTCTCTACGCTCTCCTGCTTCTCTACCTATCTCATCTTTAGTAAGTAACTCTCTGACTGCATAAACTTCTTCTACATAGTCATCATACATATAAAGTCTATTAAATTCAGCTTCTGCAGCTTTTGCTTTTAAATATTCTTTTCTACTCTCATCTGTATTATTGATAAGATATCTTTGATAAGCATCATCTTTTGCTTTTCTTAAAACATCAAGATCATAACGGTAGTCTTTAAACTCATTTAAGAATGTCCATACTTCACGTTTCTCCATCTCACCTGTTTCAGGATTGTATTTAGCAACAATGTCTCTAAATCCTATGTCAGCACCTAACTTTCCTAACTGAGCATAGTTAACTCCCGCTGCTTCTGCCAAAGGTTTTATTTTCTCTGCAAATGCGTTAGCTTTACGTGCAGTTACTATCATCACTTCATTCAAAGCATTTT
>Ga0208898_1002712_pt1 | contig 10680 bp, 5 predicted proteins | sample VirMetDEL_Mar_4_FD_184513 | JGI IMG/M metagenome (GOLD analysis project Ga0208898, IMG submission 184513) | Aqueous microbial communities from the Delaware River and Bay under freshwater to marine salinity gradient to study organic matter... | ecosystem: Environmental > Aquatic > Marine > Coastal...
TTGTGAAAACCTTTAGGGACTTTCTTATCCTTAGGAGATACTTTCTTACGAGTTAGTTTCTTTGTGTTATCTGTATTCATCATTACCATTTCACCTTATCTGCCCAGTAAGCAGCAGACATCTTACCTTTAGCTATATTCTTGGCATGTCTAGCCTTGAATGCTTTGTTACGCTTAGAGCCAGAGGGTGATCCTTTGACTCCTTGTTGTCCAAACCTAATGATCTTCTCCTTTCCTCCCTCACAAGCCTTAACTACATGAGACTTAGTAGGATGGTTAGGTGTACTCTTAGGTGAGTTACACTTCATCTTAGCTTTGTTGAGACGTTCCGTCATATTTCAAGCTCCTCAGGTTGTCTCAAGGATCTGATTGCATCAGCAGTTTTCTCCATACGTGGTCTTATACCAGGCCTTCCTCTTGCAACTGCATTTTTGTACTCCTCGTTATTAAGGAACTCAGTGGCCGCCGCGGCATAACTCCCCTTGTTTATCAGCTTAATTGTTTTAGAACTTCCACTTAGAGAGCCTCTGTACCACGAAGAGAGCATAGCCACCTGAGCATCCGCTGGGAATGTGTCGAAGTCAGGTATTTTATTTCTAATAGCAACCAGCCTCTTATTTACTTCTTTGGTAAGACGTTGTTCAGCTTCAGCTTTCGTCATGGAATCACCTAGCTTCACACCTTCAGTAAAACCATAACCTATAGTAGGAACATCACCCTTCGTTGGTACGTAGGCGGAGCTGCTAAACCCTTCCTGATCTCTAATCTCCTGTTTGATATCATCGACTACATTCCCCTGGGGAGGGCTAGGTCTAGGTCTAGGTGTAGGCGTAGCAGTAGCAGTATCAGGTCTAGGTCTAGGTGTAGGCGTAGGTGTAGGCGTAGGCGTAGCTGCCTGGGCACTAGGGATCAATACACCCTTGTATAAGTCTTTCAGAAATTTACCTATTGAATCAATAAGACCAGGGGATTCAGGAACTCCCGCATTCTTCAGTACATTCTGTACCTCAACAGCTAATTCATCTTGAGCTGGAAAGATAGGCTCACCTGTGCGAGGGTCTCTTGCAATCTCATTGACATTAACAGTATCAGGAGCTGTAGGCTGTGCTCCTTGTACAACAGCACCACCGATACTGATGTTAGCAGGAGTATCAACAGGAGGAGTAGTAGCAGGAGTATCAACAGGAGGAGTAGTAGCAGGAGTATCAACAGGAGGAGTAGTAGTAGGAGTACTTACAGGAGAACCCGAAGCAGACGCAGTAGCTTCGTCATCAGCGGCAGACCATGTTGTTAGTTGATCTACAGCTTGGTCAAGAACTGTGATTGCATCTCTACGTTTGAGAGCCTCAGAAATAGAGTTAAAGTTACCAAGTCTCAGTATATTTGTAGCACTAACCCTTGAAGTTCTAAAGCCAGCATACTTAGCTTCGATCTTACTAAAGTTATCTCTAGCTGCTACAGCAAGATCACCTCGGTAGAACTCATTCAAGTCAGCATTAAAAGCAGCTAAGTCTTGTTGTCTAGTTCTAAAGAACTCAGGGTTAATTTCGTATCTACCTGTTTGTGTGTTGAAGTTAACACCTTGTATTCTATTTTCTATAGAACCTAAGTTGGCATTCTGTCTCAGCCTTTCAGTTAACAAGCCGCTTCTGACAATAGCTCTAGTCTTCATACCTAAGTCAGCATCTTGAAGTTCTAGAGACTTAATCGAGTTAATGAACTTAGGATTAGCTACACCTTCTCTTAGAAACAGAGGAGATAGAAACTCATCTGTACCACCACTTAGCATTGTAGTACCTAGAGACATAGCCCTTTGAGCAAATGCTTCTCTGTTCTCAGGATTATTCATGTTAGCTGACGAGAATAAAGAAGAGTATGTACCATCAGCTTTCATCTGTCTTACTCTCTCTTGAGCAGACATATCGCCGTATTTCTGCGCAATCTCAGGAGGCAAGTCGTCTTTAGTTACTATTTCATTATTTCCAGGCGCAGGTTTACCAGGAGCAAACAAAGCCTGTCCAAAGATATTAGCACTAGGAAGTTCGATAACCTTAGCTTTACTCATAGCTTGAGCTACATCACCAAACCTACCACCCAATTGACTTAGAATAGCTGCATCACCCGACAAAGCACCTAGAACAGCTACAGCTTTTTGCGTAGGCTCTATACCTTCAGATTTGTTAATTGCATCTGCCAGATACTTAGTCATGCTATCTCTGAGAACGTCATTAGAAGATGCTTTCTCAAGTGCAGCAAACATCTTGTCTACTTGGTCTAATCTACTGTTGAAGGACTTCCATTGGTCATCTCCAAGATATGAAGGTCTAGACAATACACCGGCTTTTAATTGCGCCCACTGAACCTTAGTATTTGCTATGTCTTGGGCTGTGATAGGAACACCGCTTTGCTCTCGCTGAACTAATGCACCCATACTTGTAGAAAGAAAGTTATCTGTGATTGCATTGTACCCACCTTCAGCTTGCGTCCAGTTAGTAGTTGCATCAGCCTTAGCTCTGCCTACAAGAAGAGCAGCAGATTCAACTCTAGCTTTCTCACCTATTGCAAACTCAAGCCTATCCTCCATTGAAGATCCAGGAGGAAGAATAGCTAGACTTGCTGTTAGGCTAGCTCGAACTGTATCGTCCTTAAGAAGAGACTCACGAAATGCAGCAGCATCATCTCTACCGTATGCTTCAAAATTTCTTCCTGTTTTAGTTTCGTAGACAGCCTTGTAGCTTGCATCCAGGTCAATACCTGCTGCTGCAAAGTTAGATGCTACGTTACGCTCAGCTAAACGACCGGCCATCTCGCCTCTAGAAGCCCTAATCTCAGCAACTTTATCCATCTCTTCTGAGAATATAGCCAAGTTAGGGTCTGCTTTATTTGTAGACCCTCGTCTGGCTCTCGTTTCCGTAGCTAGAAAACTTGAGCCGAGATTTAGAGCGCCCTCAATAAAACTTGTTGGAGCAGCCACAGGTGCTACAGGAGACTCAGGTTGAATGTTAAAGTTTACATCAGGTGAAAAAATACCGGGCATTATTCTTTCCTCTCAGGATAAAGAATGTTTTCAGTAGCTCTCAGGCTGTAAAGTCTGTCTTGTTGCAGTAGTCTTTCAGCAATTCTAGGCCACTCTCTTTCTAGTCTATTAGATGCAGACTTACGAAGAGACACTTGGTCTCTGAAGGAGAAGCCTGAAGTAGCAATCTTAGCATGTATCTCGTTTAACAATTCATAACCTCTTTGGTCTCCTGCTTCGATAAGTCTGAAAGCGTTCTCAGCATCTGTGTTAATCTCTTTTCTAAATGCAGATAGTTCTTTTTTGTTGAATACCTCTCCTGTTCTTCTAGCGTAGAACTCTTGAATCCGTGCGGGAGTGAAACCGAAACCTGATATAAGAGCTTCTGTAGTATTCAACTCAGGTCCAACAGCAAGTCCATTTTTACTTCTGTACTGACCATTGTTGAAAATACCAATAGCCTTAGCATAGTTATTCAAAGCTGATGGTTGACGGAGAATAGTGAGAATATCTTCAGTCAAAGCTACAGTATGGCCATTGATTAGGTTATCGGCAGCATTGACGAAAGACCTTATAATCCCTCCTGTAATTTCACCTGACGGACCAGCTAATGCCGTATAAGTTTCTTCCTCAAATATCTTCTTGTAGGTATCAAAGAGAGCACCAATAGGAGCTAACCTAGGACCAACACTAATGGCATATTTAGGACCAGCTAAAGCAACTGACAGACCATCAAGGAAACCATTCTTAAGTCCTACATACCAACTACCACCCGGCTCAATGTCAAGTTTCTCAGCAATATAGTCAGCAGCGGTATTTAACCCAAACTCCGCTGTGGTAAAACCTGATAAACCGTACATAGGACCAAGAACAGCAAATAACCTAGCTCTTTCTAATGCTGTGAACTCTCGGCCTACAAATACAGCTTCCATTGATCTAAAAGAATAGGATAACCACTGAGTAGGAGCCTTCATAAGACTTGATTGAACCTTAGCTTTATCGACGACAGACATATTAAAGGTTAATGCTTGTTCACGTCTAGTTATCCATTCTCTACCTGTGTCAGATAAAGCGGATATTCTAGGAAACTGTTGCTTGAACTCAAGGAATGCTGTGTTGATTGCAGTAAGACGCGATAGACGTTCACCAGCCTTAAAGGGGTAGAGACCAATGCTCAAGCCTCTGCCTGCGACATCAGTTAACTGCCCAGCTAGACCTTTAAGTCTACTGTACTCTAGGTTATCGCCTCTCCAACGAGATAGACCCCAGCCAACACCTGTGCCAGCTTCAATTGCATCACCATCTACAATTGCTCTGCCTGAAGTTCTTACATACTCAAGTAGTTCTTCAGCAGTCTCTTCAGTTAATCCGTGGACTTTAGCCAGCCTAGCTACACCTTCTTTGTAGGCTGTAGGGTCTTTAACTGCACCAAGTAAACCTCTCTGAGAAAAGACCATACCTGCTGCCTTTAGTCCATGCTTAGGCGATATAGCCATGATGGTTGTAGCGTGAAAACCTTGCATGACAAACTGAGATAGTTGCATAAATCCAAATGCACTTTGGAAACCAACCTTCTGTAACAGATTAGTAGGGTCGCCTAAGTTCAGCTTCTTACCTGTCTTCTGGAATACATACTCAGCTACTTGGCCTCCTAGTCTATCCATGTATTCGGATGCTTCATCCTGCATGTCAAGTCTACGAAGAGTAATGTTACGCATCTCACGCATACGTCGAGCAAAAGCATCATTACCTCTGATTTCGGCAGTCCTAAACAAAGTCTCGTAGTCTGTTTTAGAAATACCCGGCTGAAACCAAGTTCTACCTGCATCCTGTACAGCCTTAACCCAGCCAACCATAGCATTTTGAGTGTAGGCTCTATTGGTATATGTATAGACTGAGTTACCTAACTGAGCAAAGACAGATGAAACTGGGTCTTCGTTGTATGCTCTACCGCCACCGAAGTCCATAAGAACTCTATCTTGTCTTCTCATGTCGTTCTCAACGTAGTCACTAGCTTTTACACCAGACCAGATATCTGGATTGTCTATCTCACCTGAGATAATCTCATCGTTCCTACCTTTTATTGCTATGTCACCTTCGAGTCGATCCCCTGGGTTCTTTACCCAACCTTCAGTGTAGAGAAATTCATCGAACTTAGCCTTGGAGTCTATCGCTGGGTTCCAGTCGTTGTTATTCTTAATTACATTGTCGATGTTTCCATCACCTGCCTGGATTGCATCTCTAATTCTTTTGATTTGGTTGAGTGCTGTGCCAGCGTCTACCTCAGAGAAAGTTGACATTAGTGACTTAAGTCTTTTACTTGCTCCTCCCAGGACTATGAAGTACTTAGCAAAAGGGTTAATTCTAGTGCCGCCAGGATTGTATCCCATGACATCTGTAGGGTCTATTAAACGAGCACTAAGAGGTTCAATTACAAATTTTTCACCTGTGTCTAATGGCTTATCTAGTTTCCATATAGGTAGATCATCAGGTAAATAATCAGCAATCTCATCTATGGTACCGTAGATTTTACCTTTTATTGTATTTACAATATCATCAGGCCCAAGTTCAGACCTTTTGATCTGCTTAGCTGGAACAAAGATATCAGGAGCTACTTCAACTGCTCTGTCGTATCCTTTGGCAACATACCTTTGTATTTCCTGAGCAGCCTTTAGGATGTAATCGGCCTCTTCTACTGTAGCTAAAGCTTGGTAGGCTTTTAGTTCTTTGTCAGTTGCATCAGCTTTATTAGGATGTAGCCTTTTGTATTCCTGTTTGAACTCTTCATCTGTGTACCTAACTCTAAGATGAGAATCAGGTCCGTCCCGTAATTTAGAATACACAGCCCTAATCGTAAAATCAGCTTTAGAGTCTAGAGCCCTGATTGCATTTTCGTATGGTCTTACAATATCTTTGATAGCACCTCTGCCTGCTTGTCCCATTTGGGCAAGTACAGACAGACGTTGATTATCCCTAAGTGCAGCACTACCCATCAATGAGTTATTAAATAGTCTGCCTATGGTATTTCTTACGACACCTCCTGCAACATTAAGCTCAATTCCAACAGCTTCTGGCAACCCAAGAGTATCTATTCGTTCAGTTACCTCAACTACAAAACCCTTAGATAGATCGTCAGGGTCAAACGGGACTACCTCCGCGTTTGGTCCTATTTTCTCAGCTAATTTTTTTACTGACGGAGTAGGTTTATATTCTACTTCAACAGGAGGAACACCTGTACCTGTACCTGTAGTTTCACCAAACTCAGAAAGCCTTTGACTTGCACGAACTTGTGTACCATCCTCAAGTACAGTTACAACACGGCCTGCTTCTCTTACTGCTCTAGTTTGAATAGGTAGGAATGGAGAACCATCTGTAACCTTACCAAACCTAAACTTAGTTACGTATACACCTAAGCCTTCATCAAAGAGATTTATACCATCTCGAAGAACATTAGTTGTTTTCTCTGCGTAGTCTTTAGCAATTTTCTGGGCAACTTCTTTTAATCTTGCTTCAGTGACTACTCGACCAAAAGACCCTGACCTCCCTAGTCTATCAATTTCTTGTATAATCCTGTTCTCTTGGAACTTAGCTAAAAATCCTGAGTTGCTCGGTCTTACAGGAGTACCTGCAACATTAAGGTCTTGTGCTGGATTACCCATAATTCCTAATGTTTCAGGGTCTGCACTTTTTCTAAGCACAGCCTCAGCAGCAGCTTTACCAGCCTCATCTCCTGCAACTGCCGTCACACGACCTACAGCCGTAGTTGATCTAAGGGATGAACCCAGTTTATTCGCAGCTTTTAATGCTTTAGCCGCTGTAACAAACCCAGGTAAATCAAGCAGAGCTAATGCCTGAGTGGTTTCTTTCATGGGATCAAGGCCTTTGTTTGTGACCCGATCCTGAAATTCCATAGCCGCAAATATGTTGTTACTTCCGAAGAAACCTTCTTCACCTACTTGAACAGCGTAGTTTTCAATCCACTTTCTAAATTCTTTAGGTGGTAATGTAGCAGCTTTAGTTAATATCTCTCGACCTGTGCTTTCAGTTCTTGCGCTAAAGTCCTCAACCATACCAATAGGAAACTGCCTAAAGATATACCTGTCGATGAAGTCGGCACCATAATTAAACCAAGTAGCGTCGCTCTCAGCTTTAGACCTAACCTTAGAAGCCACCTCACCTGCAATTTGGTAGTTAGTAGCAAGCCTAGTCTGAAGGTCATCCCATTCGACGTTACCTTGAGTTAATGCCTGTTCAGTCACAAACTCAGGGTTCTCATTAAATTCACGTTGTTTAATGGTTAAATCTGAGGCTTCCTGAAGTAGCTGATCGGCTGTCTTATTGTAGAGTTGACCCCTGCTAAGGACTTCAGCAAATGCAGCTTGACTTATACCTGAGAACTTAGATTTAGCTTCTTCTGTATCTAGTTCCTCTCCTGTAGACGCAACAATATCATTACTCCTTGCAGGTGTAGGAGCTTGAGTATCAACAGAAGTGTATTCTTCGTCAATCGCAATAGTCCTAAGTTTGTCTAGGGTATCAATCTCAGACATTCTCTTGCTCCTTGCCAAAGACTAGTTCAGTGTATTCCATAGTTATTTCCCAGCAAAACCGTAGCTAAGGTCTCCAGAACCGAACTGAGGTTGAATTTGCTGCGGAGGAGGGTTAGGCGTCTGATTGAAGCTACTACCATAACTATACAACTGTTGACCAAAGCTACCAACAGCACCAAAGATGTTTCCAAGCCCTTGGTAGTTTGCTGCTCTCTGCTGATAAACAGATATATCATTACTCAAACCAGAGAGTTGGCTAGCATAACCAGAAGCTGAACCAAAGCCGGCCCCTAGTCCTGCTCTTCCACCAGCAAAACCAGAACCACCTAATGAGCCAACAGCCCCCGCTTGAACCTGGGCTCTAGCTGCTGCAAGTTGCGCTTGCCTTAGGTTTGAAACCTGAGACCTTCTATACTGTAGGTTCTGTTGTCTCTGTTGAGCTTGTCTAGCTTTCTTTTGTTCTTTAGATGCTTTGTACCCTGAGTATACTGAAGCAGCCGTACCAGCTAGCGCAAAGCCAGCCCCTACAAGAGCAATAGTCGTTGATGCAAATGGCATTTATATTTCCTTCGTATAAGTTCGTTCCATAAGATTGTAGCCTAGCCTTTGGTATATCTTAGAGATGTCGTTGAGTTTAGCTTCATCTGCAAGACTAATAAGGTTAGCACCAATATTTTTAGCCCACTGTTCAAAGTGCTTTATAAGTTTTATGGCCTCGATGCTGCCTCTTTTTTCTCTCGATACAAACCACCCTAGTTCACTGGCCATTACCATAGGTAGAAAAGGATGTTCAGATACAAAACCTACTAGAAATCCAGTTACCTCTCCTTCTGACTCCATAACTAGAACTATCCAAACATCCGACAGTATAGCGTTTGTCAGAAAAGTTTCTATTTTTCTCTTGTCAAACTGTATTGGCGGACCTACTTCTTTGATAACCTCTCTGCATAAAATTGTCAGATCAAATAAGTCTTCTTCAGTAGCTGTTCGTATCACTCTTAGTACCTGTTGTTTCTTGCATGTATCACCGAAAAACCTAGTAAGTGAAAGTCTTTACCTTCTTCAGATTCAAACCTGAACCTCATTGATTTACCTTTGCCTCTAATCTTTAGTCTAGTTTGAACTACAGACTCAGGATAGTTAAAACTAGATAAGTCTCCAGGGTTTACAACAGGAAAATACTTAAATCTATACCCCTGTTGAGTAGCTGTATTTGTCCTTTTGAAATCCCAGTAGCTAGAGACTAGAATGGACGAAGGACGAATAGGGTCGTACCCAGTTGCTTCATCACCTGTCCACCCTGTTTCTGTCTGCTTCAGTAGAACCTGTAGGTATGGGGCATTCTTGTCAAACATGACATCACCCATAAAGTCATACCCTGTTTCAGCGAAGCTGACGTAGTTTGCACTACCCCAATCAAGAAAGCTTGTACCAGTAAATGTAGCCATTGTCAATTTATTTGTGACAGGGTCTTTGACTAAAGCTACAATATAGGGGTCTCCAGTGTCTGTCTCTGAAGACCTCATGACAACAACAGCATTAGATGAACTATCTACAACAGTGTTGTCCGAACTATCAATGACACCAAAGTCTACATCTTCTACGGAGAAGCCTGAGTAGTAAGACAAAGCCAAAACCTGAGGTGTATTAGCAGCAGCATCGGAGATAGACCAAGTGTAAAAAGCCTGAAGTTCAGTATCTAACACCAACAGATTATTTACCTTAGAAAAAACAGTTTCGCTATTATTGGGGTAGGCCCAGAAGATCCTCTTGTTTGTTCTGTCAAATACTGCTGATACTTTATTCTTAGCAGTGTTACTAATGTTATCAAAAAGAGTTTGGATCGTACCAATAGAAATATTTTGTTCAGAGGATTGGAATGTTTGAGAGTCAAAAGACAGGGTATGAATACCGAATTGGCTCCACCAAAACGGAACACCATCGGCAGAAATAAAAGAACTAGCATTAACAATACCGACAGAAGTCAACTTAATTACAGCATAACCTGTGGCAGTAAATACATCGTCGATACCTTTAATCAACCACACACCGTTTTCAGCAAAAACATATAGACTATTGTTGAACGGATGTAGAACCTTGATACCATATGCTTCAGGTATTCTAATCTCTCCGCCGTCAGTCTCTAAAAGATCATAGAAGTTTTCAGACGTAGGATCATTAACCTGATGGCAGATACCGAGGCTTGACGTATCAGAAGCAATGCCTGTAACCAAAGGCTCCAGAGATTTAGAGAACAGAATTACGTTAGAGTTTTCTTCAGAATTAAGACCTGAGTAAAACATTCTGTTCTGAAAAGAAGCCACACAGGAGAACCTAGTGGTTTCTGACGTGGTAGGCAAACCAGTCAAACCCGAAGCAATATTCCTGTTCTTCTCAAAGAAGTCAAGAATGTAGTGACCATTTGTAATGAGAGTGGAGCCAGCTTGTATCTTATCAAACTCTCCTACAGAAAAGTTACCCGAAGAATTTTTAGCTGCAAACCAAGGCAGATTGAGAGGAGGCCATTTGCTAGAGTTAGAACTCTGGTAAGAAGTTAGAGCAGCATATCCATCCGTTGTACTAGAAGGATCATCAAACCAACCTGAGTTGTAGGTGTCGTACTTACGCTCATCAGATGGAGTGCTGGTAGGTGTTTCGTTACTTAAGACATCCCTATCAGAAAGAAAAGCAAAGTCTCTTACTCTAAAAGAAATCTCAGTAGACGAAATAGTCCCACCTGAATCCTCAGAAATATAAATAGTATTGATCGCGGGATTAGCTACAACTAACTTACCATTGATGGAACTGAAGTTACACTTAAAGTTTCCTGCACCAGAAGACCCTGCGTATTCATGAGTAGAAAGATCAACAGACCCAGAGACTACATTAGATGCCCCAGAGAATGGCGCAGAACCTTTGAGGTAGAACCTCAACCTAGGCCCATACTGAATTACAAGATACTCCTTGTTAGCGTTTCCACCTACGTTTACCCAAGAACCGGTAGATACTAACTCTGTATCTGCTACAGTGAAGGAAGACAATTCGTAATCTTGTTCAAATTCGATAGCTTCTCTTCTTCTTCTGCTTCCATCTCTCCTCAGAAGGCAATTACTTT
>Ga0208898_1002715_pt1 | contig 10665 bp, 8 predicted proteins | sample VirMetDEL_Mar_4_FD_184513 | JGI IMG/M metagenome (GOLD analysis project Ga0208898, IMG submission 184513) | Aqueous microbial communities from the Delaware River and Bay under freshwater to marine salinity gradient to study organic matter... | ecosystem: Environmental > Aquatic > Marine > Coastal...
CAATAGCGGCCTTGATCCAATCTTTCATCTGCCAGTCACTCCACTCTTTAATGTGTGACCATAGATCTTTTAGTAAGTTCATAGAACCTCCTTTGTTAAAGTCGGGATTATACTATTTTACGCCTTTGAATGCTACTTTTTTAATCTGCATTTTACTTGTTTGCCCTTTTGGACCCGCACCTTTGTTGTTTTTTACAACAAAAGCAGGAAAAGTCATTGCAGCATCAGAACCCACTTTCATACTAGGAAAAGGGTTTTTTTGCGACACAGTAGTCATTTTTGCACTTTTAAATTTCATTTTTTTGCCTTTTTTTTGCCTTTTTTCTTTTTAATAACCCCTCTAGCCATTAAAATATCTTTTTTGGTAACTTTACCATCACCACTTAAATCAGGAAACTTTTTTTTCTTTTTCATTTTCTTAATGTATAGTTGGTTTTAAAAGATTTAGCAAGTCTCTTGCATTATGATTTAAAATATTATCATACTCTTGCTCGGTAAGGTTGTTGTGATACAACATTTTAGCTACACCCATCATTGCACCCGCTAAAAGTATCTGATCTTCTTGACTTGTTACACCTGTATCAGCAAAAGTCATTAACTCAGTAAAATATTCCTGTAATTTAACTGTTGCGCTTGTCATTTTGTTTTTCTAGATTAACATTCGCACGTAATTGTGCAATATCTTCGTTAGAATCTATCTTATCTTGCGCTAATTTAGCATTTTGTTCTAATTTTGCAGCATCCAGCTCCATATTTGCTTGATCATTTTGTGATTTTCTCTGTAAATCAGCAGCACGTAGCTGTAATTCTTGCTGTTTTAACTGAATTAAAGGATCTTCTCCTTGTTCTGCCATCATTTCTTGTTCTTCAGCAATCATTTTTTCTGTCATTTCAGTAATTCTTTCAGCAACTTTTGATTCTATAATTTCTTGAAGCTTAATTTGTTCTTCTTGTGGCATTTGACCACCAAATTGTTGTGCTAATTCCTGTACTTGTTCCTGCATTTCTTGTTCTACCTCTTCTCTTGCTTGAATAGAAACATGTTCCATAATATGTGCTTCTAAAAGGGTCATTGCCTGTAGATTATTCTTAACTAAAATGCTTGAAAAGAAAGCTCTGTGTGAATCAATATGTGCCAAATGATTTTGATTTCTAAATGCTTGTAAAGGTTTTCCTAATAATGTGCTACCGTTTTCTATTCCTGGATCTTGTGGTTGAGGCGGAGTAGGAACAGGTAAAATTGCATCAACATTTTGAACACCCATAGCTTGATACATACGACGATATGCTTCGTACATATTGTGCATCTGTGGTGCTGCTTGCGCAAGTTGTAGTTGTGTTTGTGCCAACGTAACACGTTGAGACATAGAAAAAATAGTTGGATCAGATACTGGAAGTATATCAATCTTATCATCAAAATCTGCTGTTTTAATTGATCTAATTCCCCCAACAACATCGTACGGATATTCAGGATCAAGTGATTCTGAAAATATTTTTGCTAATAATTTAAATTCTATTTTTTGCGCATAATGTAATCTCTTGTGTATTGCAGACATAACACGCATGCCTCTTTCCATAAGAGCCATAGTAGTGCCAACTGGAGCGTTTGCTGCAACACTGTCACCAATCTTTTGATCAGCAACCGTAGCAAATTCTTTACCTGCTTGAACAACAAAACCTAATAATTGAAATAAAGTTGGATCTGCTCCTTTGTATGGTAACGGCATAAGTCCTGCACGTAAATCACCTGAAGGTGCATCAACATCTCTAAACTCACCTGGTTGCAACGGATTGTCATCATCACTAATACGAAGACCTCTTGCTTTAAATCCTGCTGGTAAGTTTGATAAAGTACCTGCATCAATTAATTGTCTGAGAGCAGCTGTAGCGGTTCTTGATAAACCACCAAGCATATGAATTAAACCTAATCCATAAAACCCTAAACCTGGTAAGAATTTATAATGAGCAAAATATTGTATTTTCTTTAATGTATCGTCGTTCTCTTTATAATTTCTATATACAGATAAAACTTTTCCAGAACCCTCGTCTATCGTTACAATGTAAGGAAGTTTAATACCATCTTCTGTTTCAAAACCTGGTATGTCGAGATTAGCGTGAATTTCTAATAACGTATATTCGTCATCAACGTATCCTACTTTTTTAACACCTGATATTTCGTTTTCTTTTTCTTGTATTCTATCCTCAAGATCCATTGGCTTTATTTGAATATCGCGATAGAAGCCAGACACTTGTAACTTACGAATTTCATTTTCTGATTTACGAATAACATGTGTTACTCTTTCCGCTTGTTCAAGATTAGTAGCGTTGTACGGAACAACGAGATCATCGCTTGGAACAAACTTAGATACTGCTCTGTTTACACCTCCATCATAATAAATTTTCTTGAAGGTAGAACCCGACAAAGGTAAATAAAATAACATCTGATCGAGATCAGGATCAAACTCTTCCATCACGTGTGTAATTTGATAGTTCATAAATTCTTGCACACGTTGTGCTTGATCTTCTTTTGCTTTTGTTACTTCACCAATAACTTGTGTTCTGACAGGTCCCCCTGCTGGTAGTAATTCTTTATAAGCTTGTGATTGAAACTGTGTAACAGACTCAGATAATAAAGGGTGTGTAACACCACTTGCTCCCTGAAACGGTTGAGAACGTTCATTGTATTTTAATCCTAATAGATCTAAACCTTTTTTATAGGCTTCTGCCCATTCTTTTCTTGAAGATAAATCATTCTCGTAACCCTCTACTAAGTCCGACGAAATGACAGATAAATCATTCTCATCAATAAATTCAGCTAGGTTTGAATCAAATGTATCTTCTAATATTCGTTCTTGCTCTCCAACAATTGCGCCACCATCTTCTGTTATTTCTACCAAAGGATTATCAGTGCCTGGCTCTAGTTCTACTGTTTCTCCTACTTTAGGAGGTATCATCAAAGCATCATTTACTGTTCGTGGTTCGTTTGGATCTATTCTTTTGTCAATTGCCATTAAGCTGCTCCTATTAATTCTTCAATATTTGGCAGTGGATTGTACTGTACTAAACCGCCTGTCGCCAAATGGGTTTTTGAAGGTAATACCATTTCTGGTGTTAGTTTTATAGCATAAGCGTCCACAGTTTTAAAGCCCGAAGGTATAGTTGTTGTTTTTGTGTATAAGTTTTGTGCATTATCAGAACTGTTAATAAAGTCTGTTGCCTCACTCATTGCGTCCTCAAGGCCACCTGATTTTACACGTATTTCTTTAATTATGTTTTGACCGTCCATTGATATAACTTGAATAACCTTTTTCTTACTTCTTGGCTCACCTATTGCTACTTTAATTATTTTAAACTCTGAATTGTTAATATTTGCCGCTCTTTTTAATGATTGCTCTAGAACACTGGTGTAGTGTTTACCACTAACGTCTGATACATCTGGCCCTCCGTAAAACTCATATGTTCCTACACCTTTTTTACCCGCTCTGTCTGCTAGTGGTGTTGCTGTTGTTCCTGCTTGCCCATATCGTTTTGTCACCAGTTCAGCAGGCGTAATAGCATACCATGTTGGTGCATTTGGATCGTTTTCTACAAACAGTCTTTTTGCTGCTGCGTGTAAATCATTCTTTACTATAACATCACCCCACAGCTTTCTGTCTTTAAAAGGAATATTAGGAAAAAGGGATTTCATGGTTTCAGGATTAACGACGGCTTCATCAAAAAACTTTAATACGTCGTCTCTTTCTTTTTGAGCCGCACGCACAGGTATCATGTCTTCAGGTGTTAAAGTGCCAGGACGTATATCCGCAAACTCTTTAAATATTTTATTAGAGTTTTGTAATTTTTGAATATGACCTGCAAAGTCAGCCTCTGTTCTAAACACAGGACGTAGAATGTCTTTATGCTTTGCATAAAACTTTATCAGCTCAGAGGATACATCACCTTGTTTTTCTCTTCCAATAATACGTACGTCTGTAAGATTAGAGCCTTTTTCTAATAATCGTAAATACTCTTTTTTTACTTGCTCTACATTTTTTCGATATGTTTGAAAAATATCAGATTGTATTTCATCAGCAAATGTTACGTTGACTACTTGATCATCAACAACAGCTACATCCAACGGCGATCCAAGATTGTCTATATCATCTTGTATCTTAACTAATTGCTTTTGTGCATTGTCAATATTCTTCTGTGCTTGTTCCATGCTAACACGTCCACCTGATTGATCAACAATATCTTGTGCAGACTTGTTGGTAATTGCTGTAAGTCTATCTCGTTTGTTTTCTAGCTCTGGCAGTTTTGTGGCATCACCTGATAATTGTTTAGCCGTGCCAGGTACAATTCCAGGACGGTCCGTGAGCCGCGACCACCCGACCACGTACGCCTGATCACCTCTGAAGAAATCATGTGTTGAATACTTATATGTTCCTGGATCGCCAGGAATGTCTTGCGGATCGAGATACACCACATGTTCCCTATATGTATTAGGCAAACTACCACTTTCATAATGACCACCACCGTATTTACTTGATGTAAGTTCGGGTTCCAAAACACCTGCTTGTCTCTCTTCAATATCTGATCTGAAACCAAATGTTTTTGTTTTTAATTTACGAATAGGTGCTTGTTTAATTCTATCTAATAAAACTTGTTTTGTAACAGGCTGTCCTGTTTGAAATAACGACGAGAAGAGTTGTGGTAGCTGATAATCTTCTACCTCTAGTTTACTAATATTTCGTGATTGAAAGAAATTATATAAATCTGCTGGTGTTTCAAAAACATCAGGAACACTTGGATCAAGTAACTTTGCTTCTACGTTTGAGTAAAACCTACCAATATCTTCTCCTGCTGTTGCTGTTGCTTCTGCTACTTCATCACCAATACGAATTAAATTTTTTGTTTGATTACCACCTTTAATAATGTCACTTTTTTTATCTAAGTAAACTGCCCATCCAGGTGCTTTACCAAAAATATTAAGAGACGCCATTTCTACCTGTGGAGGTAGATTGTTTTCTGTTGTTGGTTTTAAGTCTGCTTCTTCAAACAAATCAAGTTCATCAATGCTCATGTAAGGTGTATCTTCTTGTATGCCTCTTACATCAATACCGCTGTCGTCAGGTGTACGTAGTGGATCAGTAAACTGTCCTGGATCGCCGCCCATGGCCATGTTTTTAATATTGGAAGGAGGTGTTTCTCTTTCACCAGGTGCAACGTCTATGCCTGTTATTTCTTCAAACAAAGTATCATCTTGCATCGTTTTTAATTCTGGTGGTTCTTTTCCTAGCATTTCATATTTTTCTTTTAAAATAGTTTTATTAGCTTCGACTTGAGCCATGTGATAAACAAATTCTGGCATGTCTTCATACAGCTCTGCCTCTTTAAGTATCTTATCATAATTGTTTGGATCTACAACATTTTCCACCAAATCAGGATTTTTATATATATCTATCAATCTATTTGTTAAAACTTCTCTCTGCTCTGCATATTGAGGATTTTCTAACTCATTTCTTATATTGGCGTAATAATCATCAATATTTTCTGTAAATGTGTCTGTGTACATATCATTAACTAATCTTTGCAAAGCTATAAGATTTTGAGGTTGATCTTTTTTAAAAGTTTCTTGTAAATATGTTTTTGGCATTTTTTTCAAAACTAAACTAAAGAAATCAGCCATATCTTTTCTAGTTGGAAAGCCCATGAGTTGAGGTGCTACTTTTAAAAACTTGGATAGTTTTCCTATGTCTTTACTATTAATAGTATCGATTAACCTTGCACGTATACCAGCGCCCATGAACGCAGGTAATACACCCATAGCAAATTTACCACCTGATTTTAAATAATCTCCTTTTGTTACATTTTCAGGAACTCTTAAAGAAGGTTGTTTCCCAAAAGCAATTAATTGATCAACTTCCTCAACTGAATAACCATCAGGTCTTTCTACTTGACCAAAGTTATCAACCCTGTTTTGAGGCATGCCAGGTAAAAAAAGATCATATACAGTTGTGCTATCATCTATCTCTGTTCCATCGATTGGATTAATATAGGACTCGCCTTTCTCTCTTTGTTTTTTATAATAATCTAATTCTCTTTCATAAAAAGATTTTCCTTTTTTCTTTTCTGCTATATCTTCAAAAGCATCTGCTGCATATGAAACAGGAGATATAGCTTGGTATGTTTCAATCAAAGCATTAGCTGTTAGTAATCCAGCTTTTTTAAGTTGATTACCAAAATATCTAGATTCTATCGCTTTTCTTTTTTCAACAATTTCTGGCTCTTGACTTGTATACAACCTCGTCGCGTCTTTATAACGTTGACTATTAATTTCGTCTTGATACATATCAAGAAGGTCTTGTTCAGTTCTTCCTAAAGGACCTTCTGTTATAGGCTCAAGTCCAGGAGCTACAAAAAAAGAAGGCTGTCTATTAAAAAATTCTAATTGTTCTTTGTACGCATTTTTAGTATCTAAAGCTGTATCACGTGACATTAAATATTGTTGAACGTCATTATCAGTAATCATATCATAATTTAATCTTGCTAGAGATTCGTCTACTAATTTGTCAACTGGTTCAAAAGTAAAAGGTGCTGTCATTGTTGTCACAGCATCTGGAGTTGGAACTAAACTTTCTATGTCACCACCTACAGGTTCATTACTTGCTACATCATATGGATACTCACTACCTTGAAAAAACTGGTCTTTAGTACTTTGCAAAAAATCATAGAACTTATCCGCCATACCTCCCTTGTTGTACTTCCTAGTCGTAATTGTTTCATCCACCGTTGTTCCTGCAGGGCCTTCAACTTTTCTTGAAATCTGTCTTTGAGGAAGAGGTCTAGCAGGTCCTATAAAACCAGAAGGTTGTGGTACTACACCTTTATTTAAAGATTGAACCAATTGACTAGCGTTATCATATGGCTTTCCGTAATACTTTATTTGCCCTTGTCCTCTGTTTGCTGCTGTATCATAAATAGCTGTCTCCAATCCCAAGTCCTCTAGTTCTTTCGCAGACTTTGCGATAGCATCATCATGTTTTGATATTTGAGCTATAACATCAAAACTAGGTCTAGTTTGATTTTTAGGAATAGAATTTAATAGTTCACTTTTTTTAATACTATTTGTTAAAATATTTTTTGTTAAATGTGATTTAATCTTATTACGTCTATCAGTTGTTATGTAGGCAGCTTCTTTATAACCACCATGTTGTTTTGCAAAATCCGTAACTTGTCTCTCTAATTTATTTCTCGTTGCCGCTTCCATAGTATGTTCACCAATTATTCTGTGATAAGGTTCAATAAAACCTTTAAATTTTTTATCACCTATTTTTGTTTGAACAGCACTTGGTCTGCCGTCTGGAAAAATTACGTTTTCTTCTAAAGGTTGATCTTTTTTAATATAAGTCTTCTGACTTGGTTCTACATATTCATACGCTCTTTTATGTCTGTTATAAAAATCTACCTCTTTTTGTATTTTTTGTGCCATCTCTCTTATTTTGGGATCATCGCTTGCTTTTAGTAATGGTCCTTGAGATGTCCAACCTGCTTTTCCAGCTACTCTATTGTACGCAGCATTATAATTTAATCCTCCAACATCCTGTACAACATCTACAATAGATTTTGTTCCATCTAAATTTTCTGCTACTTCTGTCCAAAACGGTAATGCTTTTTTTGTATATGTTAAACTTCTACTTCGGTTTCGTTGTATTATTTCATCAGATGTATATTCCGAACCTTTTCTCTGTCCACCTGCAATAACTCTATTTTCTTGTGCAGCTACTTGGTAGTTGCTGAGAGCTTCTTTGTCTATTTTATTTTCTTTTGCATTTTTGGATATTTTACTTCTAAGCTTGTCGTCAATACCACTTTGTTTTAATTCTTTTTGTAAAGCTCTAAGTAATAATCCTGATTTTGCATCAGGGTTTTTAAATATTTGATTAAGAAGGGAGTCGTATATCTTACCTCTCGTGTGATTACCTTTTTTGTAACCTTGCATTGCTCTCAAAATATCATAGAACTCATCTGTGAATTTGACGCCCTTAGAGCCTATCGTAAATAATAAACCAGCAGCCATTATTTCATCTTTTTAATTTGAACTTTACGTCTAGATCGTACATTCAACAGCTCAAAATCTCGTAGCATTTTTTGTGCAATAAGATCCATAGGTTCTCTTGTTAGTAATTGACTAGCTTTACCTACACCCTGTATTGCTATACCTGATCCTTTTGGGTTTTTCTTATCCATCAATAATACTGCCTTTGTTCTATATATCCTGGTTCATCTACATAATCTGATTCTAGTTGGATAAAGTTACCCTGCCTAAATCGCAACAGCGCTTGTGTTGTTGAATCGACTAAATCGTCATGATCACCATAAGGGAAAGCGGCGCATTCTTCAATAACTTCTTCTGCCCAACGTTCGTCAGGAGCCCATACTTGTCCCGCTTCAAATAGTGGAGCTACGGAGTTTACACGTACATGCTTATCATTGCCCTTACTAGGCGTATAAGTTACTACAGGAATTCCTACTTGACGTAGCTCCTGTGTTAAGGGCATACCAGAAGCTTTCGCTTCAATCAAGATTGTTTCAGGTTCCCAGTATTTATATTCTTCTAAAGCAATCTCTTTGAGCTCAGGAAAGTCCCACCTACCCTTTCTAGATTTTAATAATATAATGTTCGGTGGACCGTGTTCCACGGGTTTAAATACACCCCACGTTGTTATTGCACTAAAGTCGGCTGTCTCTCTTTTACTGAACGCTGTATCATAACTTTGTATAATATGCATTAAAGGAGGGATGTCGTCTTTTGGCCACATTTGCCACCACTCACGTTTTATAATAGATCCTTCTTCGGACGTTGGTTTTTGTTGCCATTGTGCCTGCCACTTTTGTTCGGACAAAGATGCTTTCACACCTTGCAGTTCTTCAATTTTCCAAAACTGAGGCCACAGTGGTTTGTCATTCAAGACGGCAGGAAACTCGACAACCTCCCACTGATCGGCATTTTCATTACTTTGTGCATTTAATAATTTACCTGTAAGATCCTTTGTAGACCAACGGGTCATAACTATAACAATAGCACCACCAGGTTGTAAACGTTGTCGGGGGCCCGAGGTATACCATTCGTAGGCATTGTCCATGGCTGTTTGTGAGAGAGCATCTTGCTCGGAATGTGGGTCATCAATAATTAATAAATCAGCACCACGCCCTGTTATCGCACCACCGACCCCTGCTGCAAAATATTCACCACCTACTTTGGTGTTAAATCTACCAGATGCTTTAGAATCTTGTGATAAAGCACTATTTGGAAAAACATCTTTAAAATCTTGTTGATCAAATAAGTTTCTAACCTTTCTACCAAAGTTATAAGATAGCTCTGCTGTGTGTGTCGTTTGTATAATTTTTAATTTAGGTTTTTGTCCTAACATCCACGCAGGAAATAAATTAGAAGCAAACTCAGACTTTGTATGTCTTGGTGGCATATTAACAATTAATCGTTTTATCTTTCCACGTGAAATATCTTCAAATTTTTTTGCAATAATTTTATGATGTGAACCTGCAACAAACTCGGGCCAAACTTTTTTTACAAAAGTTAAAAAGGAGGAACGGGACTCCTCTGACACTTTTAGTTGCATTTTCCTTAATTCGTATTTTAGTAATTCCGTTGGGATTTGCTTTTGATTCATAAAAAAAGTTATATCATACTATCTGTTTGTGTAAAACTTAGACTTTAGACCGCCGACGCGAGCGACGGGCGAATTGGGTGTGCGGGGGTGCGTAGAATCAAGATATGGTATTAGGGTTGGGTGTAAGTACCTAGATGTTGTTAGTGGAGTATCTCCTGCCATCTCAGGCTGCCTGGAGGAACTGGCTGCGAAGCTGCTAGGAACTCCTGGGCTGCTGGTGATAAGACATAAAAAAAGGGCGGTTAATCCGCCCTTTTGCCAGCCCTCGAGGGTAACTGTTATAGATTAAGTTTACTGCGTGCCTCAGATAAAATCTTCTGCCCCCAATCTTTGAGGTACTGTGGTGCTTGAGGATCGAAGATCATTTCCTCAACCTCTGACTCTAACCACTTGTATAAAGCACGCCAATTAATGTTAGTACTAACATCATTAGTATTATTAGCTTGAATATGATTATCATTTCTAGTTGTTAAACCAAGTTGCTGTTCAAGAACTGCAAGTCGTCTACTTAAATCATTATCTGGCATTTTGATTTCTCCTTTCTAAGTAACTCCTTACTCCCATTTTATTTTATACTCAAGAAAATAAAATCTTTTTTGTGGATAACTTTTCTCTTGACAACGACCCTCCAGACGTGTGTGCCGTGCAACTACTTACTACTATACCACGAGCCACGTTCCTGTTTTGGTAATGCGATGGACGTAAAAAAAGGGGCGAGTAGGTCGCCCCTGTTATTCTACTTAGGCAATTTATCGGTACTAAGCGGAAATTCTGAAGTCTGCTACTTCATCAATCGTAGCTTTTTTGTTTCTTGATACTGTTGTTTCCGATAGAGGCATAGCCTGTATCTGTTTATACTGCGTTGGCACTTTGCATTGATGATACGCAATCTCGCCAAGTTTCTCCTTGACAAGTTGGTTGTCAATCTTAGCACCCAATTTTTGTGAGACATGAAGTGAGTAATCCCTTCCATGCAATAGGTTTGCATTTTCAC
>Ga0208898_1002716_pt1 | contig 10663 bp, 11 predicted proteins | sample VirMetDEL_Mar_4_FD_184513 | JGI IMG/M metagenome (GOLD analysis project Ga0208898, IMG submission 184513) | Aqueous microbial communities from the Delaware River and Bay under freshwater to marine salinity gradient to study organic matter... | ecosystem: Environmental > Aquatic > Marine >...
CACTTGGGGGATCCAAGTCCCAACTACCACCCTAGAAACGATTGGCAGCATGGATATGGCCTTGTGGAGGTCACAAAAAGGGGTTATGTTTACGTCGATAACGTGATTTTGAATGACTGACAACGAGACTTATTACGCGGACGGGTTTGACGAGTGCATCATTGGTGTAGACACTGAAGGGGATGTGCCCCGGGTGGTCTATGACAAATGGGCGATGGTGACCTGCTACCTGCGATCGAACCCCGACTGTACTTGGGAGGAAGCTGTTGAATACCTGGAATACAACGTCTGGTACGCATATATCGGGCCGGGAACGCCTCACTACATGCGAACGGCGGAGGGCACTCCCGATGAGAAGCGCATGTTCGTTGACGAATATGTGGAATTGAGTAGGCAATAGAAAGGAGGGCCGAAACCCCCCTCTCCTGGCGACGAGCGCCACTTCACCAACCACAATGAAGTCTATAGTACCTTATCAGACTCTCCGAAGTACTCGTCGATCAGCTCCACGCAAGAGTTCAGCCCCTTGCATATTTCGGCCCTCCAACCCCTCTCCTGAAGCCCTTTTTGCCACTCTTTTTGGTGCTCACTAGCGCGTCCAGACATGGTTTTGATCTCGATGGCTAGCCCAACGTAGCCATTACTGGGTTCAAAGATGAGCAGATCCGGAATGCCTTTCTTGTACCCCGCTTGCTTCATCTTGATAGCTGTACCCATAGCAACCCTTACCCCCCCGACCGTCGCCGAATAAAGCGGTACAGTTTCCATAGACTCGAGATGATCGATAACCATGACCTGAATGTCATGCTCGGGCGATCCGTTTTTTCGCGATCCTCGTTTTTGGGGTCGACTTCCTTTTTTTCTGTACTCATACATGCTTCTGTATACCAGGTTCTGACATCAAAGCAGGGGCATGCCTTGCTGACGCCCTTAAAATCCCTGTGCCCTAAGACAGCGGCCCCCGGGAATTCTTGTTGAAGGTGGTAAATGAGATTAAAGAGAGAAGCCGTCTGCTCAGCCGTCCGGTTGTCTTGCGGCCTACCGTTCGCCTTCGAAGTGCCACCCACCCAGCATATACCGATCGAATTGGAATTGTGACCTTGAACATGGGCGCCAGGCTGGTCAAGTGGGCGACCGTCCTCGATCGTGCCGTCTCTGCGAACGACGAAATGGTATCCAATATCCGTCCACCCTCTCTCATTTACGTGCCATTTTCTGATTTCTTCTACACCGATGTCCATGTCCTCGTGTGTAGCCGAACAATGGACGACGATTTTCTTAATGGTTCTCATCACATGCCTTTTTTAGCGAGCAGTATCTTGAGCTCGTTGATCCCTTCAACGCACTCTTTCAACATCAATTTTAACTCGCTTTGGTCGTTTTCAAGGCGGTACACACGCCCTTTCAGCTTGGCCACCTCGCTGTTCAGGGACACCCACACCCCCACCAAGGCCACGAGTGGTCCGATCAGCGCCACGACTACTTCCATTTCCATTTCCATTAAACTTCTAGCTTTACAGTCATGAATACCCCGTTAATACCAGCCAAAGGAGAAAGCTGAAATGAAAGCCGGTCTCCTGCTGAAATACTTGTCCATTGACCACTGAACGATGATGTATTGGCGCCCGCTGACAAGGTGATGCTCAAACTTGCGGCAATACTTCCGTTCTTGTAGACCCTGAATGTAGCACTTGCTGCTCCCTGAGAGTAGAAGCTGTACTCTGCGGCAGTACAATCTTCCGGCGCCACGAAGTTGGCTCTAGCGTCTTGTATGGACGTGATTGCCGAGTCGCCCATCAAGTTAAACCAGCCAGCAGTCGCGGTTTTGAACGTCCTGTAGCCATTGACGGTGTAAAAACCTCCTCCAGACGCTGCTGAGGGAGTGACCCAGGTGTAGGTTCCGTTGCCATTGCTCTGAAGATACTGCCCGCTAGTGCCGATGCCGATAAACGAAACATCGCCATTGGAGTCCACCACCACGATAGATGTGTTTGCTGGTGTGGGGTCGAAGGTGACCCTGCCTACCTTGGTGACAATGTCCTCAAAGTCGAAATTGGCGTATTTACTATCTGCGTCGTGATAGTATCGAATTGTTTCCCACGCGGGCTTGACGTTGCCAACAGGAGTGCCTCCGTGAAGGTTGATGCAGTCCCCCTTGGTTGCAAGGAAAGACACAACCCCCCAGTCATCTAGGCCGTGGTGAGGGCTTTTTACTATATCACCAATAATCCCTCCTCCACTGCCATTTCCAGTGTTGTTTACCGTGCCCGAAAAACCAATAGGCGTCACCCAATCCGGGTTTACGCCAGGATTAACCTCTCTTTGAAATCCAACGACAAGGAAAGAACCCTGGACCCCGCTGTTTGCCGTCCACTTAAACGACAGAGGCATGATGTGATCGAAATCCGTTACGAACTGAGTCCCGGGTTGAGCAAAAGCGGTTTTACCCACGATGATAGGGTCGATCAGCGACTGCCCGCCTCCTGTGGGTATGAGGTTCATATCGTAGACCTTTCGATGTTCACCGAATATGTCCATATATGCATTGCAAACATAGGAGTGCAGAGAGTCGTAGTAGGTTTCCGGAATGTTTGGGGCTTCTGTGTCGCCAGCACGGTGACCCCTCCACTGAAGTTGCTCCTGGAATCCTCCCCCCGAGAAGTCAAAGTCGCCGTCCGCATCGCTGTTCTTGTTCATCGCCCACAGCGTTCCAGCAACGTGGTTATTTACGAACTCTGCGCGAGAGCCTAAGCGCGATGAACCGATGTTAATAATCTCGTACCCATCTCCACCATCAACTCTTGTGGTGATGTCGTAGGATTCGCTTCCATCACCTAGGGTGACCCTACACCCCGTGACTTGAATCCACTGAGGACGAGTTTTCCATCTGTCTGTGCTTCCTGAATAGCTGTCGTATCCCCCGGTGCCGTCAGCGTTGGCTGATCGCCACACGGGATTACTGTCATCCCAATCCCCAGTGTTTGTTGCGCTTGTGTTTGGGCGAGGGCCGTGATCGGGTTCGTACATCTGGAAACCCATCTCGAACCTGAATTCTTCAAAATCAATTATGGCGTTGTTTGATTCAGTTGGCAACGGAATGCTGATGTCATCGTACATGTAGTGAAACAAGTGCTCGTCACCGCCTTCCTCAAGAATCACGCCTGTACCGTTGTCTTCCCCCTGGATCTTACACCCTACAGGGGCGTAGTTAGTTTGGTTCCCGTACTGAATTGTTAAAGGCACAGTTGTCGCCCCCCAGCCATCGCCCGTATTGTTGGTGGCTTCGTGAGGAATCAAGATCTCATACCAAGCGTCGTCGTAGTTGGTTGTTCCACTCTTAACCCATTCTATTTGGCCATAAAGCTTCCGGAAATACGTTCGGTCAACAGTAGCAAACCCGCCAACCAAGCCCGGATCCTAGTAGGTAAGGATGTTGTCGATAAGGATTCCGTCAGGGCTTCCGCTGCTCATGACATGCGTCTCAACAACTCGTCGCAACCTCCAGTAGTTTCCGTCTGTGTCCTTGAATTCCAACCTTACCCGGCAAACCAAGCTAGTTCCTATCTGAAACTTTTTGAAGGTGCTTGAGGCAGTCAAGTTTAGCCCGTTCTGAACCCAGAATCTGGCGTTTGCGCCAATCTGCAACCGCAGAACCTCTCCGCTCTGAAACTCAAGATCTGAGACTGAGCGTTCTGGGAAACCCATGTAAGAGGTTGCGCTCGCAGGGTACTGATAGTATGGCAGCAGAACTTCTTCTCCCGCAACTGGAGCGCTCCCGTCATGGAAACGATACCACTTATCCCGACGACCGTTTCCTCCGGAGTAAAACAGAATTGACGGCTGTATCCCTAGTGATTGCTGTTGGTTCTGAAGAAGCTGAAGTAGCTCGTTGTGGTTGATGTGACCAATGTTGCTGTTGAGGTAGAACCCGTCTGCATAAAGCCAATCTGATCCGCCTTCTTCGTGAGTCAGTTCGACCTGGAAAACAGGCAGAGTCCTTCTCTTAACTGCGCCAAACTCTACCTTGAACTTATCGTCAAAATCGCGGTCATAGTAGGCGGAAGTGTCGTTATACGATGTCCAGTCATCCAATGTTGGGTTGTACTTATGGTACATCCTGTGAACGCCCTCACCGTTCATGGTGGCCACGTCAAGTCTGTTCACCAAATTGAGCATCCCGTCAAAAAGTATCACGGTTGCCCCAAATGTGTGCGCAATATCCTCTAGCACTGACGCTGTGTCGAAGTACCTGGGGGGCGCTTCAAGCTCCCTAGTGCGATCAACCTGCTTCTTTGGTTTATTGAATGTCTCAGCCCGACACCTGATGTAATAAAGCAAAGAGTCTGAATGGTGGAACTCCTGAGACCCGCCATTGTGAATCATGCTTGGAGCCGGCATCGCGATCTCTGAGAGCATCGTGATATACGACTGACCTAGCTCGTTCTGGACGTAATCTCGGTAAGCTGCGAATGCAGGGATCTTGTAGTTGATCTCCTTCATCCAGAAGATCAGCCTCTTAAACCCTTGGTAACCGTCGTATGGAGGGTTGTCATCCTTCCACTCCACTCCGCGCAAGTACGCGAGTCCGTCCGTAAACTTTACGTCTAGGTAGTGGTAGTTGTTTTGGATTGTAATCGCTGTGTCCTCAACGACAAGGTGTCCATACCAATATGGACGCGCAGCGGAAGAGTGATTTGTGAAGAAAAGTGCGAACACCGAGCCCTCTCTTTGTTCGAGAAGATCTTCCCAGCACTCCAGTTGAGTGTCGTCAAGTCGCAGGGTCATGCTCAAGGTGGACCCCATGAAGGCATTCATAAAATCCTCTTGCCCCCCCTTGTACTCCAGTGAGGCGCCTGGATCCATCATATCCAAATCAAGCCTCATGCCGCTGTAGTCGCTGGCTGCAATATCGCCATCAGTGTCGCCAATGACGATGCGGTAGGCGTTGTTGGAGGAGCTTACAGGTGCGTTCTCGGCAGAGAAGAACTTGGTGTCAAAGATGTATTCTACAGCCATTATCCAAATGTACGGTCGATGGCGCGTGTGCCTCGTTGGTTAGAAATTACCACGTCGTTTCCAGAGATTGAACCACCTAGACGCACAACGCCGGCTGTTGCAGTACCCCCCGCCGCGACGGCTGCTGAGCTTGATGCGGTCGTTCCGGACCTCAAATTAAGACCCGTCATACCTTCAGCAAGGAAGGTGCCAAAGCCGCCTTCGATCGCGCTACCCGCTGCGCCCGCCGCCGCACTAGTTCCGCCCGAAACGATAAGCAAGATGGTGTACAGCGTGATCAGCGTGATGAGCTTGGCCACCAAAGCATAGAACGTGTTCAAGAAGCTCTCTTTGAGCGTCTGCCAGAAATTAGCCCCGTCTTTTGCCGCCGCAACAAAAGCTTCTCCAAGGAAGCTTACTTGCTGATTGAAGAAGGTAATAAGGGAACTGGCATTCGCCACGTTTCTAGCCTCCTCCTGAAGTACTTGAAGCTTGTCTGTGAGCTGATCGAAAGCAACGAGGTTGACACCGTTTGGCGCCGAGGCCAAGAGTCTAATTTGGGCTGTAAGATTTGAGATATTGGCAGCACGAAGTCCTTCTTTATCAATAAGCCCAAGTTCGGCATCGAGTTTAGTTAAAGCGTCTTGTTTTTCTAGTGCATCAAGAGACTGCTCAAACTCCTCAAGTTTAATCTCATTATTGAGCCGATACGCAAGGCTTTTCCATTTATTGTAAACCTCGTCAAGCTGCTCCTGTGAACCAATAGGGACTTGATCTGGATCTGCCGGGTACAAGAGGTCATAGAGCTTTTTCCACTGCTCTTCGAGCTTGCTAACCTGCCCCGTCAGGGTGTCGCTTAGCTTGACTTCCCCAATCCCAGAGATAAACTGCTGTGCTGTGAATGCTTGTTGGGCACTAACTCGGGATGCTTCATCGAGAACTTTTTTTAGCGCTTCCTCAGACTCTAGCTTAGCGAGTTTATCTTGAAGTTCATCAATGTTCTTGGTGAGATCCTTGACTCTTTCGCTCGTCGTGCTGTAGCCGAGAGAAAGTAGTTCTGTAATAAGATCTTTTGCGCTAGAGATCTCTCGTCGAAGTACTTCGTCAAAACCTATTAACTCGAGGTCGAAGAGAGACGACGCTTCCCTATTGGCTTCTGTGCGCCCGGAAATAGCGTCCCGTAATTTCTTTGAGAACTGAAGATCCTTGAGTTTTCTTTCAAAGTCTGCGGCGAATTTATCAAGATCTGCGGCCGTGTTTGGCAAGTTGAGAGAAGATGCTTCTGTTGCAAGCTTCTTAAATTCATCAGCTAAATCTTCAACAAGGTTTATTTGGCTGTCTAATGAACCTGTGGAAAGAAGGGCGTCAAAGTCTTTTACGATGTTACCAATAAGCCCCTCACTAATAATTTCTTCCGTGCTGGCTTGAAGGATGTCTTCGATTGCGTCCTTTACGCCAAGTAGATCGTTATTGGCTTCCCCAAAGGTGGCAAACGCGTTTGTAAACGCCTCCGTGATCTTTTGGCTTTGATCCAAGATGACGCCAAAAGATTCTTGTTGCGAGAAAAGAACGTCGCCTGTTTTTTGGGCTAAAAGGTATCGCCGTTGAGCTTCAAAAGCCAGGAGTCCTTCCTTATCGGCAATAGCTTCCTCAAGAGCGAGTATTTGTTCCCTCAGATCGACGTCTGCGGTCTTGATTCTTTCGAGTTCCGTAGCGGCTTGCTGACGAAGCTCAGCCGTTCTCTCATCCGACCGATAAATCTTATCGAGAAGCCCAATTTGAGACTTATATACCTCAAGAAAGGCTTCTTCATCAGAAAGTCTTCGGCCAGTCTTTGAATCAAATAAAAGTCGCCGCTGAGCTTCGGCCGCCGCTTCAAGCGCCTCTTGGGTTTCCTCTAATTCTGTTTTAAGGACGGGAAGCGACAAGCTAGTAAGCTCGCCGTCAGTATCCTTAAGTAGTTGTTGAAAGCTAGATAGTGACTCATTAACTGAATCAAGCAACGCTTTGTTTTCGTATTGCTGCATCTGGAACGCCAAGAATGCAGCCGTAAGCGCCGTAATACCCAAAATAATTGGGTGTGCAGTCATGAAAATTAACGCCGAAGCTAACGCAGCTAATCCCGCTGCCACCACAGGGATTAGAACGCTCAAAATGGTGAATCGGGCAATCATGCCCTTGGTGTTGCTGTCAGCTTTCTCGAAACTTTCCGCCAAATCACCAAGTGCAGTCGCTAAGATCCGTACATATGGAGTGAGCGCTTCACCCAATACGCGTCCCATAGTCTGTAACGCGTTAGTGTTTTTTTCAAGCTGGATAAAGAGTTCGTCTTCGAGGCCTTCGTTCATGGCGTCAAGGGCGCCATCGACATCTTCCAGTTGCACGAGGAGTTGGTAAAACTCCAATCCCATCTTCCCGATCACCGCCCCTGCAACACCAGCCCGCTTGTGAAGGATTTCAAAAGTTTGAGCTACGTCAAGATTTCCAGACGTGAGGGCTGTCAATTCCTTACCCGTGAACCCAAACTCCTCGCCAAGTTCGAGGAACACACCCTTCAAGCGCGTACCTGCATATCCCGACTTTTGACCCGCATTAGCGAGCAAGCCCAACAGCGCTACGGTCTCTTCAATACTGTACCCAGCAACATTTGCTACTGAACCTACGTTTTTAAGAGCTCCTGCTAGCTTGGTTGAATCAAGTGCTGATTGAGCAAATGCCGTGGCAAAGATGTCTCCAATTTCGGAAAAGCTTCGAAGCTCACCGTTAGCCCCTTGGAATTGACGCTGCGTCTCGGCAATGGAAGTCCCGACCTGCTGTAGGCTGCCTCCGAAAATCTGCGTAAGCTTGACGGAAGTTTCAAGCGCTTGGTTTGTGGATTGAGCGTCAAAGCCAAGCTTTTTAAGCTCAAGACCAAGTTGAAGAACCTCCGTTGCTGTAAACATCGTTTCAATACCAAGTTGCTTGGCTTTGTCTACGATGCCATCGATGTTCTCCCCAGTACCTACTGCACGAAGCTGACTTTCAATCTTGTTAAACTCGGCTGAAACGCGTATCGCGGCAGCTCCAACAAGACCTAGGGCAACGCCGAGGGACCGACCCAATGTCGATCCCAGGGCTTGCGCTTTCATTCGGAACGCCTCTAGCTTAGTGGCGGCTAACTCGGTGTTGCGAACAAACGGTTTGATGTCCAGCGTAAGTATCGCTGCTAACCGACTGGCTCCTACAATGCTTGCCATTAGCTAAAGTTTTTCATTTTCTCCAGGAGTGCCTGTGCTTCTTCCTTGGTTCGCACTCCTTGATTAGACTTAGTTGTGTACGGGTGGAAATCACCCGGCTCGAATTTTTTGCCCTTGCCGGAGTTGACGTTGGCGAGCAGTGCCATCACAGATGAGGTGTGATCCCACATGATGCTCTGTCTCAACATGAATCCTTCTCGGAGGTAGGCGAACTCCCTAAGAGTTAGCATCCAAAACTCATCCGGGGTCAACCCCATCATGAGCCCGGTCTTTAACAAGACCTTCCAAGAAAGCTCCTCTCCCTCTCCTAGGGCACCCCCGCCGTCGCGAGGGGTTATGAGTTTCCCTTGTCGTCGTCTTGTCCGCCCAGGGCTTCAGTGACCGCTGTCATCATCTGCTCCAGGGTGTCGCCGTCTTCAAGAGCCAAGGCGCAGAACTGCTCAAAGTCAGGCAGACCAGAGTCCTTACCTTTGCGAGCTGCATCGTTCTTCACTCCATAGTATGCGAAAGCTGGGATGGCGGTAAGTGAGTCTTCTTCGAGCCACTTGTCCAATTCACCCAGCTTGATCTGAAATGCGTTGCACATCATGCGCAATGCGTTGAGACTAAGAGATGCGTTGTACTTCTTCTTTCCGAGAGTGAACGTGAATTCGCCTTTAATCGTTTGCATGTGGTTGGTATTAAAAAAGGGGCGACGAACCTTACCGCCGCCCCATGTTGATTATTATTCCTTCAAAAGGGCATCGACGCCTGTCATGCTCACGCTGTATGTGGCAATCTCATCAACACCTCCTGATAGCTGTACTGATTCAAGCAGTGCTTGTCCATAGTAGTCCGTGGTCGTTCCGTTCTTGTCGATTGAGAACTTTACGATCACGTAGTATTTGTTACGAGCCAAGTCGAGCAAGTTTACACCGGCATCGTCGGACACCTGGATCAATCCATCAGCGCTGAGTGACCAGTCCTGTGTTGACTCTTGGAGCGTCCCTCCCTCTCCGTCGCGAGCGACTACCTCGACAGAGTTTGTCAAGTCGAGTGTTGAAGAGGTGGCGGCTCCTACGAGCTCAAGAAACTCCTCGCGATCAACGAAGGTTGAGCTGCCAACAGAACCGTATCCAATGTAAATGTTGTTCTCTCCGCTAGTGGCGTCTTCATTGACTACCAAAATCCGGTTAGCGTTAGCTGGGCTGGACGCTTCGAATGCAGCGATGTCTGCATACGGCCCTAGAACCTTTGCTTTTGTTTGTGAGTTCACGCTATCATAGTAGATAGCTAGACAATTTGCGTTTACTACTGCCATGATTTCTTAGCTTGCGTTGTTGTAACGGTAGAGTTTTCCGTATCCGCGAATGCTCACAGAATACGTTGCTGTGTCATCGAACCCACCAGTGATGCTGACGTTTTCGATGATGCCCTGACCAATGTAATTGACGTAGTTCTCTTGTGTTCCTTCTGTGTCTTTCTTCGTCACGTCTACAACGAATCGGACAAGCACGTATTCGCTCGCGCGAGCGATGTCCATGAGAGCGGTAGCTCCACTCTGAGATGAGTCGATAACGTCCTGAACCAGTCCGTCAGCAGAGAGTGACCACGCCTGAGCCCCTCCAATAATATAGGTCTCCGAATTGCACTGAGTGCTGCGGGCTACGATCTCGTCAATAGTGTTGCTCATGTCCAGGGTTGTGGACGTAGCTGCCGCCAAAAGCTTCAAGTCACCCGTTGCGTCAGCGATTGTTGAGGATGACTCCTTGATAATTGCAGGGAGGTTTGACCGTTCGTGAATGTCGTCTGTGGAAGACTTCACCAACAAACCGTAGTCGCCATCAGAAGCAGCGCTAAGGAAATTGGTCTCCGCTGTGGCCAAGGTGTCGTTTGCCGTAACTCGGTACGCTGTCGTTTGCCCCGAGTCGGCGAAGGCATAGAGCCCAAGATAGTTTGCGTTTAGTAGTGCCATTGTTTTGTTTTTTGTCCGCCCTTAATTCTTTGCCGCAAGATTTGCGTAGAACTTAGTTTGGAAAATCTCACCAAGCTCCCTACGCAGTTTTAGATTGTAGGTTGCTAGGTTTTTTCGAATTGCGGGTTGAATGTGGGGGTGCGGCCCATGATGCCGCGTACCTAATTCAGCCCAGTGATCGCGCCATCCAGCAGCATTGTAGGTGTCTCCAGCGTCTACGCCGCTGATGTAACCTAGCTGATTGGGTTGCACGACTCGGGGTCCACTGATGGCTCCGACACGAATGCCGAAAACATACTGTGGGGTTTTTTTAAGAGTGCGGATAGCGAAAGACTGGCTCAAAACACCAGTCAGTACCGGTGACTTTGCCTCCATGTCATTCCTCATATCCTTGGCTGCGTTAGCCATGGCTTTGTACAGAACCTTCTTCCTTGCTGTAAGGGATTTGAGTCTGCGCAACCTACTGGGGAAAGGATCG
>Ga0208898_1002718_pt1 | contig 10660 bp, 23 predicted proteins | sample VirMetDEL_Mar_4_FD_184513 | JGI IMG/M metagenome (GOLD analysis project Ga0208898, IMG submission 184513) | Aqueous microbial communities from the Delaware River and Bay under freshwater to marine salinity gradient to study organic matter... | ecosystem: Environmental > Aquatic > Marine >...
CGCCATAGCCCCATCGTGGTGTGGCCTCGGACATTTTCAAAGAAGCACCAAACAGGTCTAATTGCCCGTACATGCTTTCGGATGTATGGCCATAAGTGCCTTGGGTCTTCTTCTCCTTTTCGCTTCCCCGCGCTACTGAACGGCTGACAGGGATATCCTCCAATGAGTCCGTGAATTTTTCCTCGAAATATTTCTGCTGGGAAGGTTTTAAGATCCGTGTAGATAGGTGCGTTATCCATGAGTCCTTCTTCAATCTTCGCTCCCAAGTTGGCGCAGCAGAAGGCTTCGATCTCCACATTAACGACTGTGCGCACATCCACGCCAGCTCGCTTGATTCCCAATTCAATCCCTCCGTATCCGGTACAAAAGCTGATAATGTTTTGGGTATTATCCACACTACACAAATCTCTCCTTGTTTTTATAGTACCAATCCGTGAAATAAGGATGGACATATAGGTTATTCTCTACGCGATGCTTCCAGCTTTCCCTGTGATTCCTTAAACAATACTCAACAAAGTGTGTAGGCACTCCAGGCATCGCTTTCCTTAGTTTCTTCCTATCCTCCCTCTTCGCCACGAGCTTGAGCCTATCCTTCTCATCGTGGTCATAGAGTAATGACTTCTTATCAATCACGGGAATTGCCACCAATTCACCAGCAGTCTTACCAAAATCGATATACCGCATAATCCTCCGGCACTCCTTGAGAATCTTCTCCACCGCTTGGCGAACACAATGAACACTTACGCCAAACTCATAACCAATCTTGCGGTAAGACATGTCATGGTAAAACCTCATCTCCAGCAAAATCCTTTCACTACGCGGAATAATGCGGAATAGATTATCAACCAAATCACTCTGCTCTATCCAACTCCCTAATTGCATTCTCTATCCCTTCCCGCATAGCGATATTCACATAGTCCTCGTCTGTCGCACTCTCCTTACCCCACTTAACCAGCATGGCATGGGTGTCGTCCTCCATCTCCAAATCCATCTCCACATATTCAACCTCACGGGTGTCCTTAATGCGGATAATAGGTAAATCCTCTATACTATCTCCCATACTCCACGCTCTCCCTCGCGTACTCGCAACTCATCCCCTATCCAATACTTCCCCGGTTTGCATCGCACCTTCCCGTGCGTGCCATCCCGAAACTCAATCAATCGTAAAAACTTATTACCAGGGATCGCATACACCTTCGCTAACCGCGCTTCCCCAGGAACCTCCCGCACCTCAACCTTGGGCTTCTTCGCTTCCTCGATCATCGCATCCACTTCCGCGATCTCCTCCTCCACGACCTTCTCCCCGTTTAACTCCCTGAGTTTAAGCACCATCTTCCGAGAGATACGGTTGCCATGAACGCAAGTACGCATGGTGGAACGCTTAATCCCCATCATATTCGCAAATTCATCACGACTAATCCCAACCTTTCGCAAGATTGCCATACATTCCTTACCATCCATTTTTTCCGCCATGTCTCCCTTTTGTAGTTTTTTGTAGCCTAGTCAAATAAAATAATATAAAAAACGCTACATGCCACGAGGAATACCCAAAAAGCTCAAACCCTTTGATGCAAAATTAAAGGACAAAGTACTAACCTCCGCCGCTCGTATAGCCGCAAGACAATCAACTCCCAAAGAAGAGGCACAGAATATGGAACTATCAACACGCCAGGAAGAACACAGGCTACGAATACACAACGCTCTCAAATACGGCATGAAGATGACCGAGCAACAATTCCTCTCAGAAGTACAAAAGAAGCTCCAGCATATGGTCGCAGACTCCCTAAACGACCTACACGATTCCATAGATCAAATACCACCTCAGAATAAAGCCTATGCTGTAGGTATGCTCTTCGATAAACTCATGACCATATCCGGCAGACCCACAAACATCACCGCATCTGCCAATGTCAAACTAGGTTCCTCCGATATGTCCCCCGACCAAGTACGAGACATCCTTAAAAAAGGTGTGAAAAATCTACCAAAAGATGCATCCACCGAAAAAGTCATCGATATAGAAGACGCAGAAACCACAGAGATCCATGAGGAAGTCGATACTAGGACCGAAGATTGAAGCCCTACGCAAACAAGGACTCTCCTACAAGGACATACAAAATACCCTAAACTGCTCAATCGGTACAATCTCCTACCACCTAGGCAAAGGACAGAAGCAAAAAACAAAGAAGCGTAGAGCAAATGTATCCCACTCCACCTATATCCATGTAAAACGCATAAACCACTTTCAGAACATCAAGGTAAAAACCCAGCGTAAATTAAACCCCACACCAACACTTACCCCCCGACAAATGTCCAAGGCCATATCTGCTAAAGCATCCAAGTTCCAAAAGAATGCCGCATTTAATTACAAAGATGTACACGCAAAATATGGCGATCACTTCCAATGCGCACTCACAGGCAGACCACTCTCCTGGAATAACCCACAGGAATACGAATACGACCATATCGTCCCTGTAGCTCGTGGAGGAAGCCCATCCATGGATAACCTCCAAATCGTCTGCACAGACGCAAATAGGGCTAAGAATGACCTAACAGAAGAAGAGTTCCTCGACCTCTGCAAAGAAGTAGTCCTACATGCCGGATACAAAATATGGAAACCATCCGGCTCCTACCACTCCAATAAATATTTATAGGTATTGCGGCGGGGAAGAGTTGTGGCCCTGGTTACTTTCATCGCCTGTCTCGTAACCGCATAAAAGCGAGACTACCCTTTCTGCATCCTACAACATGCATATCTAACGCTACATAACGCTACACACACGGATCGATCCTCGATCACCGCTTCACGCATCCTATACCATGCACGGGGGGTGACTCCAGCGGGGAGGCGAGCGGTGAGGCGCTTATGGCGAAAAAAGTTGTGCGGGGTGTGATGATAATACAGAAAAACGCGGACGCGCCGGCGCACCCCCGCCCCCCCGCCTGGACGCGCAAAGACTTAGACGCGCGGAACGCGAGCAGACGATTCATAGTCTATTGCTATTCCGCTTAGATATCGCAATTGCGGAGCTATGGAACGCGGAAAGAGGGGAGAGCGATGGCGTGAATATGGCGATGGCGAGCGAATCCGCGATGGCGTGGAACGCATCAACATATCATGATGCGTTGATGCGTTGATGCGTGGACTGAAAAAAGGTGAGGTAGAGTAGAAATGCAATTAATTTGCGTTTCATTTGCGTCTTGCTTGCGTCTTGTTTGCGTTGATCTCTCTTGCAATCTGTTTGCGTTAAGCTCTCCCTCGATTTGCTCATTTCGCGTCTTGATTGATTGACTAGCTCGCGAATTGGATTGTTCTCCAGTTTGCGCAATTCGATTGATCCCATGCCATGAAATGGCACTTGATCCGCGTTACGCGTAGGGCGGAAAGCTTGTATTTAAGCGAGGTAAGACAGAAAGTGTAGTTTTATGTAAAGTTTTTCTTGTTTTTGCGCCTTTTGTAGTTTATGGTGGTTTTCAATTCGCAATGATGCGGATTAATGACAAAAGGAAAATTACGATGAAAAAAGATACATACAATGGTTGGGCGAATCGCTCCACTTGGTTGATCAATGTGTGGTACGAACCAACCTACAAATCTGATCTTGATTGGATCAAGGACGAGTTGGAACTAAGAGTGCGAGCTTTATCCGACAGTGAATACTTAACAGATAAGATTCTCGCGGACATGATCAACCTTCAAGAGATCGATTGGGACGAACTAGAGGAAACTCTTGAGCTAGAGGAGTTGGAAGCATGAAGATCACAACTAACAATCAATACCGCCCGATTTTACATTGGGATCAATTAACAGAAGAAGAGCAGAATCTCAGATATGGAATGTATGACGGCATCGAAGAGTCTTCGTTCTTTGAATACAAAGATTGCGTCTACGATTTAAATGATTTCTTGCGAGTCAACGATCATCTTCATGGTAAGGGACAACAACATGATCTGTACGGATGGGATGGGTACTACAATGAATCGTTCTTTTCTTCTGTTGTTGTAAAATACTCCGAATGTGGTGATTCCGTCCGCGTTGGACTTGCAACTAGTTAGAACCATGACTGCGCTTTTACAACTTATCGCGATTTTATGGGGTCCCTACTTGATCGTGGGGGCGTGGATAGCAATCAAACAACTTATTGAAAGGAAATAGAGAAATGAGCTACAAAGAAGAACATCCCGATTGGATCGCGCCAAGTAATTTCCGCTTGGATGAATTGGAGAAATTAGGATTCGAGGATATCTCATGGAGAAATGATGCTTATCCATTTTGGGGGCATTATAAGCATGGATTTACCCTTGGCGTGGATTACAAGAAAGAAATGAGCGATTGGGGGCATTTGTCCGACAAGTTTTATCGCTTCCACCTCTACAAACGCGAACTTGAGGAAGGAGAGAAAGAGCATGAATGTTTGCACGATGATGCGGAGCATATCATCTCGTCCAATTCCTTCGCGGATATCATCAAAGCAATAAAGGAGAAACTCGCATGAACGATTTAGTAAAACTCACAATAGATTATGGCGATGGTCACTATAAAGAAATTGAAACAATGGTAGTCACCAAGGAGAGCAACGCATACGCAACGATGCTCGCATATGCGGAGCAGAACGACTACGCAATCGCGGAAGAACCATTCCTTACTGATTTGGAGAAAAACGCGCTAGAGGTAGCACTTGATTGGGAGATTGAGTCCCTAGAGTGTGAAACGGAAGGCGATTATGCCGAAAAGCTAAAAGCGGTTAAGAGTGCGAAGGAGAAACTCGTATGAGTGATACATTCGACAAGATCGCGAGCAATTTCATTGCAACGCTAAGTAAAGAGGAACTCGATTACTGCACCGATGATATCGAGAAATACCCCGATCACTTCGGATTTGCTGGATTACAGGATTTGATGGATGCGAATGTTGAGCTACTCAATACAATTGAGAAACTTAACCTAAAAGTGCCTACCAATCGCCCTCACTTATGCGATGAAGAAGCATGCGAGTACCTCAATAAATGCATTGATCGCATCGATGAGAAACTAAAGGAGATCGCGAAAGCATGAGTGATATAAAGCTAAATTTTGACCCATCGTGGACAATCGAGTTCACCGATATGGAAATCGATGATAAGGGAATAAAGCTATTCGTAACAGGTCGGGCTAAAGCGTATGCCGCGAGCATGGTAAACCACGATAACTTCAAGGATATTACCTATGGAGAAATGACATCTAAGCACATTGAGTGCGTTGATGATGCGTTGATTTTCTGGATTGAGAGCGATGAGATGCGAAGTAATAACGACAAAAGCATTCAGCTTAACGAGCGCGCCTCGCATGATTTCTTCTCTCATCTTTACCCATCGATTATCGAGAAACTTGAGGAGAAACTCGGATTATGAAGCACGCAAACGAGATATTTCCGGCCGCTCTTGCGGAGCTACTCGCGATTGGCGACAAAGCACGCCAGGAGAGAGAAACGCGGGCAAGGGATACGAGACAACGCGATACGAGAAACGGTGGCCGAGAATCGGCCCGCGTATCGCGTAAACGCGCAAGGCAAATGACTTTACCATTAACTAAATAACAAAGGAGAAAAACGATGAAAACGATAACTATTGATTTAACAGATAAACAGCATTGCATGCTTTCGCGTATCGCGAAGGGAGATAAGAGAAAGGTATCGGATTTGATATACTTAGCGCTCTCTAGAGGTTTCGAGTACATGTTTTTCGAGACTGCTCTGCATATTGAGAAAGTGGATTCCGATTATACTGATAAGGAGAAAAAGCAGATCGCTAAGAATAAGAAGCTGGAAGCATCTAAGGGCTGGAGTGATCTCGATTATGATGAGAAAAGAAAACGCGGATACGAGCATGTCTGCTCCTCTATGAGCAATTACCCTCGCGAGAGTGACTTTATGCCTGGATTTGCAGAATCGCTAGAGAGAAACGCAACTGAAGGATTAAAGGAGGACGCATAATGGAAGCGACAAAAGAGAAAGCAGAGTACGGAATTTACCACTTGATACTCAACAAAGACGATCAACTATCAGAGCATCATATCGGGATAGTGGCTAAAGTTTTAGCAGATAATCTAGACAAGCTCCGCGAGATCCTCGCCAAGGTAGAGGGGGGTGAGGGATGAGAAGATTAGATTACCCTTCCGACTATGCTCGATTATACGATGATCTTTTTAATAAAGGGGAAAGAGATTTCTCAATTAAAGAGATAGTACCAACAGGGAAAAAGATCACTTACTACCAAGGTTCCGGCACAATAGTAAGAAAGTATAAGGTGACCTTGAGGTTTACCGCAGACGGGGATCATCAGTATAAAGATAAGTACTTAAAAGTAACATGGAATAAATCAATAAATTGCAACTTTGAAACCTTTAAGCACGATATGAACGGAACTGATGTTCCGAGTATTTGGGAGCAGGTCAGGCACAATGTGCAACATGATTGCAAACTGCTAGAGGGAGGTGAGGGATGAGCGAAGAGAAATACCTTAAAATTCAACAATGGTTGCGGAAGCGCTACACCAAAAACGGAGTACTCACTATTGATGTTGGTGGAAAGCCAACGAAGTATAAGCGCTTTGAGGAATTAGCATGGTGTAAATATATGCTCAAAGGTTATCGATGGATGGAGATGACTGATGGTTCATGGGAATTGTGTTCTGTTAGTCGATCAGGTTTAACCATGCCATGCAAGCCATGAGCAAAACTGACAACGATATGATCCCGCGTCTCGCGCTTGGGCTGGCCATCTTCGTGGCCATGCGTTTCGCGCCCAGGTTGATCGCGTGGTGGAACAAGAGAAAGGAGACGATATGAACATTGACGAACTTATAGAAGCGCATGATTTGCTACATATTGCAATTTGTGAAAAGAGAAACGGTGAGGAAAGAGATGGTATTTTACTCGATGGCCTCAAGATATTAGAAAAATTCATGGGATGCATCTATGAGTTAAACGAAACAGCAGAGGTTTACCTGGAGCCTGATAATATCCAGCAAGCAAACGCACTTATTCGTTTAGGTTATGCAGAGATTGATCCCAATGATGAGCGTAAAATCATTAAGAGAAAGGAGAAAGCGATATGAGCGAATTAATATGGTTAACTATACCCCATCAATTACCGCCCGTGGCGGTTTGGTACGATAATAAGGATAAACTGATCGAAGCACTCAATGAACATGAGCTTTGCGATGATACGAGAAACACTATTGATGACTTCGATGAGTTAGTGGATGAAGCATCTATGAGTTACAACTCGACAAGGATTATTGATCGAGATGACTACCAAGCACTAAGGTCAGAAAATTATAACCAGCTTGGGAATCATCAAAGATTTAAAGCGCAAAGAGAAATTGAGAATGTGGCAGAAGTGCTGGGATGGGAGAAATAATCTTCAACCCCGTACCCCTCGTTAAAATCGTTTTGATTTAAAACATGGGTGTTACCCCTCGTAAGAGATAAAAACGCCATATAACGCCTCGTAGGGTAGCTTACGGGGCGTTTTTGTGTATTCATGTAGGTTGTTGTAGTTCACCATAGCGCCTTCTTGATCTCTTTCCCATCATTCAGCACAGGAGAAACGGAAAGATTGAATCGCCCACTCGCGGGAGCGAAGTCCATCTTCGTGGCCATGCTTTCCCCATTTCGGTTCTTCGCCACATTGAAGTGTATCTTTCGTAGGTTATGGTCCTCTCCGTCATCATCGCGGGATAGGAGAAACACGCAGTCAGCATCTTGTTCGATGGATCCACTCTCGCGGAGGTCCGAGATCACCGGTTTACGATTCTGCGATTCCAAGGCTCGATTCAATTGGCTAAGTGCGAGAATCGGAACATCTAGTTCCATCGCTGTTTGCTTGAGCGTCCGAGAAATGTGGCTCACCTCTTGCACGCGGGAGTCATGCCCAGGTGCGGAGAGTAGCTGGAGGTAATCGACCACCGCGAGGCCAACCTGGCCTTGGATTACCTCTTGGGCGAGAAACGCACGGAAGGAATCCACCGTGGCCGAGCTATCATCCTTGAATGTGATGGGCCATCCACGCATACGGTTCTTACTTTCCTCCAGCTTTCGCCTATCCTCCGCAGTAAGGTCACCCTTTTGGCGCGGGCGGGCAACGCCACTATCGTGGCAGAGCAACCGCCCACTACATTCTGCGGCTCCCATTTCCAAGGATGCATACGCTACCCGCAGTCCATGCTTCGCTATTCTATGAGAAAGCTGAACTGCGAAGGCGGACTTCCCTACTCCCGGACGGGCGGCTAGGACATACAACGCACCTGGACGGAATCCTCCGCCAAGAATGAGGTCGAGCTTATTGAATCCTGTGGATACCGCAGAGGAGTCTCCAGCATCGATAGCAAGAAACTCCGAATATGCTTCGTTGGCGGCACTACCCACCTTTACTTGTCCCCTACCCTTGGTAAGAGCTTTGGCCACCCTCGTGTTAAATCCGCCAGCGATTTCCTCCGCACTCTTTCCCTCTTTGACTTCGTCCTGGGCATAGAAGATTGCACGCTCCACGCTACGGAGGTTCCGTGCTTCCACCAGGATATCGATATATCGATCAATCGATCCACCGCCATAGGACTCTGCGAGTTCCATCGCTTCCATCCGATCATCGGGCAGATGTATAGCCACATCAATTTCATTGATCGGGCTATGGGTAACAACGAGGTCGAAGATTCGAGAATGCAGAGGGTTGACGAAGTCATCCGCGGTTAAGCGCTCTATCGCTTTGGAGGCGGAGCCTCCCGCTTCATCGCGCAAGCATGCAGAGAGTACTGCTTTTTCTGCTGTTGAGAAATCCATCAGATGACTTTCTCGATAATCGAGGATGTGCGTCTCGCGTTAGGGAACTTATCCGCCAACCACGATCTGCACGCATTGCGATAAGTAGCTATCCAATCAGCATAGGTGTGTCCCTTACTTACCGCCCAATCCGTGAACGCGATCACCGCTTTCTCGTGATCGAGTCCAGCCGCCTCGGATATCTCCCGTGGTGGATCAAAATCATCGGGCAATGAATGCTTCTGTTTTTTCCTCTTAGAATTAGCACAATCATTTCCACGATTAGTGGAAGCATGACTATTGTTAGGAGTTAATCTATGATTAACGACTACTTCGCGCCCGCGCGAGGCACGCCCCAAATACTCCACTAGAAGTGGAACAATGGTGGAAACAGCAGACACGCCAAAAGTTTCACAATACTCCTCTAAATCATCCTTAATCCACTTAGGAATCTTGAGTCTCAACTCGACTTTTTCTGTGTCTTTTTTGTTCATTCACCACCTCCTAACAAGGCACAAAAGACCGCAAGTAAGAGCCATAAAAAACCCGCAATGGAGGCCACAAAAACAGCCCCATACATTATCATTTCGTGTAGCTTCATTAGACTAAATGATGCCTCAGAATGAGAATCGCATCTGCTGTTTTGAGGGTTAATCCTTTGGTGTTTGGGAAGAACTGCTTGGCGTGGTTCATCAGTACTTTCTTACGCTTATCTCCTGACAATCCTGACAGCCCACTCAGCCCCTTCTGCCACTCCTGTGGACGCACCAGGGTGAATGGGATCTTGGCCATACGCATAACGCCTTCCAAGAACCCGCAACTCTTTCCGAGCTTGAACCCAACCGAGCTAGGTATGTTCCTACCAGCAAAGGGCGGGACCAACTCGATGACCGCCTCGATGCTCGTCACATCGGGGTGGTCCACCAAGTCCTGGATGTGTTCCACAAACTCGAAATCCTCATCCAACCTGTGCAGATTAATACTGCGGAGTCCGCCCCAAGCGATGGCATAGCCACCACTCTTGCCGGGGTCTATTCCGATAGTGATCTTCATCCTTCGCAATTCTCCTCGAAATGTATGCACACATCAGGGTCCGCCACGCAGTCCAGGTTCTCACCTTTTAAGTGGGCCACGATCTGACAGCACACGCATTGCAACACATGCACCGCATGAACTAAATTCTCGTCTCCACCTTTCACCTTACTCAACGCATCTGCTGAGTTTACCAACGCTGTTTCCATTTTATCTATGCTCATTCTTCGCCAATCTCCTTTTATTTTTTCTTTCGTTATGTTCCTGTACCTTTTTTGTGTTGTACTGCTTCATCGCACCAGCCATGTCCGCAATGTCGTACATGCGTCTACTCCCAACATACTGAGAATCCACCTTGAACTGATTCAAAATCGAATAGATGAAGCTACGACTCACACCGAAGTGTTCTGCCATCTCCTTGATCGTTAAGCGGTTACGCTTGAGGTTAACACGCAAGTCAACATCGATCTGAGTTACCTCATCCGTGTAACCTGGGTACACACCGCTGGATACACATTCGTTCCAAAGTGTACACGCCTTGTACATTGCATGGGTTTGTTTCTCGATCTCTGCCGCAGAAACCTTATAGGCCGCAGTCAGATAAGGAGCTTTTTTCTCCACCGCTAAAAAGATAAAAGTGTTGGGCTTCTCGCCCGCCAATTTTAATCCTTCTAAGTACCACGCTACTTGGAACGAGTAACCAAATTGGCGCACACTCTTAGCGAACCCACGCTCACTTGCATCCATTGTGCTTTTCAGATCAATCACCACACCCGCGCCGGGAGAGTAAAGGTCAGGACGAACCTTGCACTTTACACCCTCGCACTCAAAGTAC
>Ga0208898_1002726_pt1 | contig 10644 bp, 18 predicted proteins | sample VirMetDEL_Mar_4_FD_184513 | JGI IMG/M metagenome (GOLD analysis project Ga0208898, IMG submission 184513) | Aqueous microbial communities from the Delaware River and Bay under freshwater to marine salinity gradient to study organic matter... | ecosystem: Environmental > Aquatic > Marine >...
AGGTGCAATACCTACATACAGTGGTACTCCACCACCTCCTGCTACTTCTTGTTCGGAGTTATTACTTGCAATAGCCATTAGTCAATAATTTCAAATGAGTTAAACTCTTCTCCATCATGGTTCTCAGACGTGTTGTCTTGAACCTTTTCTGCCTCTACATCTACACGCAGTTGATTCTCTGCAGCTTTAACATCCTTTTCAAGCTGAACATCGTCTACAAGAGTAAATGTAATTTTCTTGAGTGCACGCTTTGGACGTCTTCCCTTAAGTACAGGGCTCATCTCAAAGAGAGTCTTGACTTCGTGTGCAGTCAAGCCATACTTCTTTGCAATTTGTTTGCGGTCCAGACCGTTATCAAGGTCATTGAGGATTTGAGATGTGGTCAATACTTGACCTTCTTGGGGGTTTGTTTGTTCTTCCACAATAGGTTGTGTTTGAATTTGTGCTTCAATCATGATTTCAGTCAATAAAGATTTTGTCCCACTCGAGCGGGAAGGTTTGTCCTTTGAGGTGTTCACACCTCGATCCGGCTTGAATATCTCCCATAGAATCGAAACTAATCATTGTAGTATCGTCTTCACGAAACACATAGCCGATAGCATCTGCGTTTGCACATGTGATATTCTTGATTTTACCAGTCAAGTCTAAGTCCTTGACAGCTACTTCTTTACCTTTCTTATCAATCTTAGCTTCTTTTAAGTGTCCGACTAAGATGATGTGATCGGCTAAGGTATTCAGTCTATCAATCCAAAGTTTGTATGCTTGTCTGAGATACAAGTAACCTGCACCATTAGGGAGTGAAAGAACACTAAGTCCTTCATTCTTAGAATCAAAGTTCTTACCCATAGGAGTATTCTTGTAAAGCTTTTTAGCTTCAGACTCACACCAAACTTCTAATTGAGTTACAGTGTCAATAGCAATGTACTTGTATGGTTTACCTGCATTGATAATTTCTTTCCCGATTTTACCTAACTCACTGAGGTTTTTGGCTTTAATTTTAAGCGCCTCAATCATATCGGTACCATCTTCTAAATCAATTATCAAACAGTTATCTAATTGAGCTAACGAAGTCGTCTTCCCAATTTTAGGTTGTCCATACAATACAAAATTTTTAGGACTCTTCCTTGCAGCTTTAATTTTGCTGGTAGGAAGGCTAATCTTTTGTTCGCTCATTAATAGTAAATGTTGAAAGGTCTGTTTGAAATGGAATCATGCCCAGCAATCCGTCACGATTTTTCTCCATATGACATGCTAATAATCCTACTGGGTCTTGACCACAATAAGAATCAGTAATTCCATACAAATCGTAAGGTCTTTGAAGCATCATCACAACATGAGAATCTTGACCAATTGAGTCACCTCCGAAGAGATCAGTAAGCAATGGTTGATATTGCTGTTTGGCTCTGTACTCCTGTTCGATGTTACGATTTAACTGAGACAATAAGATTGTAATAGATTGCATCTTAGCTTGAATCCACATACACCCTTTAGATAGAGTGTTCAGTTTTTGTAATTCAGTATCCTCTTTCCCAAGCACAAGTCTTGAGTGGTCAATTAAATTAATCACAGTTTTCGAGGGGTATCGCATAAACATGCTTTCGTTAACTTTCTTAATTATGTCCATGTTTTGAGGGATACTGCAGAAATACAAAGGATAGTCCTTGTACCTCTGTACGGCTTGCTTATACCTATCGAATGCTTCCTCTGATAGAGTAGTCTCTACAGAAAGCAAATCGAATGTCTGAAGCTTAGTGTCCTTTGAGCCAGCACGTAATATCTGCTGCTCACCAGGCATCTCGAAGCTCCAATAGATGACCATGAGGTCATTCTGATTCTGTTTGTTTACATCTAATACATCGAATATTAATTGGTTTGAAAATGCTGATTTGCCTACACCTGGTCGTCCAGCAATAACATACATCTTTCCGGGCTGTAATCCACCCATCAAGTTTTTGTTTAGCCTTGGCCATGACGTAGGGTATACACGTCTCTTCCCCACCATACCATCATGAACATCTTGTATAGATTTCTCTACTGTCTTTGAGATATGATAGAGTTTTGGGAGGTCAAAGTTCCCTTGTGATGCGTCGCTCATTGTCTTTGGTTTCCGTTAAATCTTGATACTTCTCCCAAGTACACTGGTTTACCCAAGTGCTGAGCATCTGCATGTAACCTAAACTATTAGCCTTCTTTCTTTGATCCAATTCTATCTGCAGACAACGAATAACTTCATTGTGTTTAGCTACACTTCCTTTAACATACTTCTCGTACTTCTTACGAGCTTGTTTGTTTGCAGCTGCGTCAGGATCTTTTGCTCTTAATGGTCTTACTCCCCCATTTACATACACCTTTAGAGGAAAGTGGGAGAGAAGCTCTGACCACATCTGATCGTAGTTTGACATATTAGCACAACTAAATTTGTCTCTTACGATGTGTCGGTCAATGCTCTCCCCCAGCTTAACTAGGCCTTTGGTTTGCAGTCCTTCAAGATCAACAACTAAGTTTAGATTACTTATGGCATCATGGGAATTTCTCTGTAATAATGACAAATATAAGTATTCGTCAGCAGTTATCCCAAATTTTTTGAGACTTTCTATTGAAATCTCGATAGTCATTTGTAATCTATAAAAATTATTTAAACACCATGTGTATTTTAACTCCCTTGACCTCAACCTCAATTGATTGTAGATCCTTGTTGTTTACTACAACCTGTTTAGTTTTAACAGGTACAGTAGTTGTGTTTTTACGCAGACCAAGAAAGTTTGCTCTCGCACAAACAGAAGATGGTGTTCTATCGAGTATTTTCCCAATCCTCTTAGCAGATAACGTGTTGTAGTTGTTCTGCACGAATTTATCTTCTGCTAAGCTCCAGTACTTGTATCTAGCCATGTTACGTTTGTTAAAGGTTTGATTGCATTAGTTAGCCACTTCTCCTCCTGTGAACCTTTCACATAAAGAATGTAGACTTTCCCAATTTTGTTGTCATGTAGTCTTAGAAGTCTACCTAATCGTTGAATCATAGGCAAAGCTTTACTATCAAGGCCAGCAATAATGCCGACACTGGCGTCAGGCACATTAAAGCCCTGGTTGAGCGCTTTTGTGCTGCACAATACTCTGTGAGATCCTTTGCTGAACCCATCAAGTATCTTCTCTCTTCTAGCTTTACTGAAGCCCGAATGGTAAGCCAGACCTCCAAGAGCGTCAGCCATAGTGCTAGTAAAGCTATTAGTGCCACTAAATACCAATATTCTGCTATCATTGTGCTTATCTATTAGTTGTTTAGCTACATCAATCTTAGCTGTAGAGTGCTGTACTACCTGCTTACGCTCTCTGATAGCATCAAAGAACATTTTAGCAGCACCAGCATCTCCCTGTATCTTTTTCGATAAGATTAACTTAGCATCTTCGAATGTATTGAACCCCCCAATTCTGTATTTAGCTTGTACAAACTTATTGTTAGCCTTCTTGTACATAGCTTGATCTTCTTCGTTGAGTTCCACAGGTACACAGTAAATCTCATACGGAGCCACCAATCCTAAATCAACACACTCATCGAGTGTAATTTTATAGCGGACAGGAGCAAGTTGAAATAAATACTGTGCGTACTCTAATTCCTCAGGTACAGTAGCTGTCATACACAGCAGCTTATCGAAAGTATTCTTCTCGAAGAACTGTCTATATACTGGGCTCAATCCTAAGTGAATCTCGTCACATACTACGATGTCATAATGCTCATTCTCATACTTATGAGCTGACTGATAGCATACAATCTCTATCTTATCGAGTATAGACTCATATCCCCACTTCTTAAACTCTTCTGCAAACTGATCTTGCAACTGAGTAGTGGGTACCAAAAGAATAGCGCGTTGCTTGGGTTGTAATAGTTTTCCAATAGCTAGTACACCACAGCGACTCTTACCGAATCCTGTACCTGCTATGATAGAACCTATATACCCATGCTTAGCCCATAAGTTTAGGGCTCTACGCTGCTCTTTGTCTTTTATCTCATTCGTCGTATTTCCTACGGGCATCTCCTTTATCTTCAGCTGCATTCCATTCATCTTCTACGATTGAAGCATCTAATGCTTCCTCAACTTTTTGAATAACAAAATCACTTAATACTTCAATTACAGAGTTACCTGCAATAAAAATATCATCTACATCTACGTAATGATGTCCTGAGGGTGACTCGTAGTATGTGTATTCCACATCAAGAGCTACCCCTTCAATTTCTATTTGTCTAGTCATATTATTTCAAGTTCTAGCAGTCTTGCTGCTTGTTTAACATTGTATGCTTTATTAGATAAAGCAATTATCTTATTAAAGTTTACTGCAAACGGCTCATACGTTTGTATCAATGCATCAGCTTGCCTATAACTGTTTAAGGCTGTAGCATGATTGCGCTTACCTATGTAGTCTGCAATAGATGAGTATGACATTCCTGTCGAATCTCTTGCTATCTTTACAAACGCATGCCGTGCAAACACTAGATGCTGGATCCTTGATTCGGATCGCATCTCCTCAGGAGTTATATCATAAACAAAACAACAGCAGTCAAGTAGACCATTAAGATCTATTTGACTGCTTTTACTTGCATTAAGAGCGAATATCCTTGCCTTATGATCTAATCCTGGATATACCCAGTGATTCATTCGTCTTTGATAAATACTCCATCTACTGTAACCCCAGTACGATTTTTAATCTGATTGTATGCGGCTTGTAGGCATTCTTCAGGAGACATATCTACCTGCATACATAAGATAATCAAGGTGACAAACACGTCCCCTATCCCATCTTCTAAAGCTTCAGAGTTAAGCTTAGCTAATGCGCCAGCTGTCTCTCCTACTTCTTCCATTACTTTAAGCATTTGACCTCTTGGGTCTGCTTCATGCAAGTCACGAGATATAGCCCATGCTTGCACAAGTTTAATTAGTTCATCCATTTGTGTTTGATTTAAGATTAGTACCCGGAGCGGGACTTGAACCCGCACGGACAATTCTGTCCAACAGATTTTAAGTCTGTCGTGTCTACCTATTCCACCATCCAGGCAAGATTGTGCTTAACGTTATCACCCAACGTACCTTGACATGGTTAAGGAATAAGCATTGTAAATACGTATACAGAGTTACCGTAATCACTGAAAGAACTTTCCTTGACAATAACTTTTACAGTCTCACCTCCACTAGAGCGAAACATATCGTAAAAATCATCTTTAGAACGAAAGTATAGTCCCCCAGAATCAGGAGCAAAAGCTCTGTAAGATTCTACGTTTCCATCAGCACGCTTAACTGAGATTTGTCCCCACTCACTGCTGTATCCCATAGATGCACCAGGGGTTCGGCCATACTCATATAACTCAATCAAAATAGATTCCCCATAATCAATTACTTTGACTATAAGCTCAGAGTTTGTTGTTGCACTATTACTGAACGTGCCTTCAAACAAGGCATATGAGACGGTCTCTCCTGTAGGATCCCCAAACTCATCTACAATAATAGTTTCCTGCCACTCATTGTAAGTGAGCTGTCCGAAAGTAATAGCAGTAATGGCTGCTAATCCCATTGTAAGTAAGAACTTCTTCATAATTGTTTGGTTTGTGGTACGTATCCTTCATCAAATAGGACTTGTACCGAGTTATCTAAGATAAGATGAATTGCTCTGTCTATTGATCTAAAAGTTTCTTCTTTTTCTTCATCATCAATGAATTTGTAAGCACCATCGAGTTTCTTAGATAACACTTTAGATGTGTTTCTCAATACTGCCTTTACTTCATGACGATATAGACTTGTTCCTTCTAAATCATCCATCAATTCTAGTCCAGCTTGCATACAAACTAATAGTTTAATGAAGCTGTGTTGTGCTTGTTCAAGGTCTGGTTTCATTGTTTGTTGGTTTTAAAAGCCCCCTCACCGTTGTGAAGGGGCTCTATCGAAAACTAACCCCGGGTTCAATAAAAGGGTTAAATAAATAGAGACTATCTCTATTTGTACTCCACTCAGGATTCGAACCTGAGACCTACGCATTAGAAGTGCGTTGCTCTATCCAGCTGAGCTAGTGGAGCAGGTGCGCCTTGTAGGGCTTGAACCTAGTACCAGTAGTAGTCCGGGTGGGGCTTGAACCCACGTGTAACCAACTACTCTTTCTACAAGGTATAAGCTTGAGGAGATACCGGACTATTTTTACAGTCAGGATTCGAACCTGAGACCTACGCATTAGAAGTGCGTTGCTCTATCCAACTGAGCTACTGAAGCAAGTAAAGAAGCAGACCTTGCATACGTTGGTGGCCTATGATGCAATTTCATCCACCCGCTTCTACGTAATAAATCTAAGATTTATAGTCTGCTTCTTCGTGCGCCTTGTAGGACTTGAACCTAGTACCAGTAGTAGTCCGGGTGGGGCTTGAACCCACGTGTAACCAACTACTCTTTCTACAAGGTATAAGCTTGAGGAGATACCGGACTATTTTTAGTTTTATGGGATTGAATACCTCCGCACCTCCTACTGCAAGTTGGTGTTTTCCCATTTTTTAATTTATGTGTTATTTGCCTTTTTTCTCTTGAAAACATTTTATTGCATATTGGGCATTGCAGTTCTATATAAGTTCTACTTCTCCCCTTTGCATTGTTTTCTTTTTGTGTAAGTATTTGAAGATTCTCTATGACATCATTCATCTTATCATTGTCAATATGATCTACATGCTCGTCTGTATTAAGATATCTCCCAAGATGGGAGGACATTAAGTATCTAGCATATGATGTTGATGTTTTAGTTCCATCATTCCTTACAAGGAGGACTACTCTTCGAGGTTCTGAATTTATATTCAAATATCCTTTAGAGTAGTCGCTCTTGTAAGGTTCCTGTAAGTCAAGTATTGCCGACATAATGCAAATATAATACATTTGCTCTAACCAATTGAGCTATAAGCGCTGAATTACATATTAGCCAAGCATATAAGTATGTCTTGAACCCCAATCCAACCATCATCATTAAGATCATAGATAGGATTGTATACTGGGGGCATGCCTGGGGTTAAATATCCTTGAGACATGTATGCGAGTATCCCCATCAAGAAACTAACTGAGTAGGTTATCATCTTCTAATCTTGTATAAGCGTTAATCTTTGTACGCAAGATACGAAGGTTAGTTTGGATATGTTCCATCCACTCTTTGTAGGAGTCACATGGATTATCTGGGTAGATAGTCCTTACATTCATTTTTTCCATACCTCAGAGATTTCAGTTTCAGCTTTAAGTAGCTTGTTAGTGATGATTGTATTAGCAGCTTCCTCCATAAGTTCAGTCAAGACTTTAGACCATTCATCAGATAACTTCTTATGACAGATAGTATCTATCTGATCGTGAACAGTCATTACAATCTTTACTTGCTCTTCTAATTGATTAGACTTGATGTAGTCATGTATCTTAATTAGAGCAAGTTTAGTCATGTCAGCAGAGGAACCTTGAATCGGGGTATTTTTACTTGCACGCTCAATCATAGAAGAATCTTTAGGAGTTGTACGTGGTCCATCCCATTCAGGGAAGAATCTCTTCCGTCTAAATGGTTTGAACGTAGTAATATATCCATGTGTTCTCCCATATCTCCCAAGCTTATCTAAGAATGTCTTGATAGATGGGAATGCATCAAAGTATTTATTGATTAACTCTGATGCTTCATTGAGCTTAATATCAAGTTGATCAGCAAGCTTGTGTGGACCCATACCATAAGCCAACCCAAAATTGATACTCTTTACTTGAGTACGTAACTTCTTGTGCTCAGGACAGTTACACTTCTGCTTTGATGCTATGTACCTACAATCAGGGAGTGCAGATTTTGTCCACTTATCTTGAAATACTAAGTCAGCACACACTGAATGTAAGTCTTCGTTGTTCTGAAGAGCATTCAAGAATACTGGATCTTTGGAACCATAAGCAATGACATTCAACTCTTGGCTTGAGTAGTCAGAGGATACAAACACATAGTCTTCAGGACAAATGAAGCAATTCCTATACCTATTATCAGATGGGATTTGCTGCATGTTAGGTTCTGATGAACTCATTCTCCCAGTATTTAATATCTGTTGAAACAGTATCTGTTGAAATTGTGTATGTATTTTATCATCAGATTTGATATACTTAAAGAATGCTTCTCCGTATGTTGTATAAAGTTTTGATATTTCTTTATACTTCAAGTATTCCTCAATCAAGTTATGCTTGTATCTGTACTTGAAGAGACTGTTAGCATTAACATCTTCAAGTTTAGGGATAAGCTTCTTGAATACTCGTTGTACTTGTAACGGGGAATCCCAATTGATTGTAGTTAATCTCTGTTCTTCTTGAGGAAGAAACATATCAAACTGTACACCTGTAGTAAACTCTTTAAGCTTAGGATGTATAGCAGCTACCTCATCAATGGATCTTAAGAGTTTTGTTGCTTTGTGTTTGTTTTCGTTAGCTAAATCAAGCCACTTTCCCTTATCGAGTCGAATTCCTTCGTATTCAATCTCCGATAATACTTTGGTGACCATGTTCTCCGAATTCCTTCGTATTCAATCTCCGATAATACTTTGGTGACCATGTTCTCCAATGCAGCAACATCTTGTAAGTTATTAGCATGGAGTAACTCCACTTGCTTCTTTCGAATGCTAATGAGATATTCCACGTCTTTTGCTCCGTACTCAATTTGAAAGTGAGTAAAGGGCTTACTTTCTTGGGAGACAAACTTGTTCCTCTCCTCTTTATTGAGACTAATATCGAGGTATCTTTCAGTACAAGCGGTGAGGGAATACCCGTGATCCGGTTTACCACAGTGCAGAATCTTCTCCGAGAGATAGGTATCGAATATATTCTCAACCTCGATATTACTCCATCTCTTGATAAACTTGTAATCGAATTTAGCGTTATGGAAAATTTTGGTAATTTCATTTGACTCTAGTATTTGTCTGAGAGGTTCGATAGAAACAGTCCGTGTATCAATTACGAACTGTTCCTTCTCGTCCCCAATCTGAAACATAATCATCTGCTTCGTTAGGAAATCGAAACCTTCAGTCTCCGTGTCAACCCCAAGAACTTTCTTGTTCTTGCAATATTCAACACAGTCCTCAATAGAAGATTGTGTAATATTATTTTGACTGTGGGGAAGCAGAGGGTTCTGTCCTACGAATTTTATCATATTTCTTTTGTTGTTCGATTAGTAGTTTAATTATAGCTTCTACTTGATCGAGTGTCCAGGTATGATCTTGATAAATCAAGTAATTCATCCCACTCTTCTTCGCTTTTGCATAGCCTGATTTTAAGCTCCGCAAGTTATCATTTGTTGTCTGAGCATCGTGACTCATGAACGACAATAATTTCATGTACCCCATAGTGCATTGGTTATGATGATGATTATTAAAATAATGACGATAGCAGACATCCCACCTGCTATCATCATTTCTGAAAATTCTTTCTTACTCATCGAGACGTTTGATTAAGTCATTAATCTCTTCTATCTCTACGTAAGGGAGTATATCTGCTCTGTACTCAGGAAATACTTCCTTCGTAATAACTAAGTTATCTTCATTGAGAACAGAAACTTCGAATCTTTTGTACCTAGAAAGATCATACAAATCATGTCTTGGTGTTGAGTAGAACATATCCCCAGCACAAATACTGAGAATTTTATCCCCAATCTTTGTGTGGCTAATCCACCCAAAATCGCTTGAGTGTCTTTCAAACTTTAGTTTCTTGAATGTAAGCATTGTTTTGTTAATTGATCTGATTAATAGAAAGAGCCGAAGGAATTGAACCTTCGAGATTAAATTGGGAAATCCTAAAAACCTATTTAATCTGGAATCTCATCCGCTCTTTTGCCACAGACACAAGAGAATAGTTAATACTACCCTCTTGTGTTTCGCTCAAATCTTAGAGCTCATCAGTGTGACTTAGGAGAAAATCTCTCCTGTAGTTGCATCAACCTGAATAACATCAGGTGCTGCAACTTTGTCTGCTTCTAGGAACACATTTTGTGGTTCCCCAAGCGTAGCTGACGACTTAGTGAAGATATACTTACCGTTGTGGTAAATAAAATCTCCATCTCGTCCTCTCCGCTTGGCGCGAGTTTCGATGTTGTTCATATCCCACTCTGTTCCTTCAGTTGTTTCTACAACTTGAACACGAATAGGAGTGCCATCGACTTCGGGGTTGAGTACATTCAACTCCATTACGTCATTACCTCTTGCATCAGAGACGTACTTAGAGTCGTCTGTCAAGTCAATCCCTAAAAGAGCTGACGCATCTGTAGGCATGACTGATTCCCAAGCACGTCGTGGTTTAGTTGATGCGAATCGCTCATCAGACTTGTTGAACATACCCAAGAAATTTACTGGTCGTCCATCGTTGATGATTTCAGCAAACTCTAATTGAATTTTTCCGTTGGCCACCTTGCGCGCGTTGACCAGAAGCGTTTGTCCTGACTTAAGGGTGTCGAGGGAACCCGAGTTGAGTTGATTTACCATGGCTATTTAATGCTTGGTATTGAAAAAATGAGGACACTTAATGGCAGTCCTCAACTCCAATGCTATGGAAGTAAGAATGTTCTTACTGTTAGTACTTGTTCTGGGATGATGCTATTTATATCAGGGTATTCCATGACTAAATATGCTTCATC
>Ga0208898_1002729_pt1 | contig 10639 bp, 18 predicted proteins | sample VirMetDEL_Mar_4_FD_184513 | JGI IMG/M metagenome (GOLD analysis project Ga0208898, IMG submission 184513) | Aqueous microbial communities from the Delaware River and Bay under freshwater to marine salinity gradient to study organic matter... | ecosystem: Environmental > Aquatic > Marine >...
AGGGTCTGAAGCGGTATCTGCAGGTCTCGGTCACGCCTTCCGCGGAAGCGACGGCCAACGCCAGCAACAACACCGTGGTGGTCGCGGCCCGGCTCGGTAAGGGCGAGCGTGGCGTCGACTCCGCGGCTGATGCGAACGTCACGACCCTGGTCGTGAAGTGACCACTGGCTGATTGACGACAACCTCAACAGAGGAGGATGCCGTGGGCGCGGCGTCACCTGTGGCTGGCATCAAGCCGGCCGTGCTCGACACGGGCTCCGGCCCGCAGCGTGTGATGTGTGCGATGTCGGTCCCGAGGCTGGGCTGGCAGGACCACATGTTCTGCTGGCCAAGAGGGCTGGTTCCATACGGCATTTCGCCGGTGCGGCTTGAGGGGGCGTTCTGGGGCCAATGCCTCGAGCGTGTCCTTTCCGAGATGGTCGAGCTCGACACGGACCCGAAGGCCCCGCCGCTCTGGCTGCTGACGCTCGATTACGACACCATATTCGAGCAGGACGCCGTGCCACGGATGCTGACGTACGCAGCTGCCAGCGACTACGACATCGTCGCGGCTGTGCAGATGAAGCGGAAGCAGGACGAGCCGCTCTTCACGATGGCCAGCCCAGACGGCGAACGGAAGAGCGAGATGCGGCGGGATCACTTCGTTTATCACAACATCGTGAAAGCCAACACGGCCCACTTCGGATTCACGATGATAAGAGCAGCGGCCCTCAAGAAGATGCCGCATCCCTGGTTCCTGGGCAAGCCAGACAGCGAGGGCACCTGGGGGCCAGAGCGGACAGACGACGACATTCATTTCTGGCAAGTGGCTCAGAAGGCAGGACTGAAGAGCGGGGTGTGCACGAGGGTGTGCATCGGACATGCAGAGGTTTGGATCAAGTGGCCGAGTAGCAACATGAAGTGCCTGCTGCAGCATCCGGGTGACTTTTGGGAAAGCGGCGGCCGACCGCCCGAGGAGGCGTGGAAGTGACGTTGACCATTGAGACAACCTCCGTGCGGTTCCGGCGGCCGTTCCAGGGCTACAAAGCCGGCCAGGTCGTCAAGGTGCCCAAGGGCCAGGCCCGTGCCATGCAGATGATGGGGCGTGTCGATCTGGTTGAGCAGCCGCTGCTTGAGGTCGCGGTGGCCCCGGAGCCGGTCGTTGAGCAGGCGGTCGCTCCAAAGGCCAAGGCTCCAAGGCGGCGCAGGAGGGCCAAGAAGTGAGCCTGTTCTACCGCGGCACGATTGCGAGCAAGTACCGCAGCCTGGTGGTGGCAGCCGCCAGCACGGCCGACGACCGTCCAGTGAGTGTGGCCGACGCCAAGGAGCATCTGCGGGTCGTCGACACGACCGATGACGATGAGTACATCGGGCTCTTGATTGACGCGGCGACCACGTGGGCAGAGGACTACTGCGACCGGACCTTCGCAGACAAGACGTACACGGTGGCCTTCGATGACTTCTTTGGCACCCGCATTGAGCTTCCGCGCCCGCCGGTGCGGTTGAACGAGACAGGCTCGGAGGCCACCGTGACTATCTCGTATGTGGACACAGGCGGAAGCACACAGACGCTCACCTGGGCAGAGAGCGGCACACAGGACTTCCGGCTCGACCGCGATCACGTTCCGGCTCTCGTCTACCCGACGTACCTCGACGTCTGGCCGAGCGTGCGGATTGACGACAAGAGCGTCCAGATCACGTACCTCGCCGGCTACGGCGGGGCTGCCGATGTGCCCAAGCCGGCGGTGCATGCCATCAAGATGATGGTCGGCCACTGGTACGCCAACCGCGAGGCCGTTGGCAACGTCGGCCAGAACGTGCCGATGGGCGTGGCGGCCCTGCTCGAGCCCCTAAAGTGGAAGCAGTACGCATGAGTATTCAAGGCCGGATTGCCGTTGATGTAAGCTTCGCCGACTCGGACACCAGCACTGGCGTGCAGTCGCTGAAGAAGATATCGCTGGTCGACAGCACGAGCTACACGACTGGCAAGGTGGCAATCGTCTCGGGGACGGTTGGCACGTCTGCGGTCACGGTGTACAGCGGCGGCACGTTGACACCGGCCTATCGCAAAGCCAATGGCGACCTCGTAAGTTTCAGCGAAATCAGCCGAGTCGCTCTTCTGGGCACGCCGGCCGTCGAAATCTCGGAGCCTGGGCCATCCCGCGTTAGTGCCAGGAGCAGTGGAGAGCTCGCGGTCGTGAGCTGCTTTGAGTCGCCTGGAACCATTAGCGTAGCAAGCGACTCTGGCACCGCCTCCTATTCCCTTGTGCTCTACGGGACGTAAGCCATGCTGGCATCCGGCATTATGGACCAGAAGGCTGTCATTCAGACACCGACTGAGACGACCAACAGCATCGGTGAGCCGACGCTGACGTACTCGGAGTTTGCAACTCGGTGGATCGCCGTGCTGCCGCTGTCGGGGGCCGAGCGGGTCGCCAGCCTGCAGACCGAGGGCACAGTGACGCATCGCGTGCGGATGCGGTATACGCCTGGTCTGCTGCCCAAGATGCGGATCGTGAGCGAAGGCCGGATGTTTGAGATTGACTCGGTGGTGGAGCGTGGCCGTCGAGTCGAGCACGAGCTGCTTGTCACGGAGAAGCTGGACTGATGGACCGTATCGTCGCCAGCGTCGAGGGCGTTGAGGATGTGCTCCGCCGGTTCACTGCCCTCTCAAAGAGCGTGCAGAAAAAGTACCTCGGCAGCAGCGTCCGAGAGGTCGTCAAGTCTGTCGTGCCGGAAGTGAAGGCCCTGACGCCCAAGGGGCCGACCGGCAACCTGCGCCGCAGCGTAGGGCTCAAGCTTGAGAAAAAGAAGACAACGACAGCCGTGGGTCTCGTCGGGTATCGCCGGGCTGTTGGCGGTAGCAATCGCGAGCTCGGCTTCCACGCCTGGTGGGTTGAGCACGGAGTTCGAGACCGCTACCCGACAAAGTTGGCCCTGCAGGTGCCGATGAGTCGGGCAAAGAAGTACCCCTACCTCAAAGGTAGCGTGGCCATGATTGGCGGCGGGGAAGGCGGCAGCATCTACTTCCGCGGCGTCCGCGGATTTGTCGGGAGCGGCAAGTTCGGCCGATGGGCTGACGCCAATCTGCCGCGGCTCAAAGACCGGCTGGTCGGCAAGCTGGAAGACAACGTCGGCAAGGCCATCGCCGAGCAGGAACGCCGGGACATCCGTCAGATTCACGGGGGCCGCTGATGCCTAGTGTGACGCACATCGACGAGGCGTTGCGGCAACTTCTAGCCGCCGATGCCGATGTCACCATGCAGGCCGGCAACCGGATCTACCAAGTCCAGGCCCCGCAGGGCACGGCCCTGCCGTGCATCGTCTTCGGCCGAGACACGCAACTGAAAGACCCGTTCACTGACCTGCTGCGGAGCAACTCGCTCATCCGTGCCACGTACACGGTCAGCTGCATCTCCGACAACCTGCTCGAGGTGCGAAACCTGACCCGTGCCGCCAAGGCAGCCCTACAATACAAGACGACGGACATTATCCGGCTGGCCGTTGTCAGGAGCGACGACGACCAGCAGGAGCCCTCGCCCGGCGGGGAGCAGCTGCCCGTCTATCGCACGGATTTGTCGGTCGAGATTACCTACAGCGAACCCTGAGCAAGGAGGCTCAGACTATGGCTCACGACATCGGACAGGGCACCTACGTCAAGTTTGGCACAGTTCTTGGGACACAAACTGTCGGAGTGTATAAGGTCAACAGTTTGTCTCTTGGCACCATTGAGCGCGACGTTGTCGATGCGTCCCATCTGCTGACCACGGGTGGCCGGGAGTACATTGCCAGTGAGTTCTACGAGCCTGGTGAGTTAAGCCTTGAGATTCACCACGACCCGGCGATTCAGCCGTGGAAGGTGCTGACCAACGTCAGCACTAATCAAACGGTGAGCATCTACTTTGCCAACGGCGGGACTAATACCCTTGTCTGGTCGTCCTACGGCTACGCCCAGAGTTTCCAGGCATCCGTTCCAAAGGATGACATGATGACGGGCACGCTGACGATTAAGCTCAGCGGCAGCCTGCACACTACAACTTGATAACACGGAGGCGCGGATGGCACTGACACGGGAGCAACTCAAAGCCAAGCGAGGAGTGCGGCAGCGAGTAGCTGTAGACATTCCAGACTTTGGCACGGTCTACGTGGCCAAGATGACGGCCAGGGACCGCGACGAGTTTGAGTTCATCGTGACCGGCGGCAGCCCGACCGGCAAGGTCAACACTCGCAACGTGCGGGCGAAGTTCCTGGCCCTGGTGCTCGTCAACGAGGACGGGACCAAGATGTGCGAGGACGAAGACGCCGAGTGGATTGGCGAGCTCGACACGGATGTCGTGCAGGCGATCGTGGAGGCTGGCTTTAAGCTCAACGGCATTGGCTCAGACACCCTCGAGGAAACAGTAAAAAACTAGAACGCCGTCCGGTCTTGCTGTTCCTCTATCGGCTGGCTTTGCAGCTGGGCATCTGGAACGTCGAAGATCCGGGCGGCTTGGCCGAGACCATGAGCGTCGAACAACTCTACGGCTGGATGGCTGCTTACCAGTTGATGCCGTGGGGAGACGAGTGGCTCAGAGACGCTGTCGGAATGTCGCAGATGTTCAACGCTCACCGCCCCAAAGGCAAGCCACCGATGAGCCCGTACGACTTCATGCCGGTCGGCAAGAGGGAACAAAGCCCTGACGAGATGTGGCGGATTCTGCAGTCTGCCAAGAGGTAAGCCATGGCAGCCCGCAACTTCGGCCGCGTCAACGTCTCCATCAGTGCCAGCACAGGCGGACTGACTCGCGGGCTCGGCAACGCATCAAAGCAGATGCGGGGCTTTAAGGCCCAGACGACAAGCCTGACGTCAACGCTGCAAAACTCGGCAGCCGGTTTCGTCGGATTGGGTCGCGGGGCATCTGTCGCAGCAATCGGCATTCGTGCCGTGGGCATGGCTATCAAGGCGTTGCTCGGGCCGCTGCTGATCCTCACCTCGCTGGTGAGCATCTTTGCTGCCATCGGCAGGGCCGCAAAAAGCCTAGACGAGACAGCCAAGCTTGCCCGACGTCTGGGGATGTCGGCGAGCAGTATTCAGGCATTCTCGACGGTCGCCTCTGAGGCCGGCGTGTCGAGCGAGCGTCTCAACGTCATGCTGACGTTCATGAGCCGGCAACTGGGGCAACTGGCCCAAGGCAATGCTCAGGCAGTAAAAGCCTTCGGCATGCTCGGGTTGACGATGGCTGACTTGCAGGGCTTGTCGCCAGAAGAACAGTTCACGCTCATCTCGCAACGCATCCAGGCATTGCCTAATCAGTCGCAGCGGGCTGCCGTTGCCATGATGCTCTTCGGCCGCAGTGGTGCCGAGGGTCTCAACTTCATCGCGGCAGCTGCCGGCGGTGCTGTGACTGAGATGCAAAAGTTGCAGGACCAACTGGGCGTCTCGCTGACGGATCAGCAGGTGGCCGGCATCGAGATGATGAACGACGCCCTGGCTCGCACGAGCATGGTCTTTGAAGGGTTTATCAACCAGTTCCTGGCTGGCTTGGCCCCCGCTGTGGCCACGGTGGCCAATCTGTTCGTGGCTTTCTTCGCGGACACAAACGGCGGGTTCAGCATTGCTGACGCGCTAGCCCAGACGTTGACCGGCACTATCCGTGGGCTCGCTGCCGCGGTGACGTTCCTGTACGGCGCATTCCAAGTGTTGTCCTCGTTTGTCGCCGTATTCATCCAGGGAGCACTCAAGGCGTTTGAGTCTGTCACCTGGGCTTTGGAGCAGTTGATCGGGTCCATGCGGGCTGTCGCCGAGTCCCTCCCAGGCATGGGCGGTGTGGCTGACTCGCTTCGAGACGCTGAGAACGCTCTCGGGCAGCTGTCGTCTGGAGCGGGCAGCGAGGCGGCTATTTGGGGCCAAGCGGCGGCTGACAACTTTGAGAATGGCCTCGCCAACATGGCCAACCCGTTCGGGGCATTCGACGCAGAGTTTGCCAGCGTCACGCAGCAGATGCAGGAGGCCGGGGCGGCTGCCGGCGCCGCTGCAGGCGAGGAGGCTGGCGGCGAGATTGCCGCGGCTATCGGTGCCAGCAGCAAAGACCTCAAGGCGATTGTCGCCGGAACCAGTGCTGGCGAGGCATTCCGAAACAGCATTCTCCGAGGTGCAGACCCGCGGCTCGAGGGTGACAAGAACCAAGAGCGGACGGCTGACGCCACGGAGCGGACAGCCGATGCCGTTGAGGAGCTCGCTGCCACTCAGGGCGGGGGCCTTGGCCTCGCATCCATCACGGTGTAGCCATGGCCATTACAGACGTTCGTATCCTGCGGTCGCTGAAGATCAGCGAGTCAAAGAGCGACAAGCAGACGATCCAGTATTCAGCCACGCAGCAGCTGCTGTTCCTTGCGGACACCAAAGACCCGCCCTTCAACGAGGTCTTGGAGAACGAGGCTGTCTGGCCGAATCTTGGCAACGACAAGGTTCCGCAGATTGACGACGAGACGGTCGTCAAGGGCGTCACGCTGTATGTGACCAGCCGCGACGTTGAGTACTTCCAAGACAACGAGCGGGCCGTCGTTATGACGATCCGCTACGATGCCAAAGACCCAGACACGGAAGGGGACGGCTCAGATACCCCGAGCGGGACTGAGGCGTCTACGTGGAAAAAGATTGCGATCTCAACCACGCAAATGACCAAGCCGGCCATCGGCTGGCCAAGCCGCGGGGCTGTGCCTAACGAGAACGCAGACGACGACGGCAACGGTGCACAGAACTCTGCAGGAGACCCTGTCGACGGTCTTGAAGAGGACGTCGCCATGGTCAAGTACACCTACACCAACACGCAGGTGACAAACCCTGACTTCAGTGAGTTGAACCGATACACCAACCGCTGCAATGCCGGCCAGTTCTTGGGTGCCGATGACTACACCGTGCGGATGATGGGGTGGAGCGGCGAGTACGACCAGCGGAATAATGTGTGGTCCATCTCTGTTGAGTTCCTGTTCAATCCTGACGGGTGGCAGATTGAATACTTCGACGTCGGGTTCAACGAGATTATCGGCACTGAACGGAAAGCCATCCTGGACAAGGCCGGCAATCCAGTCAGCAAGCCTGTGCCACTCGACGGAGGCGGGCAAGCACAAACCATCAACGGGTCGCCGAGCGGCGATGACAAACCGACCGCCCCGGTGACGCTTGAGATGTATCCTTACAAGATCGCCAATCTATCGCAGTTGTTTGCTAACTGCGGCATCTAGGAGCAGCCATGGCTAACGAGATCAGTCTTGCCCTTTCCCTCCGAGTCTCCAACGGCAACGCAGACGAGTCGTTTGCAGCGACCGGCTTGAGGTTCGACCAATCTACGCAGGGCTCAGCAGGCGGCATCATCGAGATCGGCACGTCGGCTGAGACGATTGCTCTCGGCGACGTCACGACCGCAGGCTTTGCAGCGTTCCGCAACTTGTCGACGGCGACGGCCGGCACGGCATACATCGCCATCGGCTCCTACGACGGAACTAACGTGCAGGAACTAGTCGCCCTGCGTCGAGGGCAGCCTGCAGTGCTGCCGCTGGTGTCGGATGTCACGCTGGCTGCCAAGTCCTACGGCGAAGCGTTGCCGCTGCGATACGTGATCTTCTCGGAGTAAGTCGTGGCTGCCTACGGATTCTCTGAGGGCGACGCCAAGCGTATCGGCCGTGCCGTGCGGCGCGTTGAGCGTAACGACTTCCGCATCAAGCTCGGCGGGCCAAATGACCAGGGGGCGGCCCCCGGCGTCCGGCTGCTGCTGGCAAAGCACTCGGGTACGAGCTGGCCGACTGAGTCGACGGCAGTCGTCACGATCTACAACGGCGAGCCCGGCAGCGTGGCGTCTGCCCTTACGGTTGTCGCCTACAACCACTACATCGAGTTTGGCACGGATACCGCCTGCACAAATCGCTGGGTAGCCCTCGGGCACAACGGCTTCGGGTGGGTGCCTGTCGACTCGCAGAGCGACTGCGGAACGTGCGTGAGCGAGGCTGCCGGCTTCGACTTCCGCACGCTGCCGGGATACCAGAAAACCACAGAGCAGGTTCTCGGCCACGACGGGGGCGGCTGCATCAAGTGGTTTGACACGACCACCTGCGCGACGACATGACGCTCATCACGATGCAAGACGGCAGCATCGTGCTGCACGAGGGCAAGGTCGGCACGGAGCAGGCGTGCTGCTGCGAGCAGGGGTGTTGCGAGTTTGTGACGTGGCATCGAGTTCACGGTGCCTGCAATGACCTAGCCGACGACTATGTGGTTGTGGCAACTAACGATGAGTGCTACGCAGAATACACCTGGGAAGATTGGGATTGCCAGAACCCATTAGTTGGCCGCGACTGCGGAGCTGGTGACCAGTGCAACATTTACGCGCGAGTAAAAGTCACCGGCAACACTGCGGGAACTATTGAGTATTTGCAATCGACTAGCCCAGACGTTTGGGGCACGAGTTTTCCTGGTGGTTTTTGCGATTGCCCGAATTCTGCGGGGAGTCTTTCCGTAGCTTGCGGCGATAATCGTCCTTGCTGCGTCGAGAGATGGACATCAGACAATCCAGGTGATCCCTGCCCGGCTGGCTATACGTTTCTGAACACAACGCCGGCTGGTCTCACAAACTGTTACAAGCAAACTCGGATTGAGAGCGCAGAAGAATGCTCACTTGACGGAAGTTTCACGCCGAATCCCCCGGCCACTGGCGTCTATTCCTGGGGCGTTGAGCCCTGCTACGAAAATCCGCTTCCATGATTCAATGCCGCATTTCTCACCTAGAGGCCCGCTGCCGAGAACGTGGCTACACGCTAGAGCAGGTCAAGGGCTGCATAGTAAGCCGCGAAGGTGACCAGATCATTGTCGACGAGACGCACGCCGACTATCCGCACGCCAAGCCCGGCCTAGGCGACATGGTAGCTTCCGGGCTTTCTGCCGTCGGCATCACCAAAGAGCGTGTCAGCAAGGCTCTCGGCAAGCCCTGCGGCTGTGCCAAGAGGCAAGCCAAACTCAACGAGCTCGGCCGCCGGTTCGGCATCGGTTGACAAGTGCTCCACACTACGGGCGAGAGGACAGCCCGTGGCAAAGGACCATCAAGTCACGATAGACGGCCGACGCTGGCTGCTGCGGTTTACCCGGCTCCGCGGCGGTGCCTGGGGCTGGACGTACTGGGACGATACGCGGCCCAAGATCCTCATCGACGACCGGCTCAAGGGTGGCGGAAAGCTCGAGACCATCGTCCATGAACTGCTGCATGCGAGCCTGGGGCCAACCGTGAGCGAGTCAGCCGTCACCGAGGCGGCGAAGGTGGTGCGACGCACACTCTGGAGCTTGGGCTATCGTGAAGAACATTGACGACCCATGCGAGGACTGGGACGAGGACGAGGAGCATGCCAACCCGGTGCCCGACTGGGAAGGCAAGATCCGACTGGCGGTGATTCGGCGGGCTTCCAACAACCGGCCAGGGTTTGTCCCGTGGTATCGCCGGATGCCAGACGAGGTGCAACGAGAACTCGACACTCTGCGGCAGGAGTGGCGAGACGGCAGCACGGGATTGCAAAAGCGTGCCATGGCCAGGGCCATCGTCGCCGAGTTGCGTGATCGCGGGCTGCCTGTCTGCGGCGTACAGGGAGTAGAGCATTGGCTCGACGCAAGCGACCACTGACGCAGGCCGTGATTGAGCGAGCTGCCAGCGAGGCACCGCCGGCCACGGCCGAGCAGGTGACCGAGCGGCGTGAGGGCAACACGCTCGAGGCTAGGTCAACCAGCCGGCGGATCAAGACCGTCGACGACCTGCTTGCCCACATCGAGGCAGACATGAGCCGCTACGAGGTGGCCGCCAGCGAGGCCACCAAGTGGGAGGTCGGCTGCTCTGACGGCCAGGGCGGCACGACCGTCACGGAACTGCATCGCGTCTTCGTGCGACTGCGGCCCAAGGCTGGCCCCAACATCACCGAGGCAGTCGAGTCGATGATTGCGGCGGCCACCAAGGACATCCGCCGGCCAGCTGCAAAGAGTCACGGGAAGGCAAAGCCTGGGCTGTGGCAGGTGCTTGTGGTCAGCGACACGCACTTCGGCAACTACTCGTGGAAAGCCACGACGGGTGCCGACTGGGATCTCGCCATTGCTGAGCAAGTCGTCCGCGACGCCGGGCAAGAGCTGCTGGCGGTGGGTGACACCCACAAGCCAACTCGGCGCACGATTGCCTTCCTGGGCGACCTGTTCCACTACGACCGGGCAGAACGTGCTGAGACGTCGAGCGGGACGCTGCTCGAGCGGGACGGCCGGCTGCAGAAGATGCTTGACGTCGGAGTTGCCACGTTGCTCGGGCTCGTGGAACGCTCTGCCGAGACGGTGCCTACCGATGTGGTTCTCGTTCATGGCAACCACGATGAGACACTCAGTTGGGTCTTCCACCGGCTGCTGCTTGAGCGATACCGCAACGACAAGCGGATCACGATTGACGAGAGCTACACCGGGCGGAAGTACCTCGCACACGGCAGGAACCTGCTCGGCTTCGCTCACGGACACAAAGCCAAGAAGAAGTTGCCGCAACTGATGGCGATTGAGGCCGCCTCGCAGTGGGCAGCGTGCCCATACCGCGAGTACCACACGGGCCACTATCACTCTGCCGCTGCTGAATGGTCACGCCCGATAGAAACGATTGACGGCGTTCTGGTG
>Ga0208898_1002730_pt1 | contig 10638 bp, 15 predicted proteins | sample VirMetDEL_Mar_4_FD_184513 | JGI IMG/M metagenome (GOLD analysis project Ga0208898, IMG submission 184513) | Aqueous microbial communities from the Delaware River and Bay under freshwater to marine salinity gradient to study organic matter... | ecosystem: Environmental > Aquatic > Marine >...
TGCAACTAAGGTAGCTGGCACAAGCGGAGACGGTATCTTCGGTGACTTCTCAAGAGTTCACTTCGGACGTTGGGGCGGTCTCAACATCTTGGTTGATCCGTACACGGTAGCTGGTAACGACCAAGTAAGATTGGTGGTTAACTCTAACGTTGACTGGTCACTAGTACAAGGTGCTGCATTTGTTAAATTCACTTCATTGACATAATATGAAGGTATTAGCAAAACATCCATTGTTTCAATTTGGTATCCAAGCCTATAAAGGTGCGGAAGCGGAAGTATCTGACAAGCTAGGCAAAGAACTAGTTGAGTTGGGATTTGCTACCGAAATAAAAGCTGAAAAGAAGCAAGGTAGAAAAGCGAAAACTGAGAAGTAGGTAATAAATGTGATGGGGGCGAAGCTGGAAAGCCTAGCCCCTTATTTTAAAGCGATATGAGAATACTAAGAACACAGAAGCCAGCAGGGTTAGCGATAGGATTAGAAGCGGTTAAAACGCATCTAAGGTTGTTGGGTTATGACGATGAGAATAGCCTAGTGGCTAGCTATGTCTATTCGGCTTGTGAGTTCATTTTTCAGCGCACTTGGAAAGTTATACAAAGTGCAAGCTATACGGCTTATCTAGATGACTGGAATAACTACAACGGAGAATATAGCTACAATCACCACTATTACCGAGATTACCGCAATTACAAAGATGATTGCGATATAAAAATAAAAATGCACCCAGTAACGTCACTTGATAGTATTAAGTATTACGATGCTGATGGAGTGCAACAAACAATGGTTGACGGAACGGATTACTTCTATTCAATCAACGGCAACTTTGCGAGGATAAAGTTTTTAGAAAAACCAACCTTGCAAGATAACCGATACGATGCGATAGAGATAGCATTCACGGCTGGATATTCAAACCAATTTGACATACCAGACGACTTAATCCATTGCTTAAAGATATTGGTAGCGGATGCGTTCAACAATAGAAATAGCCAAACGGCTGGAATGACCGTAAACGAAAATAAGATACCACAGAGCGTTGATATGATACTAGCGAATAACAGTTTAAAAGACTTCGGATAATGTGGGACATTGGCAGATATGAAAGGCTAGTAACAATCATGCGCCCAACGGTGACAAGTGATGCGAGTCATGCGCCCGTTGAGACGTTTGCAGAGTGGCAGAAATGCTACATGAGCAAGCAAGACAAAAGAGTGTCAGAGGGCATGGAACAAGACAAGAATACTGGCGATAGATATACAATCTGGAAAACGGCACGACCAGTATCAGGTTTGACTTTAAAGGACCAGCTATTGTTAGATGGTGTGACATACGAGATACAAGGCATTAGAGAATTAGGTAGAGAGCGTTTGGAGATTGAAACGATAACCAAGTATTAATGAATTTTAGCATTGACATACAAGGTTTTGACGATGTTATTAATAGCATACAAAAGCTAGAAGATAGCGTTAAACGTCGTGAATTGCTAAAGATATTTAAACGGCAAGCGAAGCAGCCGCAACAGATAATGAAGCGGCAAATAAAAGATGCTAAACGAACTGTAACGTATCACCGAAACAACAACATAAAATATAAACCAGGAAACCTACGAAGAAGCATTAAGACATTTACTGGTCGCAACAAAGAGGGTGCAACGGTGTACATTGGTCCACAAGCTAAAAAAGCAGAGGGTTCTGGTTACTACGGATACTTTGTGAACTATGCAAAAGGTGATATTCGCAAAGGCAATAAAAACTTCCACTACATGCAGCGCACATTCTCGTTTGTTGAAACGATTATAGGTAATAAAATGAGTGCAGAGGTTAAGAAATATTTGGAACACAAAGAGCGTAAACTAGGATTTGAAGTAGTAAGATGACATTTGAAGATGCAATAGGGGATATTTTAAAGGCAAACAGTAATTTGACTGATTTGTGTAGTAACATCTACGGTGGCATTGCTCCGCAGAATGGTTCACTTCCTTATATCGTTTTTAATCGAAGCGGTCAAATACCTACACCAGACAAGCAAGCCAATAATATCGGTGACTTATTGCTAGAGGTAGACATTTATGCAAGTGGCTACAATGAAGCTATAGAGATAGCCGATGCAGCACGGGAAGCACTAGATTTAGCAACTGGAAGCTACACGGGATTTGATTTTAGCCGTGCGAGGTTTGACAGTCAAAGTAGTGTTGACTATGATCCAGAGAATAGAGCATATTACACCCTACAAGGGTACATAATTTGGTATAAATACACATAGAATGAAAATAAGATTAACAAAGGCGCACAAGAAGCCTAACGGGAAAAAGATAGCCAAAGGCACTATTATAAGTGTTCACGAAGGGCATCCGTATAAAGACTTTGAGGTAGTAGGTCAGGAAACTGAAACTACCGATGAAACACAATTCAAACAAATTAAAGAAAACGAAAACGAATAATGGCAACAGCAGGAAAATTCAACGGAAATATTTTAGAAATATCTTTCGGTGGCACAGTTTTGACTCATGCGCTACAACATAGCGAATCACACTCAATGAGTCCTATCGACGTAACAACAAAAGACTCATCAAGTCAAGAAGAAGTTATCGCAGGTTTGCGAGGTTCTGAAATCTCAGCAAGTGGGTACTTCGCAGAGGATGCGACCTACGGATATGAGGATTTATACGACTTGTATGCAGCTGGTAGTTCTGTGACAGTTTTGGTAGCAAGTACAGTAACTGGTGACGTAACTTATAGCTACACGGCTTATGTTACTAGCTTAAGTAGAACTGCGGAAATGGATACGGCAGTAGGATTTGAAGTATCATTGAAACCAACTGGCGAAGTATCTAAAGGGACAGTAGCTTAATAGATTATGAATACCATCACAATTAACAACAAAACATTCCCCTTTCGTTTGACAATAAGCGGACTTAGTGCGATTGAAGCAAAGACTGGAAAGTCTATCGAACACATTGACCAAGTAGGCATCATGACACTTGTTTTAACGGTTCTACCCATTGCGATTAATGCTGGCTATCGAAAGCAGCAAAGCAATGAGAGAATAACGGAAAACGAAGTTATGAACCTAGTCGATGACGACCCAAGTTGCATTGCAAAAGTCAGCGACATTATGACCGAGCAGATGGAGTCCTTAATGGAGAAAGTCAACGGTAATAATAGCGGAGGGGAAGCCGAAAAAAAGTAATTTTCTGGGATTGGGTAGTACAACAAAGTTCCTACTGGTCAATCCCAGACTATTATGACCTTACACTCAGAGAATTCAGCATAGCGATAAAGGCGAAAGCTGATCGAGAGGAAAGGAATTATCAGACTGGTTGGGAACAAGCCAGATGGGTTGCGCGGTGGATAGTTCAAGTGAACGTACCAAAGAAGCAAATACCACTAGAGAAAATTGCCCGATTCCCTTGGGAAGGAACTGACTTTGAACAGATGAAGGATATAATTGACAACTTTAAAGCTAAAAAAGGGCTAGATGGCTAAGAATAGAATAAACATTGCGATAGGTGCAAACCTAAAACAGTTTAGTACCGATATGCAGAATGTCAAGCGTGAGATGCGCAAGACAAGCCGCAAAATGAAGTCACTAGGTCAATCTATGACACGGTCGTTGACAGTTCCTTTGTCTTTGATTGGGGTTGCATCTGTTAAACTAGCTGCGGACTTTGAACAGTCAATGGCTAAAGTTAAAGCGGTTAGTGGGGCTACTGGTGCTGAGTTCAAAGCGTTAAATGATAATGCACTAGAACTTGGTAGAACAACCAGATACACGGCTCAACAAGTAGCTGAATTGCAACTTAATTTATCCAAGTTAGGCTTTAAGCCAAAGGAGATAACACAATCAACGGAAGCAATATTGAACTTGGCACTTGCAAGTGGTGAGGACTTAGCGCAAAGTGCAACGGTAGCAGCCAACACAATGCGAGGTTTTGGAATTGCTACTTCAGAAAGCGGTAGAGTTGCTGACGTAATGGCAAAGTCATTCAGTTCATCTGGATTAGACCTTGAAAAGTTTAGTGTATCAATGTCGAAGATAGCACCTATAGCAAAGGCAGCTGGATTTGGTTTTGAGCAAACTGTCTCAATGATGTCTGCACTAGCAGATGCAGGTGTAGAAGCAAGTACAATTGGTACTAGTTTAAGACAAATATTTATTGAGTTAAGCACTAAGGGTATATCGTTTAGTGATGCAATGGAGCAGATCCGAAACAGTACAAATAAGACTGCAACGGCTACCGACCTATTCGATAAACGTGCAGCAGCAGCAGCAATTATACTAGCAGAAAATGAGACAAAGTTAAGTGATTTGTCAACTGCCTACTTAAACGCAGGGGGTAGTGCTGAAGAAATGGCAAAGACAATGGACAACACTTTGACTGGTGCTTTTCTAAGGTTAAAGAGTGCATTAGAGGGGGCAGCTATTCAGATAGGTGATAGCTTAAAACCGATAATAGAAAGTTTAACAAGTACTGTAACAAAATTAGCTGATGGGTTTACTAATTTAAGCCCTACTGTTCAAAAGATAATAATCGGCATAGCTGGATTAGCGGCAGTAGTTGGTCCGTTGTTGATAGCAATTAGTTTAATGTTGCCAGCATTAGGAGCGTTAAAAATTGCATTTGTTGGGCTAAACATTAGTCTAGGTGCGGTTGGTCAGATTTCGTTAGCAGTTGCGGCTGCGATTGCTGCACTTGGCGCAGCTATTTATCATGTTGTAAAACATTGGGATGAGGTCAAGGCATTTTTTCAGGGCATTTATGACGAGTCAATATTATTAAGGGTTGGCATTAACGGAGTTGCATTAGTCTTTAAAACACTTTACAAAGTTGTCTATTTAACAATGTCATCTTTGTGGAGCGTGATTAAGGGATTCGGTGGATTAATTGTAGACTTTTTCGGTGGTCTGGGTGATTTACTTATAGGTGTATTTACCTTAGACATGGACAAGATAAAAAGTGGGTTAAAACGTGCTTTTTCTGATTCGTACACCAATAATATGCGCCCTGCGTTTGATAACATAGCCAAGAAGTCAAAAGAGACATTTGGCGAAATGAAAAAAGATGCTAAAGATTTTGTCAAGGCGGTCATTGATGAAGGTCAAATGCTATCTAAGCAAGGATCATTTAGTTTGAACAATGGCGTAAAAAAAGCGTTGGGTAGTGGTCAGATTGATGATGATGGACTTGGTGATACTGGAGGTAAAGAAGGTGGCTACGTTAAAACACCTTTTGAAGATTTAGGAATAAAAGCCAAAGGCTATGCAGATGGGTTGCGTGATGTTGCCGATGCAACCAAAGAAATGAAAGCCGAAGCGGTAAACGTTCAGCCAGTAATGGATAGTGTTTCTACACGTATGCAAAACTTTACCGACAACATGAAGGAAGCCGCCAGATCTTTGCGTGATGGGATTATGAATCTAAGCATGGAGGCATTTGAAGGGTTCTTTGAAGCGATAGGTCAAAGCATAGCAGGTCAAGAAGATAGCTTTAAAAACTTTGGGCAACAAACGTTAAAAAATGTAGCCAATTTTATGAGCCAGTTTGGTAAGTTGTTAGTGGCTGGTGCAATAGCATCAGAAGCAATGCAAAAAATGTTGTTTACCAATCCAGTAGCAGCGGCAGCGGCTGGGGTTGCGTTGATTGCGGTAGCTGGGGTAATAAAGGGAATGACTAGCCAGAATCCTACGGAGTTTGGAGGCGGTCAGTCATCATACATTCCACCTAGCACGGGGGGGGGCAGTTCGTACTACGGCACTAGTAACGATGTACTAACACTTGAGACAGTAGTGTACGGCAGAGATATAGTTTTAAGTTCAAATAGACAACACGGAACAATCAGTAGAACAAGACGTAAATAATGGGTGTACAGATAAAAGGCGAATTTTATAGTGATAACGGTGGTAACTGGGAGGTTTATATTTACAACTCAGGTTATGCCAGCACCGTTACTGATGTAATAGTACATGATTTAAATATCACTTGGGAGAGCCAAGGTGATGACTTGCTAGAACCATTAAAAGCTAGTAGGGCTGCATTTAGCTTTATCAATAATTCGGGTGCCGTTGATAGCTTAATAAGTGGCATTAAAAACGGTGACGAGGATCAATTCCACATGGTCATTGAAAAAGAATCAAACTTGTATTGGGCTGGAGTTGTTTTGATAGACCAGTTGTCATGGGAAGATAAGCCAAAGCCCAGAATTGTAACTATAACTGCTATTGATGGCATAGGTAGACTTGCCGACATTGAATTTGACTTTGCGACAGATGCGGCTAATCCAGCACAAACTTCAATGCTGGGTTACATATTTGAAGCATTGGAGTATAATGGTCTAAGTCAATACTGGGGTGCTAGTGATGCCTATTTTAAGGAGAGTTGCGAGTTTTACGAAACACAGATGCCAACTACGGGAGGCACATTTGACACGAATCAAAGCCCGTTATTAAATACTCGTTGCGATAGGTTTTTGTTTATCACAGATGAGGTAGCTGGTGAGAAAGTAGTGCAAAGAGCATTAAGGACTATAACCATACCATCATACAGACCAGTCATGTGTAGTGAGGTTTTATCTTCCATATTGCAGTTGTTTAGTTGTCGGATGATGATGGTAGATGGTAGCTACCAAATACAACAAGTAAGAAACTTTACAAGCGGAAGCCACAAGGTTAGGTCAATTAGTAAAAGTTTATCTATTGTTTCACACGGCAGCCCGAATAACCGACAAACTGAGGGTTCGGAGGTGCAAAGGTTGGGCGATGGGCGTTGGTCATATAAACCAGCATTGCAATTGGTTCGTCTGGATAGTGTCCCAAAGAGTGTAGTAGCGCAAGAAGGTGGCGAAATAGAAGATATAACATACGCTGGGAGCCCTATAATTAAACAAACAGAATTGGGCAGATTGAAGGGCGGTAGTGGTAGTGGCAAAAGCATGACAATCATAATAGAAACTGCTGCGGATACACCATGGAATTTACCCATGAATGCGACACTTGATATTGAGATAAACTTTCAAGCTGGAAGTTACCGTTTGAAGTCAGCAGCCGCAACACCAGACAAGATTGAATGGACAACAACCGCAACAGACAGAGTGATTAGGTCTATACCTGCTACTGATTACTTTAAGTTTGGGTCATCATGGAATACAGTAACGCTAGAAGTTCAAACGCCAGAGTTTCCATGGGCAGATCAGAGTGGTTGCGAATTAGATGTAGAATACACACTAAGTACTACAAGTGGTGGTTTTTCTAGTGATTACGTAAGATTATACCCTGTAACAGTAGTATTGCTACAAGATGGGACATTGGTTCAAGAAACACAATTTCAAGTTCAAAACCCAAAGATAACTGCAGGTAGTGAGCCAAAAATATTAAGCTATGTTAAAGATTATGGCAAGCCTATTTTAAATGATATTACGCCAGAATTAAGCAGCAAAAATACATTAGAGGTTTATGATGGTGTCAGTTGGGACTTTGCTGGTAGTTGGGATGCTGGTTACAGTTCTGATGTCAGCTTGATTGAAACTTTGTGTTTGGAGACCATGAGTTTTCAAAGGTTTGCGGTTGACATTCTACAATGCACGATAAAATTGCCAACAGATATGGTGGCTGGAAGTAATAAAGAGGTCAAGCCACATTACTCGTATTATTACGATTCTCAGGAATATGTATTTAACGGTGGTGCAATGAACTGCAACCGTGACGAGTTAAATGGCGAATGGGTGCAAGTAAACCATAGCACAAGCGGTGTGTCTATAGGTCAAGAAGATGGTGATGGATGGGTTTACAGAGGTGATGACAAAATAGGGTTGCCCAAAAAACAAGCTAACGACAAAGACAAATTTAATAGGGCTTTAATGATGACCCTAATAAATAAAAAACTTGCAACAATAGATGCAGATTACGATGTTTCTAGTGGTGCAATTACTTCCATTAGTATTGATAGTTTAGATAGAGACATTTACGAAGATGACATTATAGAAATAGTCCACCCAGTAACTTTGCGAAGCATGGATAGCTTTTTTTTGTCGGCAAATGCTACTAGTGGTGATACCTCTATAAGTGTCGTAAGTCAAACACCTGCGGAAGATTTACCTGCGGGGTGTCTAGTGATGTTTGATTTCCAAAAGACAATTGAAAGCGGTGGTTTGATTCGTGGAACGGATATAGTAACACTAGAGACAACCGTACCAACTTCGGGTGGTTTTGGAATTGGTAATGTAATCCGTAATCCTGGTGATGGTCATTTGTATTATTCAGATGGGACGGACACGTATAAAATAACTGGAACGACTGTATCATAATGGCTACGATAAAGAAAAATAAAATGAAAGCTGGGTGGTTACCACAAACACCAGAACACACAAGAGGTGAGTTGACACCAGAGCGAACTGCGGATATTAAGTATTTGCAAAGTCCATACTGGCGAAGTGTACGTCAACAAGTTCTGCAAAGAGATTTGGGGTTGTGTCAGGAATGTTTACGGCACGGATTGACAAAAGAAGGGAACCAAGTCGATCACATTGTGGCGAGAAAGGGCAATCCAGATTTTGAAAAGTACCGAGAAGATATTGATAATTTACAGACTTTATGTACGGCTTGCCATGCACGCAAAACATTAAAAGAACGAAACGCAAGGAAATGAAAGCAGGACTATTCGCAGGAGGAGCAGCACATGGAGCTTACTGGGTAGGCTACCACACGAAGGCTAAGATAAAATATGATGCCTATGTAGGGACTTCAACGGGTTCACTTATTGCCTTGTTTTTAGCACTAGGGCAAATAGATTCCAAGTTTTATCAATACCTGGTTCACGAATACTCTAACACCACGAATAGGGAAATGTATGGATGGTTTCAACCTTGGACTAAGAATGGGAAACTAAACCGCGCAAAGATGACACTAGCGGCAATTAATATGCTGCGAACACGTAGAAACTATCTTTACGACATTAGCAAAGGAATTGAATCAAAGATTCGCAAGTACTTTAAGCCAGAACATTTTAGAGCGTTACAAAAAGAGGGTATCAAAGTAATTGTAACGGCTAAGAATATTGACTTGCTTAACTCAGGCACATATTACGCTGACAATTTAAGTATGGGAATGGATTACGAGCGATTTGTGCGATTTGTTGTGGCGAGTGCAAGTATTCCATACTTTGCTAAGCCGATGCAAATAAACGGCTATCAATGGGTGGATGGTGGTGTTTTGGATATTACGCCAACTGGTGTCATTGGGCAATATGACGAGGTAGATATTTACTTGTGTGATTCGCAACTAGATGGACAACAAAGATTGAGAAAGGCTGACACATGGAGTTCCATGGCGATAAATTTACTGCACGAAATGCGCAATGAGATAAGCCGTGAAGATATAGATGGGTTGAGTAATGCGAATATTTACTACATGGAAAGGGCTAACTTTAATAGTGCCAATTTCAACAAGGAATTTATGGTGGATTTAATTAATAAAGGAAAGCAAAGATGATTTTAGATGCAAATCAAATAGGCAAAGATATTATAGTTTTCTTATCCGTTAGTGGTGGGGTGATGAGCAAGCTGGCGGCAGTCAACGAGGTGCTAAGCACAATGCTGATTTTAACTGGATTAATTTATACGGTAGTGCGTATTATTGGGCAAGTTAGGATTAATCGAGGTAGAGCATTGGACAACAAGAAAAAAGAGAATGAGTTATAAATTTGGACAACTAACACAAAACTTTAATATTGATGAATTTGCTTGCAATGATCGAGCAAACACACCAGTACCAGGGAAGTACATTTTAAACACTTTACACCTTGCTCAAAATTTGCAAGTGCTAAGAGATTATTTTCAAAGCACGATTAAAGTCAATAGTGGTTATCGCACACCGTTATACAATTTGAGAGTAGGCGGTGTAATAACTAGCCAACATTTAAAAGCAAAGGCAGCCGACATAGTTGTAAGTGGTAGAAGTCCAGAGGAAGTCTACAAGGCTATTGAAAAGCTAATTGATAGTGGTAAGATGACTGAGGGCGGTTTAGGCTTGTATAAAAATTTTGTCCACTATGATGTAAGAGGTGTGAAAGCTAGGTGGTAAAGACTTAAATTTGCATATCAGAATATTTGTGTAGTACATTCTTTTTGATTCATTGTTTTAACTTTTGACATGACCCTCGTAGCGATACGGGGGCTATTTTTTTTGAAAATATTTTACAAAATACTTGCATCGTATTATAAAACGTTTGTATATTTGTATCAACAAAGAAAGAAACAATGACAAATTCAACAATCACAAAGACATTAAAAAAAGTGCAAAACCAACCTAAAGAATACTCGATAGGGTTTAGAAGGTTAACTGTACTACCTGCAAGAGTTAGAAAAAATTTAAACTTAGCTTGCATCATGAATGGCGAAACCAACAACAACTCAGTTAAGGAATATTTAAACAACCTTACTGAGCAAGAATACATTAACTGGTTAAAATTAGCATAATGAAAGAGACACAACACAAAGAACGACTAGCAGCCCTACACAAATGGGCTGCAATGGGGGTTAATCCCTTTGTATTCTACTGCAATTATCACAAGCTAAGTGATGACGAACGCAAGCAAATACAAACACGATTTTACAACTGGTGGAATGGGAGAATAAAAGACTTCCCGACAC
>Ga0208898_1002732_pt1 | contig 10631 bp, 12 predicted proteins | sample VirMetDEL_Mar_4_FD_184513 | JGI IMG/M metagenome (GOLD analysis project Ga0208898, IMG submission 184513) | Aqueous microbial communities from the Delaware River and Bay under freshwater to marine salinity gradient to study organic matter... | ecosystem: Environmental > Aquatic > Marine >...
TGCAATTGGATCATCAACACTTGAACCTGATGTATAACTTCTTCTTACAATTTGATAACCTGTTCCAGTGTCTTCAAAAAAGATTCCATTGTTTGCATCAAAACTTCCAACACGTTGTTCTAACCCAGATTCTTGTGCATTCATTACAAATGTATTAAATATAAATAATGATTTACCTGGTTGATAACTCATCACTCTTTTTGATTGTCTAATAACTTTATCACCACTAGCTGTAGTTACATTTAAATTAACTGTAGATTTATTTGCGGTATAAGTAACTGTTCCTGATCCCGTTAAGTCTTCATCAAAGAGATTGTTCTTTGACATTACATTTGAACTATCAAAAATAGTAAATGGATTAGATACTCTTAATCTTCCAAATGCATCATAGGCCGTGGATCCATCGCCACCACCAATTACAGTTGGTTCAACGTTTACATTATTACATGCAGACATTAGTACCTCGCGTTATACCAAGTAAATCTTTCTAATTCTTTTCTTAAATCATCTTGAAATGAAAAATTAAGTTGGTCTTTTAATGTAGATAAAGATTCTAAAATCTGTCTTTGATTTTCGACATCATATTCTTGTTTTGGTTCTGGTATGTATGAAGTTATTTTAGCCATTATTCACCGCTGTGTAATCCACCAGGACCCCCTCCATATACTCCTCCCACTGCAGAAGAAGATTCCATTCCTTTTCCTCTATCTCCCGAATCTCTTTGACTAAATTCTTGATATTTTTCTGCCATTCTAGCTGCATTCTTAGCTCTTGCTCTTCTATCAAAATATTCTGCTAAAGTTTTTGATCTACCAAAATTTGTGTTTCTAAGTCTTTGATTTATAGCTCGTACATGGTCAAAAATTATTTTACCTGGGCCCCTAATTAAATTACCTAACGAAGTATATTTTCCCAAAAGATCTAAAATACCTCCTGTTTTTTGTGGCGTAAATGTTTGACCTAAAACTCTATTTTGATCTGCTATGGTTCTAGGAGTTTGATATCTCATATCTCCAACACCTGAATATGGTAATTGATCTTCTTCGTCTTCATCAACCATTGTTTCACTAACTGAAGGGTATCCAAAATCTGAAGTCACACCAAAGTTATTTGTTTTCGTTGGACTATAACCAAAATTACCTATTAAATCTAAACCTGTTTGTATTCTATTACTTAAAGGAACTGCAGCTCCCATTGCTCTTTGAATCATTGTTGAAGGTATTTGTTCTGCAGCAACTGCTTTTGCAAATTCACTCATAGTAGGACCAACAGGAGTTTCCATATAGTCATATATTCTACCATAACCAGTTGGCATGTCATAATTTTCTCTTGCTCTTTGTGCTGCTTGTGCAATATCATGAAATGGACTTGCACCAAAAGCAATCGCAGGTGCTGCAAGTTCTGCCATTGCGGCTGCAGGAGTTCCAAATGATCCTAAACCTTGTTGAAGCGTATTACTTATTAATTCTGTTGCTGCTTTATTTGCATCTATGTTATAATCCATTCTACTTGGAGAATTAGTATAATAACCTTCAGGACCATAAACTTGATCCGTATAAGATTGATAATTTCTATTAAATATATCTAAAATACTCATTATCTTCTACCATCCGGTTTTATATCTACTCTTAGTGTTCCATAACGCCAAGTTTCACCTACAGCGTCATTTTCAATTTTGATTGCAAGAAGCCTGCCTCTTGCTCGAGTGTCTACTTTATCAGTAGATGATGTTATTGTAAAGGGTCCAAGTGGTGAGCTTGATGCTGTGTTACTTGGATAATTATTTAATAATAATGTTACTTTTGAATTACCTGTAAGTACTTTAAAATCAGGTATAAATCTACTCATAGACATAATAAACTCACCATCACCTCTAAGATCAGCAAGACCGGTTGTGCCTCCTAAAGCACTTCTTCTTGCAGATATGTCAAAATCTCCAGATTGAATATAGGCATCAATAGAAGTTGTACCAGAACTATTGACTTGATCGGTTCCGGTTTCATGAGCATAGTAAGTCGATGCACCATATTTAGCTGTTATACCTTGTATTGGAAAATTAGGTGTGGCTGTTTTATTATAATCTGTTGCGTATGGTAAATCAAAAACTCCTTGATCAACATATGAACTTCTAGCAAGAGATGAAGTTGTCCAACAGTTTTCTCCATAGTTATAGGTTACACATCTATTGATTTGTTCTGAACCTGAAGCAGGATAAAACCAATTTATTTCATTATATAAACTATTGTGTTCTGCATATACAAGTTGACTGGAAGTATAATTTATACCCAAATTATCCCCTGTAGTTGTAAATACAAAGTCTTCTACTAAACATGGTAACATTTTAACTGTACCATCAAACATAAAAAATCCACCTTCACCTGACATCCAAAAGACAATACCATTAGAATAACTTAATGCATTTTGTCCAATTAAACCACAATTGGTACCAACTTGTCTAACACTAAATGTAAATGGTGGACCAACAAATTGAATTACATATGCAGATGAATCTGTTAATACTAGTGTATAATCTTTACCAGACACAGCTCCAACAATTTCATTACCTTTATCTAATCTAAATGTTCCTGCAGTATTAGTTGCAGTTGGAGCATAGGTGTTGAAATCTTCTTGATTTGAAAATCGAATAAACATTGGATCCTGAGTCGATGTATCACCAATCGTTGTTTCAGTTCCAAAATGAAAGACATGTCTATCTCTATCAGATACTTGTGTTAATACTGATGCAGTGGGTGCACCAGTCATAATTGTTGCTCTGTTTGATCTTGGTGAGACTGCTCCTGCGTCCCAAGTAAATGTTTTTCCATTGCGAATAGTTGCAATCAATATTTGTCCAAAGTTATCTAGTGACCAGAGGCCTGGATCTAGAATCACGTTACTAGTTGCACTTGCAGTACCCCACGTGCTTGAACCCCATGTGTCTGTACCCCAACCAAAACCTGGAGTTTGAAAAGTCGGTCCTACAATTACATACGGATTAATTTCAGCTGATCCAGTTCCAGAAGTTGTACCCGCTGAATTAGAAGGCATTGTAATTTCAAATGTATTAGAAGTTATATTTAAAACTTCAAAAGTATTATCTTCAAAATCAGAAGTTGAATATCCTGACCCAGTTGGAACTGTTACAGATGAAAAAGTTACATATCTTCCATTCTGTAAACCATGAGAAGTTTTATTTACGGTGACTGTTGCAGAACCTGTTGTTGCATCAAAGTCAGCTCCAGTAATGGCTGTATCTAATGGAGTAATATCAAAAAAACTATTTTGATCTCCATAGTATAAAAATAAACCTTGAGATGTTCCAATTGCTACATATTTTTCACCAGCTATACTTGTAAAAGTATGTTGTGCCCTTGCCACTCCTGGTAATGTATGATTAGAATCTGTTAATTGCGACCAACCACCTATTTTTTCTGGTAATCCATATCTAAATCTAACAAAATCACCATCAACCCATTGAGATTCACCTCCTGAGTCTGTGATTTGTTTATTAAAACCTGGTTTAAAATTAAGTTTCTGCAGCATAACTAAATAGTTATATCATGCTTTAAAATCAGAAGGAAGTCCTAAATGTGGTCTATTATCAAACTTATTTTTATTTGATCCTTCAGTGGCTTTATTATTATAGTGTAAAAAAACTTGAGCACAGTTATCCCCTTTAAACTCTTCTCTCCAATGTTCTAACTTATCTCCTTTATAAACTAGCATATCACCAGGGTTTAATTTAACTTCTATACCTTTACTTGTAGAAGGAATATATTTACCATTTTTTTCAAAACCATCAGATTCATTTGCTGCAATATAAATAGGCCACTCGTCTCCTCCAAGATTCATCGTAGTAGATATTTCGCAACTAAATCTATCTTTATGTCGATGTAGGATATCTCCTTTTTTATAAATTCTAGCATAAGCATAAGTTTCAATAAGTTTTAGCTCTGTAATTTTTTTCATAACAGGTTTTACTTCTGTAAGTAAAGTTTCCATTGCAACGTCTCCATAATGAGAATAAGTTTCAGGAACTTGTGTATCATTCCATACACCCCAATATGTTGTAAAAGGTGAAATGTATTTTGAATCAAACAAAGTTCTTGCAACTTGTCTTTTTAGTAAAAAATATTTATAAACAAAATTTGCAATTTTAGGGTCAATTGCTTCCTTTATTATTGTAAATCCATTTTGTTTAAAGTTCATTTTTTCCTCGTTTATATTAATTTTACATAATTGTCTTTTACTTTTTTTAAACTTAAATCAAAAGCTATTGTTATTCTCTCTTCTTCAGAATTATGAACACTTGTATAATGAGGTATATTGTTTTGAAATAAAGTTATTTTACCAACTTCATTATTTGAATAATATACTTCAGGGTCATTAATTTGATTTATGGGATTTATATAGTTTGTAGAAGTATCTCTACATTTAACAGAAATATGTCCTCCTAAATATGTATCTGGAGTTGTTAAATGCATATGAGGACTAACTTGTTGACCTTTTGACATTATGTTTACCCAACATTGAGCATAAAGATTTTTTACTAAAGGTTGTTTCATTATATTCAATATCTCGTTATGAAAATTAATTATTTGTTGTTTTATTTTTTTTATTTGTTTATTATCCCATGTTAGTACATTATAGTTTGAATACCTTGCCGTAGTGCTATTTTTTCCAAGGTTGGTATATCCATCAATATTTCCAGATGTTCTTGATAAAGGTAGATCTAAAATATATTCTTTTTTACTTAAAATAAAATTAGTTAAATTTTCAAAGTCTATATTTTCTAAAAAAGATTCAAATATAAAATAACTCCACTCAGGTGCAAAAAAAGTTCGTTTAGGTTCACTTTTAAAATTAAATATATTTATCTTCATTATTTAAATGGTCTCCCTAAATTCCATATTACTAATGAGTATCTAGTTCCTTCCGTAACTGGTTTTACCCTATGCCAAACAAAACTTGGAAAAACAACTATACTTCCTCTTGGTAATATTTGTGTACATTCTGCTGTAGCGTTAGCATTATCAAAATTATTTCTAAAACTAAATTCCAATTCCCCACCTTTATAGTCTTTTTGATTAGACAATGAACATGTTACAGATAACTTTCTTATTTTACCATAAAGATTTAAATCTTTTGAATTATCGTAAGGTTCTTCGTAACTATCACAATGCCAATCATAATGTTGATTAAGTTTATATTTTGTAAATTGACATGCCTCTGAAAAATCCCATTCAAAGTTCCACCCTGCGTTTTTATTTGCTGTATGTATATATGGATGTATTTCTTTATAGATCCATCGTTCCGATAACCACACTATATTAGAATCTCTTTTTCTTTTTAAATCTAAAAGTTCTTCTTTATTTAAATCTGCATTTATTTTAATATTATTTTGTATAGCTAATTCTTCATCAGATAAATGTTGATTCTCTGGTGTTCTTTTAATATGTTTTATTTTTTCTTTAATTTTTTGTTGAGTTCCAGTTAAAGCTAAAAGTTCTTTTTGTTGATTACCATATTTAATAACTTCATCACAAAATCTAGGAGTTAAAGCAGAAGTAAAGTACCAAAAGTTATTTTTTAAATTCATAAATTTCTTATGGTATAAAAATACTTTTTAATAAAAGTAAGTCAATAGATAGAAAAAAAAATATTAATTACCTGTTGCAATCCAACTTGATAAATCAGGATCCCATGCGAATTCATTTGAAGGATCTGAATTATCATAACCAAGCCATCTTAAATTATCTTCGTCCCATGTAATTCTATAATAAGCACCGTCACCGTATGTTATAATTGATGGATATGCTACTGGAGCTTCGTAAGAAGCTGTTGTTAAATTTAACGTCCATGAATTATAGGGTTGTGGTGAATAAAAAATATCATTAATTGGATCATAGGTAAAACCAACACCTGCATAGTTTCCTCTAAATGGAGTTCCTCCATTTAAGTGTTTATTTTCCCGTGTATTATAGGAAGTTCTTTTCCAATAAGTGTCTGAAATATTAGAATAATCTATAAATGGATCTTTTGGATGATTATCTTTTACCCATTGCTCTAGTTCAATAGAATTTTCTCCTCCATGATCAATAGCTTGTTGTTCACCTATAACAATAACTCTTAATACTTTATTATTATCAGAATTAATTTCTGCAAAATGAGCCATAATTAATCACCTTTCCAATCTCCTGTTTTTCTATAACCATATACTTCTTGTATGTTCCAAACTCCAGGAGCACTAAAAACTGCAGGTTGTGAAATAGCAGGTTCTTTTACTAACACATATCCAGATCCACCAGCTCCACCACTTGTAGAAGTTCCAAAATGTCCTCCACCACCAGAGCCTGAGTTTGTGTCTCCAGATGGAGCAATTAATCCACCAGGTCCATTTACTCCTGATCCACCTCCACCAGTTCCACCAGTTCCACCAGAGGCTGCTGTTGAGGCACCTCCTCCGCCTCCCGCAAAGTAAGCATTAGTTGGTCCAGGGCTTTTTGCTGGATAGTAGGGTTGTGGTGCTGCTCCAAAATAAGGTGCTGTATTAGTTCCTGCCCCACCAGGTCCACCTGTTCCTGGCCAAGATCCTCCTACTGATCCTGATCCTGAAGATCCTCCACCTCCGCCTCCAGAGTATGAACTTGCAGGTCCACCAGGATTTCCTTCTGGAGGTGAGTATCCTCCTGCGTTTCCAGATCCACCTACACCTGAACCTCCACCAGGTGTGTTTACCCAAGTTCCTGCTCCTGATCCTCCAGGAACAGTAGCACCACCTGAGTTTAACATTCCACCTCCACCTGTTGAAGATATAGGAACACTTGATCCAAATGTAGAATTTGATCCAGATTGAGGAAGACTAGCAGCAGTCCCAGGACCTCCAGCTCCAATTGTAACTGGAATTGATGATGAGGGAACAGGATGGTTTTCTAAAATTCTTAATCCACCTGCTCCACCTCCTGCAACTTGTCCACCTCCTCCACCAGCAATAACCATAACTGTAACTTGAGTTGTATAAGTCCCAACTGTAAAAGCAGGGTTAGGTGATGTAAAACCTGTAATAGTTTCAGGTTGATTAATTTCGGGTGTGTTAACAGGATCTTGTTCTGGTCCTATGATTCCGCCATTCGACATAGCTATAGTACCTCCCTATTAAGATAATTCTTCGTAATTTATTGTAATAGTTAAATCACTGTTTGCTGAAGCTCCCGCTTCAATGTTGTCGCCTTCTTCTAAATAAAGTGCTGTGTTTTTGTCACAAACAACTAAAGTTGCATCGGCAGGTACAGCGATTGTACTTGCTATTTTAATTGGTGACCCACCACTTTTAGTGATTGCTACTGTAGCATCTGCAGAATTACTTCCATCAATGTTTGCTATAATAATGCTATTTACTTTAAACACTTTTCCTGAAGCTGCAGAGTTTAATAAAATTTGAGTTGTTAATGTTGTAGTTAATGTTGCTTGTACAGACTTAGCTGTAATTGTAGAAACATTTACTAGATTTGGTGCTGCCATTTTTTATCTCCTATATTCATATTATTAACCTAAAATAAATGCCATTGCAACAGCTTTATTACTGAAACTTAAATTACCAGAGCCGTCTGTTACCATAGCTTGTCCATTTATACCAGTAGATGTTGGTAAAGTAAATTGATTAATTGTGTTAATATTGGCATTTAAATCAACTATATTTGTACCATCTGAGTATAAAAGTTTGGTTCCTTTATCAGTAGTAGACCAAGTGGCTCCTGTTCCAGAGCTTGTTTTAAAGGTCACTGTAAAGGCTCCTGTAGTTGCATTTTCTACAGTATATGTTTTTTCAATTCCATCTGGAATTACTACATTCACGTTAGATGTAATAGTCCCTGTTAATTTTAAAACTTGATTTTTACCATTTGATAGTACCCCATTTGAAAATGTTAGTGTTGCTCCTGTCGTTGCATTTAAAGCAACTGCATCATAACCACCAATTGCTTGCTCTAGAATAAGTAAATTTGTATTAGTAATTTGTCCCCAAGTTCCTGAATTTTCTCCAGTCGCTTGTACAGTTAATTTTAAATTTGCCGAAGTAGTATTAGCCATATTTTATATTCCTTAAATTATATTATAATATTTCATTTATGCAGCAGTGTCAACTTCCGTCCATGGTTGAATTGTTCCTGTATTTACTTCACTCCATATTACATTTTTGACACTTCCTAACGATGTTGACATTAAAATTCCAGTTGGTCTAGCTATAGAATCCGTTGCAGTAGCCGTTCCCTCTTGCATGATTATTTCTTGACCAGAAGGACTTGCAATAGTATTTGCATCTAAAGTAGCTGTCCCAATGTTTGCAGAAAAACCAATACCAGTCAATTCAGCACTTGCATCATCTGCGGTTGCTTGACCAGGTTGCATAGCCATTTCTATGCCAGAAGGACTTGCAATAGTATTTGCATCTAAAGTAGCTATGCCTAAATTAGATATTAAAGCTTGACCAGTTGTTTCAGCGGTAGCATCATCCGCTTCAGCTTGACCTTCTTGAACAGTTATTTCTTGACCTGTAACACCAGTGTTAGCATCAGCTGTAACTGATAAAGTGCCTAATGACATAGGTAAAGGGAATGTTCCAACAATTCCACCTGTTGTAGCCTCTACTTCAACAGGAATATTAAATGTAGCCGGACTTAATGTTGCAAAAGGTGCTTCACCAAAAGCTGTTAGGGTATCATGTGTAGAATTAGCTACGTTAAAAGTTAAATCAAAACCTGTTACGTCAATTTCTTGGTTTGAAGATTGATCAAGTGTCCCTTCTGCTACAGTTAAAGCTTGACCAGTTGGTTCTACAACTACCAATGAAAAACCAGTTAGATTTCCTTCTGTTGTGGTTAAATCTTGACCTGTTACAGAAACATCTACATCTATATTAATAATACCTGAATTTTCTTGAGCTGTTAATTCAATACCTGATGGATATGCAATTACATCTGAAGCTTCTGCACCGAAAGGTGCCTCTGTATATGCGGTTATTCCTAGGGCCATGGATTAGGCTCCTGTTTTTTGTTCTTCTTTTTTTTCTGTAGGTAATTCTTTTTTTAATAATTCAGAATAATGTGCTTGTAATACTGTTAAATCATTTAACTGCATTGAAATTTGTTGTTTTTGAACACCAATATTTTGTAATTTATCTACACAAAGTTTTCCTTGTGGAGATAAGTTATCTGTATCATATTCTTTTTTATCAAAATTAAATTTCATAATATTTTAACCAAATACCATAGCTAATATGGTTGCAGTTCCTCTATTTGTAAAGTTTGAATCATTATTAAAACCAGATAAAGCTATATTTGCTTTTGTAAGTTTTTTCTGTGCATTGCCAGAATCAACTACAACAAAGAAATCTCCATCTGCATCAGATGTTGAAGTTGCAAGTTCTGATAAATCTACATTAACTGCATCTGCAGTTACATCAATTAAAGTCCCTGCACCTACTGCAAGAGAGCCAGAAGTTGTGACCGTTCCTGTTAATCCATTACCACCAGAAACAGAAGTAACTGTACCTGTATTTGTAGTAAATCCACTGTCATTATTAAATCCTGAAATATTAATATTTGCTTTTGTAAGTTTCTTTTGTGCGTTTGCTGCATCTACTACTGCAAAGAAATCTCCATCATCATTGGATGTAGAAGTTGTAAGTTCTGATAAATCAACGTCAATTGTTGGAGTTGCTCCTTCTCCACTATTGTTTTGTAAATCAATTAAATTACCTGCTGTTAAAGAAGCTACATAGTCTCCAGTAGTATCTGTTGTTAACGTAACTGTATTTAACTCTGCAATTGATCCTAGTCCTAGTGTTGTTCTTTGTGCTGCAGCATCTGCATCGTCTAGTAATGCTTTACCTGCAGTGGTTAAATCAAAAGTTCCTGCAGTACCAGAACCTGTAAATTGAATTCCCTTATCTGCTGCTGAAGTTAATCCTCCAATTGCAGCAAGCTCTGCATCGAGTCTTGCATTGTCTACTGTTCCACTTGCTAAGTTAGATGCATTTAAATTTGTTAAGTTAGATCCATTCGCTGCTGGAAGTGTTGCTGGGAATCTTGCGTCAGGTACTGTACCTGAAGCTAAATTATCTGCATTTAAATTTGTTAAGTTAGATCCATTGTTTGCAACAATGTTTCCGCTTGAATCTAGTATGACCGCTTTAGATGCAGGAAGAGTACAAAATACATTCTTAGTTCCTGCTGCAAAATCTACTGCAGCATCACTATTTGATGATGATATAATTGTATCTCTAGATAAAGTGCCTGCACCAACAGTTCCAAGTCCTACTTCAAATTCACCATTAGTAGTGTTTACAATTGAATAATACGTTGTATTTGTATTTCCAATTGCAGATGAAAATGTTTCAAATCCTGTAACTGCTCCCGCAAGAGTAAATGTACCTGTACCAGTAGTTGTAGAGGTTTCTTTAACTCTATCATTTACGACTAATGCCATTTAATTCTCCTTAACCAGATATTCTTAATATAGCTGCCGATGTAGTAAATGCTGGAAACTGTACTGTGAAAGTTCCTGATGTAGCTGTTTTATCTGCTCCAAAATCTAAAACTGCAACTGCTGCATTAGTAACTGCAGAAGATGTG
>Ga0208898_1002733_pt1 | contig 10631 bp, 9 predicted proteins | sample VirMetDEL_Mar_4_FD_184513 | JGI IMG/M metagenome (GOLD analysis project Ga0208898, IMG submission 184513) | Aqueous microbial communities from the Delaware River and Bay under freshwater to marine salinity gradient to study organic matter... | ecosystem: Environmental > Aquatic > Marine > Coastal...
ACAAGCGTCGTTCAGCTCGAGGCGGTAGCCAGTACCTGCTGGGCTCTGCCATTGTGGCTACGGCTCAGACGTTCCTTGATACCCCTGCAATTGCTGGTATCGACACGATGATCTCTGCTCTCAGGGATCCTTCAAAAGCTGAGCAGTTCTTCATTGATTACTGGGAGCGCATCGGTGGTGTCCGTTACCCAGTCCTGAGACAAGCCCTTCTCCGTACTGGCATTGAAGCTTACGGTTCTCGTCCTGTTGTCAGCGGTGCTCGTGCTGGTGTTCTGGAAACTAAGCAACCAGGCCGTCAAGATCTGACCGCTGGTGAGGGTGAAGAGTTCACCTGGAGTGAAGGTCTTCGTGATCTGTTCCAAACGAAAAACTTCCAGCTTCCGGTTCAGATGTTCGTTGAACGAGCACAAAGCATCGGATTGCTTCCTCTTGTTGAGTATATGGACAGCTTTAAAGGGGAAGTAATGGAAGGCGATTATCGCCAAGCTCACTGGTACAAAAAGGGTGACATCACCTACAGCAACCCTTCAGAGCGGGCAACGATGCAGATGTTCCTTGGTCGTCACTGGCCTGTTCCTGCTGAATCCGATCCTGTAGACGTTGAGCTGTTCCGTAACGGTATTACGCCTCCTACTCAGGTGTTCCGTAAATACGGCATTGTGGCTAACGAAGTCATGATCAACCGTTTCCGTCGCTTCCTTGGTAGTGAGTATGAAGGTGTAGATGGTAAGCCTTTGGAAGAGATCTTCCGAGACACCATTGAAAACAAAGAACCCATTCCTGGTCTTGTAAACGTTTACTACAAGGATCTTCCTGAAGATGAACGGAACTCTTTGGTGATTGATCCTGGTCCTCTCGAGGTCATTGACACAGACAACGTTGTGACCAAACGTACTGCTCTTATGCAGATCCGTTCTGATCACGTTCAACGTGCTGTTATTCAGTTCTTGGCTGGTGAAAAAGAGATGATTGAAGGCGCTAATGTAGTTAGAAAGCCCATTGAATTCTCGGCTCCTGAGGACGCCAAACGTGCTTTCCAAGAGTACAAACTGTCGAAAACTGCCCTTTAACTAAATGGCTTACGCATCAGCTCTTTACACAAGTGCGTCTGGCACTACGTTTGCTCTTACGAACAGCGACGGAGATGCCATTGAGTATCTCAAGCAAAACGATATTGCTGTTTATGTAAACGACGTTCTTCAGACCGTCACCACTGATTACACCTTTAACTCTGCTGGCACTGCAATTGTTTTAAACACTGCTGTCAGTGGAGCTGAGGTTTATATCATCCGAACCACAGATATTAGCGAGCCTGTTGTTAACTTCACTGCAGGCTCAACGCTAACGTCTACTGACCTCAACAACTCAAACGAACAATATCGATTCGCTCTTCAAGAGTTTCGAGACACCTACGCAGCTCTTACTGAAGGTACTGAGGACCTCGGTGAGTTCCCTGGCATCATTGACAGCACTGAGGCTTGGATCTCAGACGACAGTCACTGGCCTACGACTGCAACCCTAGACAACCGTTTTGTTGATCAACTCAACGACGAAACGATTGCTGGTGTTAAAACGTTTAGCAGCAGCCCTGTTGTTCCTACTCCTACTAGCGGCACTGACGCTACCAACAAGGATTACGTAGATGACAACCATTGGGATGTCGATGGAGAGACCATTAACACTGCAGAGCAGACGGCTCAAGTCATCGCTTGGGACGACACTAAGATTGCTACTGCTGGTGCGATCTCAACTCGCCACGATCTTGTCATCAGCGGCTCTGAACCTACTACAACTCAGCCTGGAAAGCTCTGGTACGACAACACCTCAGGAGCTACTGCACTAAAACTGTATGACGGTAGTGGCTGGCAAACTATTACTTCGGGTAATCCTTACATCCCAACTGGTAACACTATTATTCGTTATGTAGACGCAACAAACGGTAGTGATGCAGTAAGTGTTACTGGTTACCTGCCGCAAGCACCTCTTCAATCAATTAAACGTGCTGTTGAGCTTGTCAACGCTGATGGTGCTGATGGGACGCTGATTGTTGTTGCTCCTGGTGTTTATCAAGAAACACTGCCTATTCAGATTCAACGGGTAAACGTTTCTATTGTTGGTTCTGCGCTTCGTAGCTGTTTTGTTCAGCCTACGCAAGCTACTGAAACCAACACGATGTTTGAGGTGAACAGCGGTACGCTGCTTGCCAACATGACTTTCGTTGGTCTTAAAGCAAGCGGTACTGCTGGTGGAAACGCTGTAGACCCTGGCACTACGTACGGTCTGCCTACTAACCAGGGTTGGGCTGTTGCTTTCTATAACAACGCTTCTATTAAGAAAAGCCCCTACATCCAGAACTGCACTAACTTTGCTGATTCTGGAATTGATAACTCTGTTAAATACGATCAAACAAACTTGCCAGGGTCTGGTCTTGGCGGTGATCAAACGTCAGCAGCAACTGGCGGCGGCATCCTGATCGACGGTAACACTCCTATTTCAACCAGTCCTCTTCGGAGTATGGTTGTTGACTCCTTTACGCAGATTCTGCTTAATGGTCCTGGTGTTCTGTGTACTAACGATGGTTATGCACAGTTGGTGTCGTTCTTTGGTACGTTCTGTCGTTACCACGCCAAAGCACTCAACGGTGGTCAGTTAAACCTCAGCAACTGCACTACTGACTTTGGTGAGTACGGTTTGATCGCAGACGGTAAGAGCCCTACCAATATCTTTACCTCTACTGCTAACGGCGCTACTACTACAGCTGATACGTGGTTCCTTATTAACGCAACAACTGCTGACGCTGGCTGGCACGGTGATCAAACCAACCCACGTCCACAAGACAATATGCTGGTTCAGATCGGCGGTAACGCTGATGGAACTGGGGGAACTATTTATCCCGTTACACAGGCAGATGTTAGTGGCAGTGGTTGGAAAGTTTACATCTCTAACCCAAACCCTCTTAACTACAGCGACAACCTAGGTCTTTCTGCTGGATTTGCAGACGGAACCACTATTCGGTTCTTCCTGCGGTCCATGATCAGCACGGGCGGACATACCTTTGAGTATGTTGGCTCTGGTACTGATTACAGGGCACTACCTGATTACGGTGGCGTTGCGGTTGAAGCTAACCAAGTTAAAGACCTAAATAACGGTAAGGTCTGGCAATCAAGCACTGACCACAACGGTAAGTTTAAAGTTGGCGATACTTTTGAAGTTGACCAACAAACTGGTTTTGTCACTATTGATCCTGGAGCCAGTTCGTTTGTAACTAAAACTGCTATTACTGGTTCTGCTGCTCTACCTGTTGGTACTACTGCTCAACGAGACGGTTCGCCTTCGGCTGGTTACATCCGTTTTAACAGCACCGACAGCAGTTTTGAAGGTTATGACGGATCTGCCTGGGGTGCTATTGGTGGTGGTGGTGCTACTCCTGCTGGTGTGGCTGGTTCTATCCAGATTAACGACGGTGCAGGCGCTCTTGGTGCTGTAACTGATTTTAAGTGGGATTCTGCCAACACTGAACTTGATGTTCCTGGTGATATCAGTCTTGATGACGGCGGTACTTATACCACTACGATTCAAAGCATCACTGCAACTGCTGATCGCTTTATCAGCTTCCCCGATGCAACTGGTGTTGTTGGTCTTGTCCAAGGCACTAACGGTGCTCTGCAGTACAACAATGCTGGCGTTCAAGGTGGAGCTACTGATACCAGTGTTGGAACTAGTGGTGACATCACCATTGGTGCTAACGGTGCAGCTTCTACTCCTCCAGTCAAACTTGACGGTACTTGGTTTAGCGGTGGAACGTCCACTACGACTAAACCTCAGCTACTGATTGAACCTAGTGGTTCTACTTCTACTGCTTGGAGTACTGGTGGTACTGGTCTTGGTGTCAATGCTGCTAGCGGTTTTGCAGGTAACTTGCTTGATCTGCAGGTTAACGGCACTAGCAAGGTTGTTACCGACAGCTCCGGCAGGCTGTTGGTGGGTACGTCTAGTGCGCGTACTAATTTCAGCAATTCGACTGACGATCCGCAGCTTCAAATTGAAAGCTCCAACGGATTTGGCTGGGCTTCTATTAGAAACTCAAATTCCTCTGGCGGCGCATACGTTTATATTGCTAAATCAAGAGGGACTGGTAATGTTGTTCTTCAAAACAACGACGTTATTGGTGGTCTTAACTTTGAAGGTAATGATGGATCTGAATTTGTAACTGCTGCTCAAGTTAGGGCTGAAATAGACGGCACCCCTAGCGCTAACGACATGCCGGGCAGGTTAGTGTTCAGCACTACTGCCGACGGAGCGAGCAGCCCGACGGAGCGGATGAGGATTAGTTCCAGTGGAATTGTGCAATCCCTTGGCGTATATAACGAAACTACGGGCAATGCTGCCAATATGAACGTCAGCTCTTTGGGTACAATCCAAAGAAGCACCTCTTCAATTAAGTACAAAACACAGGTAGAGGATTTAGACGAGACTTACGCAGATGCGTTGCTGGAATGTCGTCCTGTTTGGTATAGATCAACTTGTGCTGCTGATGATCCAACGCACAGCTATTGGGGTTTTATTGCAGAAGAAGTAGCAGAAATTGATCCACGTCTTGTGCACTGGAAAACGACAGAGCCAGTTGTTCAAGAAAACGGTAGCATTGAACACACGCCTTGCGAACCAGAACCAGAAGGTGTTGCCTACGACCGCTTCGTGCCTCACCTGCTAAACCTGATTAAGCGTCAAAAGGAGCAGATCGAAACCCTAGAAGCCCGCGTTGCTACACTTGAAGGTAACTAATTAAACAAATGAACTACACAATTACGATCCCTGACAACCTAGTCCCTGGCATCGTGGCTACTGCCTCTGTTGAAGGTAAAACTGCTGAACAAGTTATCGGTGAGTACGCTGTCGCGGTTGCCAACAAAGCTTGTCAGGATCTGAAGGTTGGACCGTATTACGTCGGTCCTTCCGTTCCTCGTTTGATTGAAGATGGTCGCGGTAATCCGGCTTACACCGGACCCGATGCCATCCCTTACGTTGTGGTTTACCCCGAGACCACTACTGTTACTACTGAAGTTACTGACCCGGATACCGGTGAAGTTACCCAAGAAACCAACGACGTTGCTTGGGCAGACGGTGACCAGTGGACCGACCCTGTAACCAGCATTGTCTACGAGTACAGCGTGGACGAAGAAGGTAACGGTTCTTGGGGACCGCCTACTCCGGCTGAAGAGGAGGTTGTATGACTTTAGTTTGGGCGTCTGGTTACAACGGGATCACTGATCCTGACGCCCAGACGTATATTGCTGCAGTCGAAGCAGCAGACGGTCAAGCGATTGAAAATGATGTCGCTTTGGCGATTAACGACTTTGTGGTTGGCTGCAAAGATGACGGGATCTGGGACGCTATTAAGGCGTCCTGTATCCTTGCTGGTGCTAGAACTTTAGATGGAGCGTTAGTGCCGCTCAAGGGGACGGCGCCTACTAATTACAACTTTGTGGCGGGGGACTACAACCGGGAAACTGGGTTAGTGGGTACACCTGCAGTATCGTATTTAGATTCTGGCTTGGATATGCAAGATGTTCCTGCAGATAGCATACATCAAAGTGTTTACGTTACAAGTGCAGGAACCAATACTGCTTCGTACATTGGTGGTGTTTATCTTAATAACGGCGCATATTTAACCGAGATTCAAAGAACATCAACAAGCCTTACTTTTCGCAATAGAAAGACTACAGGTTTTATTGCTACAGGCAACCAAGATTCAACAGGATTTTTAGGGACTTCAAGGGGAGATAGTACTCAATTTGAGTATAGATTAAATGGATCTACAGGAACACAGGCTGCCACTTTAGGTAATCCGCCCAATGGTGATTTTTCTGTGTTTAGAAGGACAAATCATACTCGTACAAACGCCCGCCTCTCCTTCTACTCCATCGGAGAATCCATCGACCTTGAAAAACTTGACAACCGCGTTTCAACCCTTATGACAGATATAGGAGCTGCAATCCCATGAGTCCGATTTCTATTCCGGGGAAGGTGACGCTATCTCAAACCCAAGTGTTTCCCGACGATTTGGATGCAGCAGCTTATGTTTTAGCAATAGAGGCTGCTGATGGTCAGGAATTGGAACCTGCTGTCCGGTTGGCGTACAACGCTTTTATCAAGGGATGCAAGTCTGATGGCATCTGGGATGCAATTAAAGCAAGCTGCATTCTGGCTGGCGCTAGAACTTTGAATGGTGCATTGATTCCGCTTAAGGGGACAGCACCAACAAATTACAACTTTGTTGCTGGAGATTACGACAGGGAGACGGGTTTGAAGGGGAATAGTGCGCCATCTTCGACTAGGTATCTCGACAGCAACAGGAACAACACTACCGATCCCCAAAATAACAAGCATATTACTGTATGGGTTACATCGCCAGATACTACCGCAAATTGCTCTTATTTTGGAGCGGGCGTTAACCAATCTGGATCAAGCACACATTTTGGCGCCTCAACCACCGGACATTATTTCAACCTTAATTCTTCTTTGTTACTGGTAGGCGACAGTTACAGTAACACTGGACTTATTGGAGCTAGCAGATCCAATTCAACTCAGTTTGTCTACAAAACCGGAGGAGCTTCGTCGCCAACTACTGTAGCGAATACAAGCGCCGCCCCATTCAATGAAACTATCAGAATCTTCCGAAGGGGAAACCTTAATGCTGCATATACAAACGCCCGCCTTTCTTTCTACTCCATCGGAGAATCCCTTGATCTCGCCCTTCTAGACTCCCGCGTAACCACCCTTATGTCCGACATTGGAGCTGCTATACCATGACCTACAAACTAACCAACACATCCCAACCCGCTGACCCGTATTACGGCGCGGTGTCGTTTCTTATGGAGGTAGTGTCATGACTTGGAAGATCACTGGAACATCCCACCCTTCAATCGTCACTGATGGACTAGTTCTGAATTTAGATGCCGCTAACCAGAGTTCATACCCTGGTACGGGTACAACTTGGACTGACCTGAGTGGCAACGGTAACAACGGCACCCTGATCGTCGAACCAACTTACAACTCTAGTAATCTTGGGTCTATCGTTTTTGATGGTACTAATTATGGGACTATTCTCGATGATAATTCTTTAACAAGTACAACATCATTAACTATAAATTGTTGGGTTAAAGCAACAGCATTTAATTCCACATACAGTTCACTTGTAGGAAAAGGAACTGCTGACACAAATGAAGAGTATGCCGTTTTGTTTCACTCATCATTTTTGTACTTTGATGTAGGTTCAGGTGGTCCACTTACACAACCATCATATACTTTTAATACTGATACTTGGTATAACATTTGCTGCACCCATACAAGAACATCAGGATCATCTAGTTTGCTATGTTATGTAAATGGGGTGTTTTTAAATAATTCAACTACAAGGTCGACAGATCCTGTAAATGATAATTCTTTTCCAGTATCAATAGGTTCAAGATATCATAATTCTATTACTAGACCATTAAGCGGAAACCTAGCACAAGTCTCCATATACAACAAAGCACTATCAACAGCAGAAGTCTCACAAAACTTTAACGCAGTCAAGTGGAGGTTCGGATTATGACCTACAAACTAACCGACACCTCTAACTTCACCCCACCCGGTTCTTTACCTACTTACTAACAATGATTGCACTTATTCGCCCGCTTCTTTTTCAATTCATTCAATCTGAAAAAGTGAAGCGTCTGGTTATTGATCTGCTCCGTAAACTTGCTGAGCAAACTGACAACACTGTTGACGACCAAGCTGTTGATTTCATCGAGCGTGGTCTCTTTGGCGAGTAGTCATGCGTAAGACGTTTAGCGGGAACAAAGTAAAGCTCCCGTCAAAGCCCAAACAGACGACCCAGGGAAGCAGTAAAAACAGCAAACCAAAACGGGGCAAAAAAGCCTACCGTGGTCAGGGCAAATAAGGCTACAGTTGCAAAGACCTTGTTTTTCAACGATGTTTAAAACTGCTTCTGCTGCTCTTGCGGCTATGGTCCTGGCAGCTCCTGCAGCCATTGCTGGTCCTTTCTACGCCAACATCGAAGCCAACAGCGGCTTTGTTGGTTCTGACTACTCGGGTACCACCACTGATTTCCACATCGGTGTTGAGGGTGCTTCGGGTGTGGCTAGCTACTACCTGCAGGGAGGCCCTAGCTACTCGGTTCCTGACGGTGGTGTGGGTAGCACCATTGCTACTGGCAAGATGGGTGGCGCTATTGCCGCTTCCGAACAGCTGTCTGTCTACGGGGAACTCAGTGCCGCGTTTGACGACGTGAACTCCTACGGGACCAAAGCAGGGGTCAAGTACAAGTTCTAATGCCTGTACCGGGAGTACCACCACTTCCGATATTTGACCTTCCGAAGTCTCCGCTTTTGCCAGCTCCTGTTTTGGAGTTGCCGAAGGCGGAGCTTCCGTCTTATGAGGTCATGGTGTTTCCTGCTACTGCTCCTCCAGCATCTGTAGGAAAACCAAGAGCAAAGAAATCCCAAGAAACAAAAGAAGAACCACCACAACCCAAACCTCCAAAGATCCCTCCTATATCTACAGAGGTTACTAAAGTTCAGATCCCAGTTCTAAACATTGAGGTTCCTGTACCTAGGGCTGAGATCGTCTCTACGGCTATGACAACGAGTGCTGTGAGTGTAGGAGCCGCACTAGCAGCTACAAGCATCTTCAAGCGGCTTGTGAGCGCCTTTAAACCCGTTATTAAGACTGCGGTGAAGAAGGTTCAGAAGATGCGGGGGAAGGAGGTTGTATCTTTTGGTAGGCAGCGATTGGAACAACGTCGGCACAGGCGGCAGCGTAAGGACTTTCTGGCCTGATCATGTACCCAAGGGAGTGGATCTTGGCGCACTCTCGATACCGCACTAGGAACAGGTCTAGACGTTCCTTCTCTAAACGTTTGCGGGCTGTATCTTTACACAGCTCAACCATTCCTCCATCAAGAGGAAAGCTGAAGCTGACTTGTGCTCCGTAGTTTTGGTTTCTGACGGTCGCCGGTCTTACATCGTTACCCAGAAAGAACGGGGTGAACACCAAGGTACCTGAGTTACAGGTATTGCCAACAGCAAAGCTTTGTTGGCTGTAACCGCCTTGGTTGATCTGTACGGCTTGGTTGGAAACTGATCCTGATGACGTTGCTACAGGGTTTGCAATCGCCGTAGTACCCCCATCCTGAGCCTTTGCTGGAGTAAGGAGAACTATTGCGAGAAGACCGACAAGCTGTTGGTAACGGACTCGACATCGATGGTGCGAGTGATCTCTTCGGTTGAGATAATTCCAGCAGCCCTGGATACCTGCTCCAGCTGAAACTCTGCTCCAGATGTTGTGACGCTCCACGTTGTATCAGCTGCGTGAATCGCTCCGCTTGGAGTGACGTTATAGCCAGAAGTATAAGTGTAATCACCCGCGTAGGTGTCCGTCACAATAGTTTCAGAAATTGTAGTAGTCGTGGTCGTCGTAGAAGTCATCGAACCTTGAGTAAAGTTCGGGACTACAGACTGTGCGTAAGCAGGACTAACTAACAGAACAAGAAACAGGAACAACTTGTTCATTATTTTGAAGCGGGGTCTGTTTTAACTGTAGGTTCTTTAGCTTCAGGTTTATTACTTGCTCTGGAAATCCCGTAGTTAGCAAGACACCCAGTAAAGATACTCGCCACAAAAGTAGGATCAGCTCGGATAATTTCTAAGTAACCAGCAGTCAAAATCGTTGCTGACCACCCTAGTACAGCAAGTTGTACAATTTCGTGAATTGGTTTTTGTGCGCCAGGTTCTTTAGGTTTAGGTTCTTTCACGCTCTTGTTTAAAAACTGCATTTTTCTTAAATTCTATTTGTAACAAACGTACTACGTGTCATGCCGTTTAAGTCCGAAAAACAGCGTAAATACTTGTACTCTCAAAAACCTGAGGTTGCTAAGAAATTTGCCGAGCACTCTTCTAAGAAAGGCGGCAAAATGAAGAAAGGCTACAAGACTAAGTAGTCTGTTACGCTGCTAGGGCAGTCAACTGCCTGACTGTTGTCTTATGTAAACCTATTTGGAGCATGAGGCGTTACTCGCCACCACCCTTTGGCTAGAGCAGTGTCAGCGCGTGAGCGGCTGCATAGGGATATATTTAAAGAAGAGACATATTTCTCATGGCTGGTAAAAAGGGTCCTTGTTGGAAGGGCTACGAAATGGTTGGCACCAAAAAGAAAGGTGGCAAGAAAGTTCCTAACTGTGTTCCTAAATAGTCATGCCTTCATTTGAAATCAACAAGGGCTACAAGAAGCCAACTAACAAAGGTCCCAGCCTTCCTCAGACCGGTGAGACCAAAGTGCTCCCTAAGGGCCATCCATACCGTCCAGGTTCCATTGACGTGAAGCTGGCTTACAAGATGAAGAAGGGCTTCGGCGGAATGGCTTGATGGACCCATCCTTCGTCCTGTCGCTAGTACTAGGCGCTGCTTCCATTGGAGGTGGCGTTTTTGCTTGGACGAGTAAACGTCTGTATCACTTCGACAGCCGTGTGGATCAGATCGAGATGACGATGCACAAAGAATTTGTTAGAAAGGACGAGTTGATGCCCATGATGGATCGCCTTGATCAGCGCATCCAACGCATCGATGAAA
>Ga0208898_1002737_pt1 | contig 10624 bp, 13 predicted proteins | sample VirMetDEL_Mar_4_FD_184513 | JGI IMG/M metagenome (GOLD analysis project Ga0208898, IMG submission 184513) | Aqueous microbial communities from the Delaware River and Bay under freshwater to marine salinity gradient to study organic matter... | ecosystem: Environmental > Aquatic > Marine >...
AGAAGCGGAAACGATGCTAAAATACCACTCGCAAGTAGCTTTACACCTGAGGACTTCGGGATGTAAGGACTTGACACCTGAACTAATTGTGAGTAACCCAGAAATGATTACTTTTAGATCCGTTACCCATAAGAACGCAACCGAATTAGATAGGCAAGTGTTTAACATTTACAAAGTATCAATGACAGATACTTTTTTAAAGACTTTGAGGTTTATTAAATCGGGCATTACTTGGGATAAGGAAATGGTGCTTGAATTTATAAAAGAGGTTGTACATGAGTTCCCGAATTGGAAGCCAGAAGACTTTTACCTTTTTATGGATATGGCCAAGAGTGGAAAGTTCAGAGATAAGTTTGAACAAAGTGTAGACTTCCCAATTTTAATGAGTTGGGCGAGGATGTACGATGAAATCAAATTAAGGGCAATTGAGAAAGAGCGAATTGAACGTCCTAAAATAGCGGATGAAGACAAACCAGTTAAAGAAACTCCAGAGGAATTAGAACGGATTAAAGAAATAGCCAATAATTTTTATAAAGAAATGGCGAGTAAAAAAGCGGTTGAAATGGATGTAAGGGAGGAAACTCCAGGCATGAAAGCGGTTAGAGAAAAGTACAAACGCTATCAAGACGCTTGTCATGAATTTGCTATGAAAGATGAAAGCAACTACCTTCACGGAAGGGAGGAGTTTAGAAAAAACAACCCTTTTAAGGATTTTGAAGCCTAAAAAATGCAAAATATGTAAAGAGGTGTTTACTCCTCAAAGACCTTTGCAAAGTGTTTGCGGGTACAAATGTGCAAGTGAAAAGGCAAGAATAGACCGAGAAAAAAAAGAGGCTAAAGAGTGGAGTAAAAGGAAATCAGAGTTAAAGGAGGAAATTAAGACTTTAACCGATTGGAAAAAGGACTTGGAGAAAGAGATTAATAAGCTGGTGAAAATTATCGACAAAGGCATGAATTGCATTAGTTGCGGGAATAATGGGAAGGAACAAGCAGGGCATTACCATTCAGTTGGCTCAAACGGTTCTTTAAGATTTCACCTCGATAATATTCACCTCCAGGACTACTACTGCAACGTAAAACTAAGCGCAAACATTATAGGATATGACGAAGGATTGATAAGAATTTACGGCAAAGAATATTGGGAAAAGGTCAAATTTGATTTGGTTAGAACTTATCCTTTGTGTAAATTTGATGAAGGAAAAATAAGGGAAGCGATTAAGGAAACAAGGGCTATAATTCGAGAATTGCAAAAAGTTGATTTAATCTACCCTCCCAAAGCCAGACTAAGATTAAGAGCAGAATTAAACAAAAGAATAGGACTTTATAACGCAACAACATGAAAGACGTTAAACAAATGTTTTTGATAGCTGGATTAATCATTATTTCAATCCCAGTTATTGTGTGGGTAGTTTACGAATGGAGGTTACTTTTAGAGGGACAAGATTTTACCATTAAATCGGGCGCATCATTTTTCACTACAATAATCTTCTGTTATTGGACTTGGTGGGTAAACGAGAAAATAGTTAAGAATGTTAAGTAAATATAAGATTCTTAATTTATACGCTTGTCTTGGTGGAAATCGTTACAAGTGGAACGATGTAGCAAAAGAAGCAGGAATAGAAATAGAGGTAACAGCTGTTGAATGGGATGAGGAACTTGCCAGGCTATACCAAGAGCGTTTCCCTAATGATAAAGTAATTGTTGCAGATGCGCATCAGTATCTGTTAGACTATTATAAAGAATTTGATTTTATTTGGAGTTCTCCTCCATGCCCTACACATAGCCGAGCGAGAGCATACAATCCAAAATATAAAACATTATATCCCGACATGAAACTTTATGAAGAAATTATAATGTTGACAAATGTTTCTAATGGTAATGATGCCAGATTTAAAGGTAAGTTTGTTGTAGAGAATGTAATCCCATACTACGAGCCATTGATACCAGCAAAGAAGCGAGGCAGACATTTATATTGGACTAATTTTAGTTTGCCTAATGTATTAACGAAAAGGAAGAGTCCAGAATTGGGTCACGCAAAAAGCGAGGTGGTAGAATTATCTAATTTTCATGATTATGATTTTACAAAATACAAAGGGGAGCAAAGTGCAACTAAAATAGCCCGAAACCTTGTAGACTATGAAGCTGGAAGAACTATACTTGAAACTGCTTTAGGCTTACAGAAGAATAAAACAAATCAATCTACAATTTTTGATATTATAGACAATGACTGAACAACTAACAAAACTTCTTTTAGCTGGTTTAAGCCATAGAAAAGGGAAGGGTAATGCTATCACTTCAAAAAAGATAGTAGAGGCTTTAAAAGCCAAAGGAATAACTACCAACGGGGCGGAGATCAGAGAACACATAGCAGAGTTGAGAAAACAAGGACATTTTATTTGCGGAGATAACTCAGGGTACTACCTGGCATCCAACGAAATGGAGGGAAAAGCGCAAATTAAAAGCATGAGAAGCCGAGTTTTTGAAATGCTAAAAGTGGTTTCCGCATTAGAGGAAAGCTATAACAAGAATTTTAGTCAGTCATCAACATTATTTGAATAACTAAACATAAAAACAATGAAACAAGAACAATTTAACAAGCAAACTATTACACTTGCTCATGTATTAGCGGTTTTTGCTGCTGATGTAGATATATTTCTACTTCAAAACGAAGAACAAACGGGGGACAACGACAAAGAATCATTTACCCATGAAGAAATAAGGGCGCAATTGCATAAGACTTGTGAGAAAATGGGGGAAACTTTAGATAAATTGAACTTTGACATTAATAAGCCTTTAGACGACTTAATAATAAATCCATTAGGCTTTGTAACACTTAACTAAACTTTTAGTTATCTTTGTGCGTAATGGCAAGACCAAGAATATACAAATCAGTTAAAGAGTTAGACACCGTAATAGATGCCTATCTTCAAGAATGTATAGAGAAAGAGAAAAACCCATCAACTACGGGGGCTGCTATATTTTTAGGGTTTTCTGATAAATCTTCGTTGTATGACTATAAAAAACGTGATGAGTTTTCCCACTCGATAAAAAGATTATTGCTTCATATTGAGAATGGGCATGAGGAAAACTTGTACAGTCATTCGGTTACGGGTTCGATATTTGCGTTAAAGAATATGGGTTGGACGGATAAACAAGAGGTTAAGCATGAAATGGACGAAACGATTAAACAATTTATAGTTAAGGGTGCAAAAGGAAATATTAGTAAATGACATCTATCTACCCTATCTTGAGAATACAGACAGATATTTAATTCTATACGGTTCTGCTGGTTCTGGAAAATCTGTATTTGCTGCTCAAAAGATTATACTAAGGCTAACAACGGGAAAAGGACATAGGTTCTTAGCTATAAGGAAAGTAGCCAACACTTTGAGGTCAAGTGTTTATCAATTGCTTATAGACACTATTGACAGCTTCGACATAAGGAAAGAGTTTACTATCAACAAGTCAGAGATGCGAATTACCCATGATGCAACGGGTAACGAGATATTGATGGGAGGGCTTGACGATGTAGAGAAGTTAAAGAGTATAACGGGCATTACTTCCGTTTGGATTGAGGAGGCTACGGAGTTAAAAGCGGACGACTTCGACCAGATAGACCTCAGGTTAAGAGGAGAAACACCACATTACAAACAGATTATTCTATCATTCAACCCAATAGATGAAAGACATTGGCTAAAGGAAAGGTTTTTTGATAATGAGGTAGACGGATGTTCTATTCTTAAAACGACTTATCGAGATAACGAATTCCTGGATGATGAATACAAGCGGACGTTAGAACTTAAAGCAAAGGTTAACCCTAACTACTATCGAATTTATGTTTTAGGTCTTTGGGGCAGAGAAGACACCGAAAAACCTTTTATCTACAACTTCAACAGAGATAAGCATACGGGTAAGGTAGCAAGGGTAGATAAGGAATTAAGATTTAGCACCGACTTTAACTTTAATCCGTTTGTTACTATTGTAGGTCAGGCATGGTTTGATAAAGACGGTCATCACATCAGAATATTGAAAGAACACGCAATGGTCAATAAAGGGGTGTTAGATAAGATTGAGTTAATCAAGAACAGCTACACACAAAAGGATTTAGCTACTTGCCTTTGGACGGGAGACGCAACCCAACGTAAAAGAACGGTTGAACAGAATATAGTTAACGGCAAGAATTTACACGCATGGGAGCAAATAGATCGTGCATTTAATTTAAGAAGACGGTTGCAAGTTCCAAACGTAAACCCTAATGTAAGTACTTCAAGAGACGTTTGTAATTTCATCTTTGCGTTACATCCTGACATAATTATTGATGAGGGGTGTACCTTACTAATCAATGAAATACTCTATACAGAAGCCGATGACGAGGGAAAGATTAACAAGAAAAACAGAAACAAGGAAAGCCAAAAAGCCGATGCACTCGACTGTCTCCGCTATTACTTCAACACTTGGTGTCCTGATATTATGCAGCGACCCGAAAAGTATGGAATTAGATAAAAAAGCATTATCTTTGTAACCATGTACTGTGATAACCCGCATAAATCTTGCCCTATTGTTTCTTGTTACTCTAATATCTACGTTGGCAAAATAGCCGATGTAAGCACAACGGTAACGGTTCACATTGAAAATATGGCAACTGGAAGGGTGCAAATGGAAGATGTAACAAGCGATGCAGACGGGGTTATCTTGTTAAGCGGTGGCACTTACAGAAAGTTCTTAACGGGTTACGCAACGTATAAGCTAAGAATATTCAAAGCAGGTGTTCAGCAAGATATTACAATGTACACGGATGTTGATACCTTTGACACGGACACTTTCAATGCTATAACCTTTGGAACTTATCAAATCAGGCAATCAACGGGTGAAATGTATGCCGTTGCAACGCAGTATCTTTTTAAGTCTACATAATTTTTAACTAAACTAAAAACTAAACAAACATGGAAAATTTAAGGCAAAGGGCTATAAATGAGCTTAAAAGAATAGAAGAACAAGAAGCTGATTGGAATGTTGGATTTATACGTGAAATCCAAGTATGGGAATATATCGCAATGCAAATAAACTCAGCATCAGGTAAAGACCATGATTTTTGGTTATTGGTTATGGATATTCACAATGAAGGACGTGATAAGTACAAGAAATTAAAAACTAAACAAATATGATTACACTAATATTTTTGATAGTCCTATTCACGCAAGGACTTTTTTACTCAGCAAGTGAGGGGTATATTTTAGAAGGCTTAAGACGGTTTATTGCTACTAAGGTTTTTAAATTAAGCGAAACCTACCACAATAACAGTTATTTATACTTAGACACTTCAAGCACAACTTACACAATTAAGGACAACCTATTTAAACCCGTTTGGGGGTGCATACATTGCATGAATAGTTTCTGGGGTGTATTGATATGCTTAAGCTACGGGGCTTCTCTAATCGAGGCTATTGTATCAATTGTTGGTGCTGTTGGAGTTTCTTTTATTATTGAAAAGTTAGGGGAATGAAAGGAGTAATTAACTTACTGGCTAAGATACCAGCTTTCAGAAAGGCGGTGTTATTGTATGCATTTGATGTTCAGTACGGGGATAGTAAAGAGGAAGTTAAATTAGACTACCGTTTTACCACTTCAAGCGGAAAGAAGTATTATACTTACATCAAGCCTGACTTTATCCCAATTGCCAGGTGGAATGAAATAGAGACGAGATTAATGGAAATGAATTCACGGGTGAACAGAGAAACGTTATCAGAGTTTTCAAAGACTACAAAGGTAGCAGCCGAGCGTGGTGAGTTGCTAACGGTTGCCCGTTTAATGGGGGAGTTAGAGGAAAGAATAGATATGTTATATGACCCTCACGCACTTATCCGTATTATTTCAGCCTTATACATTCGGGAGGATCAGATAGAAAGCGCAGGGGTTTGGAATGATAGAATTGAGGATTCAAAGTTTGATGATATTAAGAAAGACTTGGAGTCTGGTTCATTGCTTTTTTTTTCGATAAGCGAAGACTTAAGGAATGTCTTGACGTTTTCGGATACATCGACTGGAGATTACGAGATATTCGAGAAAAGGCTACTGAACAATCAAATAAAACAAACGGAGGCTTTCGACCAGATGCTGAAGAAAATAAAAACGGCAATTTCAAAGTAAGGATTGCTAAGAGAATCTACGAGAAAGATAAGGAGTTAAGCGTTTTGAGTGGTGGTGTTCCAAGCGAGTACGATAAGTTAAGAACGGGAGACGTTGGAATGTATGTCGCGAGTGTGATAGGTTTTTATGAAAGGTAATGTTTTGGGTAAGGTTAGACGGGTAAAATTTGCCCGTCTTTTTTTGTATATTTGCGGACATGGCAGCCGTTGAAAAGATTTTACTGCAATTTGAAGCAGACATCCAAGATTTGAAGTCTGAGTTAGGCGATGTTAAGAAACAGTTAGGCAATGTTGAGAAGCAGACCGAGCAGACAGGTAGTAAAATCACCAACACGTTTAAGAACGTAGGAAAAGCGATTGCAGGGGCTTTTGCGATAAGAGAAGTAGTACAATTTGGTTTAGAAGCTGAAAAATTAGCACGACAAGCGGAAGGTGTAAAGAAAGCATTTGATAACATAGCGACAGCAGGGACACTTGAAAAGCTAAGAGCAGCTACTAAAGGAACGGTAAGCGACTTACAGTTAATGCAGAATGCTGTTAAAGCATCTAACTTCCAAATCCCTTTAGATCAGTTAGGTAAGTTATTTGCTTTTGCTCAACAACGAGCGAGGGAAACGGGCGAAAGTGTAGACTACTTAGTTGATAGTATTGTTTTAGGTATTGGTAGAAAGTCACCGTTAATTCTTGACAACTTGGGTATTAGTGCAGTTAGGTTACGTTCAGAGTTTAAGGGGTTAGGGGTTGAGACTGCTGAAGTTGGTGATGTTGCTGCTGCGGTTGGAAGGATTATAGACGAGGAAATGACTAAGGCAGGAGATACAACAACTGAGGCTGCTGACGCAGCAGACAGGGCAAAGGCTAACTTTGAAAACTTAAAGGTTGCAATAGGGCAACAGTTACTTCCAGCTTTAACAGCATTGAGAACTGGCTTTGCTGATTCGTTAGAGTGGATAGGCAGAAATTTTGGATTAATAAGGGAGGAAATATCTTTAACAACAGAGGAGCAAATAAAGCAATTAGATGTATCTGTTAAAGAGGTTGATGGGTTAAAGTCTTTGGTTGATAGATATGATGAATTAAGCAAGGAAGTAAATTTGACATCAGAACAAAAATCTGAAATGTCACGCATAACAACACAACTTACTTCTGAATTTGGAAGTTCTGCAATAGCAATAAATAGCGAAACTGGTGCTTATGAATTGAATAGAGAAGCTATATTAAAGCAAATACAGACAAGGGCTTTATTGAATAGCAACGAGGCACAGGCGTTACTAATGAAAAGGGCGCAACTTCAACTTGAAATAGATAGGGGGAAAGCTGTTTATGATATAAACGAAGCATTGTTAGCAAACAACCAACTACAAGGTCAGGCATTAGTTGATTTCCAAGTAAGTCAAGCAGCATACAAAGCAGCAAAAGATGAACTTGCATTACTTGATGAACAGCTTAGAAACATTGGTTTAGATTTAGAGTCACTTGTAATTCCTGCACTTAATAATACTTCGGGCGCACTTGGCACAACAACCAAAAAAGCGGAGAATTTATGGAGAACATTTTTTAGGGTTAAAACAGAACAGGAAACTTTAGCAATTGAGACAGCTGTTCTTAAAGAAGTGTTTGATGGTTTTCAGTTCACAATAGACAATACCACACAAGGTATTAAAGGAATGAGTGAGGCGTGGAAGGAGAACTACGAGCAGAATAAGAAGAATAGCGATGTTATAGATAATAGCATACTATACGCCATGCAGTTATCGGATGCAATGGGTATGCTACAAGGTTCTATATCTGACATAGCTGGTGAGCAAGGGAAATTCACTAACTTTTTGCAGTCTCTATCAATAGCTCAAATACTATTTTCAAGGTCGGTCGCTATTGCAAATGCTGTTGAGGCTGGTTCATTAAGCTTAAAACAACCTGGAGGGCTATTAAAATTCTTAGCTACTACAACTTTTATTATTTCTCAAATTACTGGATTTATTGGGGATAGCTTAAAAACAGTAAGAAGTCAGCAAGTTCCAGCTTATGCGGACGGTGTTGTAGATTTGAAGGGAGCAGGAACAGAAAGAAGTGACAGCATAGTAGCAAGATTAAGTAAAGGTGAAAGCGTAATTACTGCCAAAGGTACACGACAAGACAAGGGGCTTTTTGAGGCTGCTAATAAGTTAGAGTTGGAAAAGTACATAAATGCAAATTACATTCTACCTGCTTTGAAGGAAAAGCAAAAGAGTGAGGGTGCAATGTTTGACGATTATAGGCTTTATTTGACCATGATAAAGGGGCAAAATCAAGACAAGGAATTAAATAAAAAGTTAGTTAAGGTTTTAGGTCAAAGGGTTAACAAGAATAATAACTGGGCATGAGTTTAATAAGGGTTTATTTTGATGGTGTAGAAGTAGACGCTCCATCACAAGGGTTTTCTGTTAAACTTGAAAGAGATAAGGAAATACAAGGACTAATAAAAACCTTTGCTTTATCTGTTGAGTGGTTTGGTAGTGCTTACAATGCTCTTTATACAGCATTTCAAACAAATTCTATCTATGACTCAATATCTGTTATAGTTGAAAGGCTTTACGATGGTAGTTATGAGAAGGTTTTTGAGGGTATTATTTACGTCAATGATATTGAGTTTGATTTAAGTAGAAAGACAGCAACAACCGATATTCAAGACAGTTCTTTTTACGGAAAGATTAACAACAATAAAAGAATTAAAACTTTAATAAACACCACTAAAACAAAGAATATCGATTCAATGGGTGGTGCTACTGTAAGCCAAATAGACTTCTTTACTCCAAGCACGGGGGCTTTAGACTACCTTAACCGAGATAGCATAATGGTCTATGATGCGTTTGAAAGCATTATAGAGTTTATGAGCGATGGTAGTTTAACTTTTGATAGTTCCTTTTTTGATGCTGGGGGTGATGGTGCTAATTTAATAATAGCTACTGGAGCAAGTATAAGAGCAGACACGGGGCTTATCCCTACAATTAGCTTTTATGATTTGTTTACAGAGATGAGCAAGATTTACAACTTATCATTTACTATCAATTCTCCTTTTGTTAAACCTTCAATGCAGATTGAACCAACAGAGGATTTATTTAGCCTTCAAACGTCTTTAACTTTAAGCGATGTAAACGGGCTTAAAATGTCATTTGACAAAGACTTGTTTTATGGCATATTAGAGGTAGGCAGTAGCAAAACCCAAGATGATGATGCTGGTGCGTTTAGTTATCCTGACGGGGCTTTTTATGGTCACAAAGACGAGGAGTACCATTTATTGGGGCAAAGTAATATAGATGTTACTTTAGACTTGGTAAACGATTGGATAATAGATGCAAATGTTATTGAAGACGTTTTGGTTAACGGTGTTGATACTTACGATGATAATGTATTTATAGTTGAGACGGATGGAGTTCAAGCGATTGAATATGACATTTTTAATGTTGGCGGTACCCCAAAGTATTACAATGTAGGCTTAAACAATCAGAGTAAAACCGAAAGATGGTTAAAAGGTGTACCAAATTCAATAGCTGCTTTCTTGTCAAGTGGTGATCAAACATTTGAAGCTGAAAGGTCAGGTGTTCAGGTGATTGGAACGGGAACAACTACTTTACTTTTTAATACTGTTATTAGCGACCCTGGAACTAATTACACGGCTGGAACTGGTAGTTTTAGCGCACCTGCTGACGGTTCTTATAGCTTTGAGGCTAATATCCAAACCTTTGTAGCAGCAGCAACGGGAGCAACTACAAAGTATTTTTTAAGGCATTATGATTCAACGGGAACAACCTTGTATAATGAAGTAGAGTTTATGTCAATCTTCTACCCTGATGATCTTGATGACGGGGTTATTTTACCAAGTTATTTTGGTGCTGCTACTTTCTATATGTCTTCAACAGATATTTGTATTGTTGAAGTTGAGTTAACTGGGTCTGGTTCTACCTTTAATGTAGGAACTTTTAAGAGTTCGGGTAATTCTGTTGACGGGGGTATTTTTCAGTTTTACAATCCAGAAGAATTTAGAGCAATTGTGTTAAATTTTGATTATCCTTTAACTAAATCAGAATTTAATACTATATTTGAGAACCAAACCAAGAGAATAAAAATAACTCATTTTGGAGATACTCATTATGGATGGGTTAAATCAATAGATTGGGATATTATGACGGGTTTGGCTAATATTGAACTCTACACGAGTTACAATGTTTTTTCTTAAACTAAACAAAACGAAACATGAGCGATTACAAATTTAAGGTAGGTGACCGAGTGATGGTTAACTTTACAGACCCTAACAGATTTCAGGTAGGTGATATGGGGACGGTGCTTTACACAGACAGTAACCCTTTTTTTTCTGTTAAACTTGACAAATACAGCAAGAACCTTCATAACTGCATAAGGCTTTGTGAAAATGGTCATGGGTGGCATTTTAAGGAACACGAATTACAACTAATCGAAAGACCAAACAAAGACAATTACTT
>Ga0208898_1002738_pt1 | contig 10615 bp, 26 predicted proteins | sample VirMetDEL_Mar_4_FD_184513 | JGI IMG/M metagenome (GOLD analysis project Ga0208898, IMG submission 184513) | Aqueous microbial communities from the Delaware River and Bay under freshwater to marine salinity gradient to study organic matter... | ecosystem: Environmental > Aquatic > Marine >...
CTGCAACACTACGAAGAAATTCTCAACTATGCAAACCGAGAGCCAAACAAACTGCACACACAATGCTGATAGTGGACAGCACCACGATGGCTTCGATGTTTCTTTTGATGAGGGTCATAGCTTCGTTTTTGGCGGTGCAAATGTAATATTATCAGTCATACCATTCAACCACCCGACAAGGTTCTCCACACTCCTCGCAGATAGTTACATCGCAGTCCTCCACCTCACTATACTCCTCGTAGTACTCACTACTACGGCAGCAGTCAGTCACCTCTGTTGATTCGGGAGGGGAAGCCAGCTTCCATTCATCGTAGTTCATTTCTCTTTGGTTTTTAGGTTTACGATATAGTTTAAATTCATAATCTTCTTGTACTCTTCTGGGTTCAAGAACTCGATGACAATCCTTGCACATCTGTGATGAGGCATCTCGCCATTCGCCACAATCTCCCATGCCTCGGTGTCATCTTTCAAGATTGCTGAATCATCTATTCTTTGAATCTGACACCATCCATCATCACTGCCTTCGCAATGGAATATGTCCCAACCTTCTGCTCGTGCATACTCTTTGTAGTGGTCTACAAACTTCTGCCATTCACTGGTTGCCCATCTCGTTACTGCTGACTCTTTTGGCTTTACCGCTTCTGTGTTCATTGCTTATTGGTTTTTAGTTTACTTAATTTCCTATCTAACTGATGTTTCCTTTGCACCTCTGCCCACAACTCTTCCGTACCCGACTTGATACGGAGGTATCTCCCATCGTATTCTGTATCATCAGACATGAAGTCATCGATAGCCATTGAGTTGGTGGTGAGGCATGATTTGATTACCTTCTGATTGACAGGTGATGCGGACAAGATGGACACCCTCCAATGTCCGTAGCCTTCTTTAGTCAACACCATTCTTCTTCTTTGTTCTCTCCAGTTGCTCATTCGTAGTTCTTTAGGAATTGTTCTATTGCTTCGTACTCCGAGACGTCATCTCTATCGTCTTGCGTAATAAACTCCTCATAGTAGATGGGTAGTTCTTTAAACGCCTCGTCATACTCCATACCCTTCAGAGGGTGTTTCGTGTCTACAACTTGCGTGAGATTGTAGAATAGGAATTGTTGGTAGTTCATTGTTGCTTTGTTTTAATCTTCATACTTATTTCCATCAAGGTCTGTCTTTCCTTCGAGATAGAGGAGGAACTCATCACATAATTGCTTGGGTGATTTGTTGTCGTTTAACCACTCATCTCTCCATCCATAGGCATACACAAGTCTGCGGAGGAAATCCATTCCATTCACCTCCATTCTTGAGACGCTCCATTCCATATCTTCTCTCTCTTTACTCATTTCAAATTCACTTTAGTGTTCGTTACTTCATACCCTCGACTCTCAAGGGCTTGTTTTATTTCTGTAGACAGAGGCGATGGTAGTTGCATACTGCCCTTCTTTTCTATGATGCCCTCCTTCTCTACGATGTTTACAATGAATGCGATGGTTTCTTTGTCACGCTCTGTCAGATTGTTTTCGGGGTTGCCCTTTCCATCTGCATGGTCATCCTCTATGTAGTCAACTGCAAGTGTGTATAGGTCTTCGGGAGTGAATGTCATAGGTCTTCCAAAGTCTACATCTTCTACGTTGTCTACTCCAGTGATGTGTAGAATAAAATTCTGTATCACCATTAAGTTCTCGTCTGCTCTTGTCATTGTTGCTTTGCTTAAATGTGTCCTCCGTAAATTGGTTTTCCATTATCATCGAGGATGTCATATCTCTCCTCCACCTCTGCATCCTCGTCCACCATTCCATCGCCAAGCCCGAATCCAAACTTAGCCTCACTGACTTCTTGAACTTCGTTGACCTCATCTTCCATGAATCCAAGTTTACTATCAACTTTGAATATCCACTCGTTCTCGTTCATCAGTAGCCATTCATCCATCTCAAACTTGGAGATGTTGTCGGGTACATCTATGGTGACATCCGCTATCTTGTGGAACACCACTCTCTTTGTGATTTTTACTTTCATTGTTGCTTTGCTTTAGATGGTTTCTTTTTTATTTGCACTCTCTTTACATCTGATTGGATGCCGTGTAAGTATTCTTGTTCTTTGACATGAACCTCGAACTCATCGAACATCATTTGTTCCAGCATCTTGCCGAACTCTCGTTTGCTATATCCCATTGCTTGTTGTTAATATGGTAGGTCTTTGCCACAATGTATTTCTTCATATTCTCCTTTCCATTCAGAGAATGTTTCGAGTGTCCATTCATCGTGCCACATTACTCCTAACACTCCATCCATTTCGCCTGTAAGGTAGTCGTATAACTCATCCATTGTTTTACATTTCTCAATATCGATGAGTACTTGAACAAAGGGAACTGCATACTTCTCTACGCAAATAGCTTTACCTTTTGCTGTATCCCATCGTTCATCTGCATCTGCATCGGGATGAGATGAGTCTTCAAAGTAACCTTTAATCATATCGGAAACGACCGCACCCAATTCAAATGATGCCTTGGACTTCATGTAGTCTAATAGATTCTTTATTCCCATTGCTTGTTGTTTTTTATTGTTTACCAAGAGCCTTCGCCATTGAACTGAGCCTTATCTCTGAGTGATTGGTAGAGTCCATCTGTCTTCACATTTCTGCTCTCCAATTCCTCCGCATACTTGGATGCGAAGAACTCGTTCTGCTCTCTCTTGAAATGTCCAAGGCACGATGTTGAAGCTATTGCGTTGATGTACCAAGTGATTAGCTTGTCTGTTGGGGTTTTGCTTAGGTCTTTCATTGCTTACTTGTTTGATGGTATTGTTAGGTATACAACTTTTATTTCTTCATCCACCTTCCATCCATTATGTGTGTAGTGAACATCCTTTGATACAAACAAATCATCCACACATGTGAACTCAAGGTCATCTCCTCCATTAGTCTGTATCTCCACACCCAATGGTGCGTTGTCGGGCAAGTCTGCGATTGCTTTTCTAAGTTCTCCTATTGTTTTCATTGGTTGTTGTTTTTAGGGTTATTGATTATCTCCAAGACCTTGTTAAGATTATTCATCTTGACTTGTTAAGAATTCAAGCATAGCTTCAAACTCCTCTCTCATGCACTCTTCATCGTACACTTTCTTTCCATCATCATCGATGTAGTAGTAGATGCCCACCTCAAGGGTGTCGGGCATTCCATTTTTGTCAAGTTTCTCTTCAGTTGTTTTCATTGGTTGTTGTTTTTAGGGGTGAATTGCTCATTTTCTTCATTGGTGGTCATTTCTACTGCCCACCATAGTAGGGCGAGGATTACTATTTCCATTCTGTTTTGTTTAGATGTTATTTTCAATCCTTACGATTACTGATACCCATTGTTCATCTCTGATTAAAAGCTCTCTACTTCTATAATGTTAACGCTCATTTCGTTTTCAACCTCAGATATTAAGTTGTCAAACTTTTCTTGAAGAACTTTTAATTTATCTAAATCAATCGGATTCCCGTTTTTTGAGTATTTCCTCAAAGGGTTAAAACTACCTGTCAACAAACCTAAAGCAATATTGCTTTTTAATTGGTTAATTGTTTCTGCTTCAAAAGTCATTTGAGTAGTGGACTTGTTTTGCTTTGCTTTTCTAATCTGTACCATTGGTTGTTGGTTTTGATTATTCGTTCTCGTCAATTGTTACATACTCGATTGAGGTGTCTATGTCCTCCAAGATGTTCAAGGCTTCTTCCAAGCTATTCTTCAGAGCAGATACAATACCCTCTGTGCTTGACTGCCTAACACACATTTGTATTTCATACATAGCACTCTTTGCTTCATTGATGCAATCAACCGCATCTTGAAGTTCGGGAACACATCCCCATCCATCTTCACAGGTCTTCTCTGTCATTGTTTATTGGTTTTTGTTTGCATTGATTACGAATCCACTTGCGATAGCATCGGCTAACTCTCTTTCTCTGTCGGCTTTCTTTCTAGCTTGAGGCTTGTACCTCAGCCCTAGTATATAACCTCCCGACTTGTCGAGCATTATGTCATCAGCCTTGTCGCCATCGACTACTTCATACCCCAAGAACTCAGAGGGCAGAGCCTCACCCTTCTTGGTACTGAATACTACACTCACTGGAGTACCCAAGGACAGAGCATTACGAGAATGCTCCATAGAATCCTTGTCCTCACTATAGCTAAAGGTGTGTCGGTAGTTGGTGTTAGCATACTTCCTCACCTTGCCTATGATTTTTGTATAGTCATAGAACACTAGGCTTGGAAACTCAGACAACACATCTACATTGGTTTGTCTCTTGATAATAGAAACCCAATCAACATCAGATGTACCATTCAAACGAACGGCTATCTCTTGCCCTAGTCTGTCAGCCTTCCTCTGTAGGCTTCCCAACTCCTTGAGCAAGTCAAGACAGAATTGTTTCTTGTCTGCTATGAATCGCTCTGTTTTCTTCTCCCTAGCTATACGGATGGAGTTGAACATCTGCACTCTTCCCGATTCGGAGAGGCAGAAATTCTTACACTCTCCCGCTTTAGGGCAGAGGTTGATTCCCTTACTATTCTGAGTGTAAGGCATCAGATACATAATAGCTGTCAGCCTTCTGTTCTTTTCTGTCTTGGCGTTCCCACCAAGGGATAGCAACTTGCCCATAGTTTTACGAATTAGAGATGAAGTACCCAATCTCTATGATTGAGTTGTGTTTATTAGCCATTCTCCTCAACTTCCTCCACACCTTAGTGGACTCTGGTCTTATCAACGGCTTGGAGAGAGGGAAATAATGTATATCATCATTATTGAATCCCCTATCCTCCTTGTAGTAGAATCTATATCTTGCTCTACCCTCTACTCTGTCAACCACTTCATTGTGGTAATATCCGAATGTAACTCCCATATCATTTGTTTTTAGTAGTTCATTTCACCAAGCTCTATGCTAGATGAATTATCTCCCCTTGTTGTAGTCATTCTCATATTAATACACCCTGAAGGTTCGGGGTATTCTGAGGCATACCACTCTTGATTTTCAAATGAGTGGGTTAGACTCTCTTGAATCTCATCTGCCTTATGCTCTTCGATGTACTCCACTACAGCCTCCTCTGTATATTCAATATGACTTGGTATCGGTATCTCATAATGTACATAGTGAGTGACTACCACCTCCTCACTGAATCTAACTATGCGAGTTGGTGGTGTATCGTGTAGCTTGGCGAGTCTTTCAATGAGTCGCTTGTCTTCCTTGAGTTCTAGAATTGCTTTCTCTAGTTCAGTCATTGGTTGTTGGTTTTTGTTGTTGGTACTCCTGCTTCTATAAACAGATTCTCTCGTCCTACTCTGTCGGGAACATCGAGGCATATCTCTACACATTCGAATATTAGGTTCAAGTCATCTTGACTCAGTTCCCCATAGGTTTCCTTCTGTCTTTCGAGGAAGTATCTATATGAGGATGGGTTGCCCTCTGCTAGATGATGGGCAATCTTCGGGATGAAACTTCTAAATCTCAGTTTGCTCATTGGTTGTTGGTTTTAGATTAATGTTGTTGTCTCCCCATTAATGGAGATGTCTGAATTGATTTTCTCCACTAGCTTTCGCAAGTCCATTAGGTCAGTGGTCGGCAGTTGACTCGTTGCCCTTTGCATTAGGTCATCATATAGATAGCCATCATACAATCCATACAGAGAGTTATGTAAAGAGTCGTCTCTGTTGTCATTCATACATACCTTATCGATAAGGTCTCTCACCAATGTCATATCTCCTACATTGAAGAGGTTGTGGCGGTCGAAGTTCTTATATCCTTTCATATGCTTTCTTATTTACAAGCGTTATCAATGGTTTCTCTCCAATACATCGGGAAATGTGGGGCTTTGCTCCACTTCTCTAAGTGTTCTCGTATCCACTTCATCTTATGAGGTAGTGGTCGCTTGTTGGCTTTCCAAACAATCTCCTCAGTATAGGGATTGAAGATTCCACATTCATTTTCATACACTAATCTGTCTTCTGACATAGGGTTGAGTTTAAGGTTACTTGAGAAAAAAGTGAGGGAATTATTCCCCCACTATATAATCGACAGCCTTGGAGGCTTGAGTCATTGCAAACAGAGCCTCTTTCTTATGCTCTGTCAACTTCTTGACCCATCCATTGATATAAGCCTTGGATTGGTCAACCGAAGGTGATATCTGAGACAGACCACTTAAGTACATAGCCCCAATCTCAGCGACAAGTTCCTCCTTAGAGTAGTCCTTACTACCAAAAGCAGATGTTCCAACCTCACTTCTGTTCAGCCTACTCTTATGACCAGTGGAGTGTACTAGTTCATGAAAGAGAGTATGATAATAAGTATCTACATCCTTGAAACTCTCCTTCTTCGGCATATTCACAAAGTCAAGAGAGGGATTGTAGAAAGCACTCTGAGACTTGTGTTGAATATCGGGACAAGTCTTGTATCCCTTGACCAATCTCTCAGCCTCTTCAATTGGCTGAAAATCAATCTCTTCGAACTCAACCTTAGGTCTCCGAGGTTCAACATCTAGCAGTCCAATATTATATACTTTATAATGTTGGACTGAGAATGACTTCTCAATCTTCAAGCCATTTGCATCAGCAAATGCTTGAGCCTCAGCTAGTTCCTCAGACTTGAAGAACTTCTTTCCTACTCTGTAGGACATCTTCCAAAATACTATTATAGTATCCCTACCTTCGACCTTTTCCCAAGCCTCGGTGATGAAGTTGTCCCCATATTTCAGAGAAAGACTAGCATAGAACTTGTTATACTCTCGAAGTTCATTCTCATAGTCTTTACTAGACTTGAGAGGTTTCTTCGGAGCATCCTTCAGTTCGGGGAAAAGAACTTGCTTCGCTTGTTTCCAAGTGAACCATTCATTGAACTCATAGCCTCTTCCCATTTCAGCTCCAAGGATAAAGGTATTTATTCCCTTATACCTCTTACCTGTTACTCTGTTGATAGGAGCATTCATTTCTCCTCCTCCATTCCAAGGCTTGAACCATTCCAAACCTTTCTCTTGCAGTCCCTTGATAACTATATCATTAACCTGCTGATAGACATCTACTCTACTCATGATTTATGTTGGGTTTTGATTAAAATTAGTAGTTCATTTAAGTTTATTCCTTTCGTGAAGAGCTCTAAGCTTAATAAGCTTTTTATACTCTTTGTTATCCCAGACATCTGAGTTAAGTTTCCATTTAAGATTAAACATTCTTTTTTCAATCTCTGAATATGTCATGCTAGGGTCTTTACTATACATAGATTTGAGTTTACTTACTAAGTCTCTCGATAACTGACTCCAGCTCTCTTTGATTGAGTTTGAACTTCCTAGCGAAGTGACTCTGCTCAATTCTTTGAACATCTCCATTTGGCTCTTCGAAGGTGAAAAACCTTCTGTTGAAAAATCCCTCTTGCTTCATAGAAGTAGAGGTAACCTTGACCACACCAAGGTGGTTGTAGAACATTACATTGCTCATAGTCATAGATTTAGTGATGAGGTGCTGATTCGAACAGCATTTCAGTACCATACCTTCCTCATCTTCAGTGGTTTAGCGAATCTCAGTCGTGACTCTGAGAACTTATACCATTCACATAGTACTTCCCACTGCTCACTCTTTGTCCTCACGCTTTTCATATCTAATGATGACCCACTACCTTGGTAGCATTAGCCATCTGACAAGTCACTCAATACTAGATACTTACACTTCAGAGACACCAATTCTCACAAATTGGCTCGTTCTTACCCTACTAGATATATCCTAGGTTTCCGCTTCATAGCTATGTTTCAAACGGATTTCAAGTACAAATCAAGTTACTTCTGCTCTCAGTATCCAAGGATACCGATATGTAAGAGAGGTTTAGTGAACTCACCAAAGTTCTCCTCTCAAGAGGGAAGCCTATCAGAGAAATCTTACTTTACTTAAGCTACTCCGTAGTTACTAGAACTCAGACTCTAGTAGGTTGGGAACTAATGCTATCATACTTCCTTTATTCCAAGACACCTTGGTCTTTACTCAAGACTCTCCTAGTTTCACTCTAGGTCTTTAGAACTAGCTTATGAATCCGAACATCATAAGCTACACTTGTTCTTATACAAACTCTAGGGAGGGACTATTTAAGCAGAGTCACTTTCTAGACTGACTTGTCTTAGTCAGATAGCACTTCAGAATTTTCAAGAACGCTGTTGCTGTGGTGATTGGCAACGACCCCAAATAGCAACAATCGAAAGCGTTTGTCAAGCTTTTTTTTGCCATTAACTTTAACATAGCCCCCTTTAGGGGGTCTATGTTGCCGACAATGGGTCGCAATCATGTATGTACGAGCCTGAAACTAGGGCAAAAAATCCCTCAAGTCAATAGCCCCTTTAGGGGTCTATTGGTTCGGAAATGCTGAGAAAGTGGGGAAAAAAGATATCCACATCTATGATGTGATTGCTTCAGTGATGACCCCAAGTGGGGCAAAAACCGCCAACCCCCTTTTACTAAAGGGGTTGAACTGAGGGTTGCTTTTTTTTCAAAAAAGCAAAAGCTGGTCTTGATAGTACCAGAGTATAAAGACCTTAGAAACCTGTAGATAAAGCTAGTAGACTATACCAAAACGCTGAAAGTTTAGAGCGTAGAGAGTAACTTCTTAAGGTCTAGGGTTATAGATTCAGTTTGGGTAGTAACTAGCAGTTGGTTTATTACTATATAATCCCACCCCCAAACATATTTAACCAAAAAACGCAGATGTAAAGCTGTCTGCCCGCCAACAGGCAGGAGCTGGACAGACTCTTCCCTCAGGACATAATATGCCCCGTTTCCTCTCTTTGCTGTTTGTGAATTAGCCTGTTTGTCTTAGTTGGATGAAACATCTGCTTGGGGTTGTTTCGCAATCCCCATGCAACATCACAGGCATTCAAGAAGTGTATTTCAGTACACTGAGGCAAAGTTACGGCATATTCTCCAGAAAGTCAAGGGGGACACACAGAAATCTTTGATTTAGTATTTTTGTAGCTCTAAATAACTCTAATGCAGGGGCGTTACCCAAACAACATGATTGTAAGCCTTAACCGATGGGACTTCTTCGATGAGCAGACGATTGGCAGCTTAATGATGGACGGGGAGATATTCTGCTACACGCTGGAGCTTCCTTGGAGAGAGAACAGAAAAAACATAAGCTGTATTCCTATTGGTGAGTATGAGGTGAGCAGGCGTACAAGTGAGAAGTATGGGGAGCATTTCCACATATTAGATGTGCCTGACAGGAGCTATATTCTGATACATTCGGGTAATTTTCACAACCAGATACGGGGGTGTGTGCTTGTAGGGGAGGAGTTGGCTGACATTAACAAAGATGGATTGCCAGATGTAACGAACAGTAAGAAGACAATGAAGATGTTGCTGGACAGATTACCAGAGACGTTCACGCTTCGTATTAGGGAATTTAAAGAGAGAGGGTGATGGCAAGCAGAAGCAAACAATACTACGACAAGAACCCAAAGTCCAAGAAGAGGAAGCTGGAATACGATTCCGAGTATCAGGACAATGACAAGCGTAGGGCGTATAAGAGGGAACTTGAGAGGAAGAGACGTAAAGCTGCCAAGAGGGGGATGAAGATAGAGGGGCTTGACTACGACCACGCAACAAGGAGGTTTATTCCCCAATCACTTAACAGAGCTAAGAAATGAAATTAGGACTTGGACTTGATGTAAGAAAAGCATCAGCACCAGCTTTCAAGGGACTCCTTGATAAATTCACGGGAGCTGTAGCAGCATATTCCACAAGGAAGCTGACAGCCTCTCAGCCAAACATCCTCCCTGCTGACTACGGGGACGGAGCTGCTGCTGCCTATTCATTGAGGAAAGTGAAGGCTTCGTATTCGGGAAACTGCATTGACGTAAGGAGAAGCTCAGACAACACAACGTCCTCTATAGGATTCTCAGGGAATGAGCTTGACACAACAGCCCTTGAGGCTTTTGTGGGGGGTCAGAATCTGTTGTTACAGTCGGAGGACTTTACAACTTCTTGGTCGTTGGATAATGTAACTTCAACGGCAAATGTTACAACTGACCCGAATGGTACAGAAAACGCAGATTTGTTAGACGATGGTACGGCATCAAGTACGCAACATTGGATTTATCAAAGCTCAAGTTTTTCAAATAGTACCACATACACGCTTTCGTTTTATGCTAAATATCAGAGCCGTCAATATATGGCTGTGAATATCTACAATGGCTCAACATCTCAGTATGTTTATTTCGATATTCAAAATGGGTCTATTTATGGCTCAACGGGAGATGTCACCGCCTCAATCACAAGCGTAGGGGATGGGTGGTATAGGGTTGTTTATACCCGTACAATGGCGGCAACTGGCTCGCCAAATTTCCGTATAGCAATGGCTGACGATTCCAGAAATATCACATATACGGGAAGTAATAAGCAGACTTATATATGGGGAGCGCAACTTGAGGAGGGTTCAACCGCATCAACTTACAACAAGACAACCACGGGCATCGGAGGAGACGGCTTCGTCACCAAGTGGTATGACCAGTCAGGAACTAACCACGCAGAGCAATCCACTGACAACGACCAACCTCAGATTGTTGATGCTGGCTCTACCATCCTTGAGAATGGGAAGCCTGCTATTCAGTTTGATGGGGTGGATGAT
>Ga0208898_1002739_pt1 | contig 10612 bp, 6 predicted proteins | sample VirMetDEL_Mar_4_FD_184513 | JGI IMG/M metagenome (GOLD analysis project Ga0208898, IMG submission 184513) | Aqueous microbial communities from the Delaware River and Bay under freshwater to marine salinity gradient to study organic matter... | ecosystem: Environmental > Aquatic > Marine > Coastal...
CTGTTAACACCACGTACACCCGGAGGTGGACGAAGGTCGTTAGGAGGTACTACAAGCGGCTTGTAGGAGGGTAAAGTGGCTCGTGGTACCTCCAGTACCGGACGGGGTAGTAGAGGGGGCTCAGGGAGCCGTAGAACCGGCAGTACCGGTGGTGCTCCCAAGTCCATCAGCCGCCGAAGAGACCACGCTCGATAAAATCAACGGCTTGGTCGTCAACAGTGTTATCAGATTGCTCAGCCAGTTTGCGGAGCATATCAACAATCAATCGCTTCACTTTGTCGCTATTAAGGAACGACATAAGAACGGGACGGATAAGTGCAATCATTGTTCTAAAAAGTTAGGGTTTAGTAGGCCAAACCGGATTAGCCGGGTCGGTCGTGTTAGCTGGCAGGTCGCGCAGTGCTTGACGGTAAGCCGTCTGTTCATCCGTCATGGTGCGGTCAGAAGCCGCCCACCAGTCGGTTTCGGTAAGGAGTTGGTTGCGTTTAGAACGGAGTTCAATCATTTCAGTGCCGCCTTCCGCTTGGTAAGCATCCCAAGCAGCTTGAAGCTCAGCTTCGGTTGGTTGAGGATCACCACCTTCCCAGCGGACAATGGTGTGAGGAGGGACGGAATCGCTTAGCGTAAGTATTTCAGGCTTAACGCCAAGTCGATTAAGACAAATAGGAATATCCATGATTAAGCCTCCTTGAAAATCCGGACAGTTGTGTAATATTCATAGGCTCCTCTGTTAGTACCGATGCCAAGACCATATGAAACTTGATCCGAAGAAACGTTATACTGTATTTCAAATGCTTTAGATGACGCAATTGTAAATCTAGCAAATCCTCGAAACCAAACTGTAAGATCTAGAGCGGTAGGTGAATAAAGTCCTTCACCATCTAAAACGGTAACCGAATCCGTAGCATTATATAATCTCGTTTTTCCATATTGAGCGTCATGCAGAGGAGCCGCCCACTCAACATAGTAAGTACCAGCGCCAAGTGTAAATTGATTACTGCTTAAACTTACAATCCCATCTGGGTCAAATAATTCGTGGTTTAACACTCTAGTTGACCAGGTATTTTGGACGCTTGAACCAGCTGAAGTGCCAGTAGCTTTTCGATCAGTTACTGCAGCAACACTTTCAAACAATCCAGCAGCAGGAGTCGTCCAAGTCGGAACAGCACCAGACCCCGCGCTAGTCAAAACCTGACCGCTTGAGCCGTAAGTAGCACCGCCTAAACCAAGCGCACGGTTGATTTGAGTATCACCATCGCTGGTTACCGTGATGCTATCAGCAGTTGCATCAGGGTGTCTAAAATTAGCTACGTTAATTCTGCTCATTAGTTTCCTCCGGGTTTAACTGGCCAAACGGGGTTAGCCGGATCCACGGTGTTAGCCGGTAGATCGCGGAGTGCTTGGCGGTAGGTACGCATCTCGTCAGTCAGGGTTGCATCAGCAAGAGCGAGGTAGTCGGTTTCGGTAAGGAGTTGGTTGCGTTGACGACGCAAAACCGCCAGTGCTTGTTCGGCGGCTACTTCGATTGCAGCAGCGTCAACAAGAGCTTGGTCCAGTTGAATTTGATTGCCGTCGGCGTCAAAAGCACCAGTACCGTCGTCAATAGTGACCGCGTTGGGGTAAGCGCGGCGGATAGCTTCGTGATTAAGCATTGGGTGCTACCTCCATGACAATAATTCCGGAACCTGGTCTGACATCACGGGGACCTGAAGTATCGAGATTACCTCCTGTTCTGTTGATTGTTGCGGTATTTCCTTGCGTGGCAATTTGCACTTTATATGTAATACTGGACGTTAATCCGGGTGAATCTAAATAACAGGCAGAGGTAGAAAACGTATGATAAATATCGCTAACTTGAAATCTATTGGTTGCCTGACCTTTGTTTCCATCGGAATCTCCAACGGCAATAGAAGTGCTATTCCTGACAAGCTGAAAAGCCACAGTATTGCCAGCAGTTGTATTGGATCCGTTTATATAATAAAAAATTAAGATGTTGTTACTTGTTGATGCTGGTGTTATCGAGACTGATAACCCTGTCAAATCAGTGTATGTAGTTGATGCTGTGGTAAATGTATCCGACTTAAAAGTCTGTCGGACCTGCAAAATCTTGCCAGCACCTGCCCAACTCAACCCACCAGAACCATTGGTCTGTAGGTATTGACCGCTAGACCCACCACCATCGGGTAGGGTCAGCGTATGACTGCCAGCATCTGCTGGTACATCTAGTTCGACGTAACCGGTGTTACTGCCGTTTAATCGTAGTGCCATTAGTTAGTACCTCCTTCGAGTTGGGCGACGCGGGTTTCAAGGGCTTCGATCTTGGTGATTGCTTCCTTCAGCGCCTTGGTTAGCACGGCTGTCATTTTTTCGTAGTTGACAGCAAGAGGGACAATCTCAGTGTCTTCTGGGTTTTTAGTCGCAATAGACTTTACACCCATGGACACAAACTCAGGCATTACTTCTGACACTTCATCGGCAATAAATCCAATTTCGTTGATTTGATCGTCAATACGAAAATATTTTCTTGGCTGAAGTTGCTTAATTTCGGCAATTCCGTATGGGCAATCAACAATATTATCTTTAACGTATCGGTTTGACGCGTCGTAAGTAAGTGCGCCAGTGTTGTAGTTATATTTAACTGTAGAGGTACCGGCGCCAGTGCTGAAACTGTAGATCGTTATACCATTGCCATCTGGTTGAAACAGAATATTTCCATTTGCACTAATCTTTATCCGCTCCGTATTTGCTGTACCAAGAGCCAGAGTATCGTCACCAACTCTGCCGACATAAGCAGAAAATTGATCTGCATGAGCTGTACCGTAACCAAAAGCTAGATAAGCATTGTCGGCTGAACTACTACTTGCAATGTTTATACCAGCAAGACCGGCGCTTGGTTGAACGATCAATCCGTCAAGCAAATCCCAATTGGTTGTTGTAGTGCCGATTCCAACGTTTCCGTTACTAGAAAATGTTGCCCGAGTTGTACCACCCGTGTTGATATTGACCTCATCAGTACCAAAGCTGATGCCGGTGTTTGTGTCTGACCCCTGAAGTGCCGGGGTGGCGGCAGAGCCGTCCACACCCGAGATTCCAGAGGTTCCGTTAATAGTAATAGCCATAATTAAACAATAACCCAGTTTGAACCAGTAGGAATAGTGACCGTGACACCGCTGTTAACCGTCATAGGACCAGCGTTGATCACATGGCTACCAGACGGAATCGAGTAGTCAGCATCGACAGTATAGGAATGAACAACTGCCCAACGGTTAGTACCAGAGGCACCACGTTCTGGATAAGCAGTACCAGCTTCCGCCCAGCTAAGCGTACCAGCTGCGTCACTAACAAGTGCGTGACCAGAGGTAGTTGCATCAGCACTTGGAAGAGTCCAGGTGACATCAGCTGCAATAGCTGCAGGTGCTTTGAACCCTACATAATTAGAACCGTTACTAACGTTTTCAAAGAATAGAATCGGTTTTTCACTTTGCTGAGCAAGAGTGACATACTGATTATTAAAACTACTGTTAATAATGTTAGTATCAGTCCCGTCAGCAGTAATAGTAATTGAAGCAGGATCGGTACCGTTATCAGTTACTGTGACATTACTATTGTCTTGACTAATCGAGTTAGAGCTAATACCAGCAAGTTCGGTGTCAACGTAGTTCTTAGTAGCAGCATCTTGTGCACCAGTAGGGTCGGTAACGTTAATGATACGGCTAGTATCTACGTCAACAGAACCAGTACTGCTAGGACGCAAACGTAAATCATTTGATCCAGGCGTTGTATCTATAATTGCTCTAACAGTGCTGCCATGTTGAAACCCAAAAGAAGCGCCAAAAGTAGTATTTGTAGACTGAAGCGTTATGCTTGCCTCACCAGCAGCATCAGATGGGGTAATATGCAGTTCTGCTGACGGAGAGGCAGTACCAATACCAACTTTACCGAGATGATTTACTCTAAACCGCTCAGCACCATCAGTAGTTACAATAAACTGCCCATTCGCGGTGTCAACAATTTCAGCACTTGAATCGCCTTCTTCAATCTTGTCAGAAGAAATACCAGATAGTTGATTATCAACATACCCTTTAGATGCTGCTTCGTCGTTAGCGGTAGGACTCGAAGAAAGACCAGTAATCGTGTTACCGTTTACGTCAAGGTCACCACCAAGTTGCGGAGTAGTATCCGACAGCAAATCAAAGGCAATAGAACCAGTAGGAATGGTAATGAAACCAAGCTGTTGATCTACTTCAAAGATCGGGTCATCGGTTTGGTTACCACCAATCTTAAACTTACCGTTGTGGTCAGTAATAGCAGTCCAGATCTTACCGTTGTTAAGTTCGGTGATCTGTTTGGTTTCATCCGGCACACCACCATTTTCAGGCAGTGCATCATAGTCCATACCGCTACCAACGTACTCCATCGTGTGACCGCTAGAAGCGATCTGGGAACGAAGGAAGAACGACACAGCAGAATCATCATCCAATCCTTTCTCTAAACCGTCGTTAGTAGAACGGTTGGTAGCATTGGGTCGGCTAATTTTAACTCTGTAACCGCCAGTAATTGCAGTTGCTTCCAGAATTGGATATGTAGAAGTCGTGGCATCACTATTGGTAACCGTAACCAACATATTGGTTGCGGGAACATTAGCATCACCAAACCAGCCACTTCCAGCAGTAATACCATCAATGTCAAAGGTTTCAGAAGTGCTAGTTGCTGCACCGTTGACACTTGCAGTAAAAATAGCACTAGTAGACTTACCATCAGCAACAAGTGCCTTTTCACCAAAGTCAGTGGTAGACGCAGCAAGGTTTGCCTGACCGCCGTTACGTGCTTTGATGTGGTACTTGTTAAAGAAAGCGTAGCTACTGGTAGCTTGCAAATAACCGTTGTTAGTAACAAGAATACCAGGACCATTCAAACCAACGTGGGTGTAGCTGTCGCAAACCATAGACCGCAGCGGGCTAGCGCTGTTAGGCACAGAACCATCAACAAGCAGACCACCGCCAGTAGGTTCGTTAGTAAGGTCACCACCTTGACCTCCAGCAGGGTTGTGGGGATCAAAGTTGCTGTTGTTTACAATTTGGCTATCAGAGAAGTTAGTACAGTTTTGGATGTACGGAGACTTCGTAATAACACAGTTGTTGTAGAACTTAAAGTTCCAACCTTGGCGCTTAGGAAGGTCAGGATCTAAGGTATTAGGATCACCAGCACTGTAAGTACCAGCTTGCATACCAGTCAGCGTCAGGTTTTGGATAAACGAACCACTGTTGAGTTCAAACAGTGCATTGTTACCATCAGCGTGATCACCTTGGGTTGAGCTGCTAGGATGCACAATAGTGCTACGCAACGCCATACCAATAATAGACACGTTGCGACGTTTGATCTGAATAGGAGCCGCTTCTTCGTAATCACCAGCAGACACGATAACGGTCATACCGTCACCACCGCCTTCAACTTCCAGCTCAAATCCAGAACCACCACCACCACCAAGGTCAGAATCAGCAGCAGACAAGATGTCTCCAATCTGATAATCCTCTAGCGTAGTTGTACTAGTAACTGTACAAGCAGTAACAGCTCCGCTAGCCACAGTGATGTTAGCTTGCAGACCAGAACCACTAGTACCACCAGTCAGCGGCACATTGGTGTAGTCGCCATCAGTGTAACCAGAACCAGCAGTCTTAATAGACGTGCTGATGTCTGCGTTAATGTCGTTGATAGCCTCTTTAATGGTCAATTTAGGACCACTAATACGGTGACCAGTTTTAGAGTCATCACCACCAGTGCTATCAACATAGATAACTTTATCTTGAGTACGGAAAGAACCACCAGAAGCAACGTCTAGCCAGGCAGAACCGTTCCAGATTTTAAGGGTCTGGTTATCGTCATTTTGCAGCCAGGTTTTACCAGTTTCCCAGTCAGACCCGCTAGGAGTGCCAGTCTGGACAAGAGTATCGAAACGACGGGAAGCAGCACTAGAAGTAAAAATGCTATCATCGTCAGTGGTAGGACCAGCGTTTTGCTCAGCGTAGGTGATAATATCACCAGCCTTGATCCGGTCAAGATCAACAGAACCTGCGCCAATACCCAGGGTAGTTTGCCCACCACTGGTAACTTTAGTCAGACCAGTGCTATCAACAAGGATGTCACCAGTAATAGCATCATCAATGACATCATCAATTTTTGCTGTAGTAGCAATAGTTGTGTCATTGTTTGCCCAGGTTTCCCCAGACACAATAATGTCAGCAGCTTTTATTCTATCGAGATCAATAGAACCAGCCCCAAGACCAAGAGTAATAGTGCCGTCGCCATCGTCCGTTACGGTGATACCAGTACCATCGGTACCAATATCATTAGTAATAGCAGTATCAATGCGGTCATCAATCGCCGCAGTCGTGGCAATAGTATCGTCATCGTTTGGCCAAGTCTCCGAAGATGTGATAGTTTCACTTAGCTCATCTTGGAAACGTGCATCAATCGCAGCAGTACTGGCTACACGATCATCATCGCTTACCCAGGTATCTGTACTTTTAATAATTTCATCGGCTTCATCAAGGAACCGCTGATCCATAGCGGCGGTGGTAGCAATCTGAGTATCAGAGCTTACCCACGTTTCGTCACTATGGATCGTGCTGGTTTCATTGTCCCAAGTATAAGCTTTGATTTCCTGAACAGCATAATTGTTCTGAGTCAGGTTATCATTCAAGTCATTAGCTCGAATAGAAGAACCAGCAAAGAACGTAGCCTTCAGTTCATCAACATTAGTGTCTCGATAAATACGGACTTCTTCATCAGCTAAAGGTGCCGTATTAAAAGAGATAGTTGTAGCGTTGGCAAAAGAATATTCAGTTGTAGGTTTAACTGTACCGTCAACACTTACTTTAACGTCAGTTTCATCAAGATATTGAAATGAAAACGGGAACAGAGTACGAGATCCATCCCCGGTATAGTATTGTTCAGGATTAACAGCCATTACGCTAATTAGTAATTGGGAATGGGTGGATTATTTGTTGGTCATATTCAAAGCACTAGGAACTTCACCACGGGCAACACGTCGAGCGTTGACACCTGCAGCGTATTCCCTAGCCTTCAGCTCTGCCTTCATCTCTTCATTCATCAGTGAGAATGCTTCTTCTTTAGCAGCACGAGCTGCCATGTCGAGACGGTTGTACACAAAGTTCCATTTATCCGCAGGGATCTTCTCACCAGCAGGTGCAAGAGAACGAGCTTCTCTCAAGGAAGTCCTGAAGTCATCAGCGGGATAATCTGCCATGATCTTGGCGATAGCCTTTCTAAACGTACCTTGTGTTCCCATAATACGGAACAACTCAGAACGCTCATCAGGAGTCAAGTCAACACCGTTCTCACCTTTGTTAAAGATAGGAACAGCATCGTATTCAATGTCTTGTAGATACTTGCGCTCAGGAATGGCAGCATCACCCTCATACACTTTCATCGGAGACAAAGCGTTCCAGGCACGAACCTTCCAGTCTTCAGCGACACCAACAGGCTTACCAGTCAACCAATCATAGGTCTCAGGAAGAGCACCTTCTTTGTCGATCATGTCAAGCCAGTTGTTGTTGTTACGCAACAGGCTGATGAAGTCGTCATTAACTTCACGCAAAGCAGGGTTCATAACCCGAGCCATATCCCTACGCAAACCTCCAAGAGGTGCGAGGTTACTGGTCATGTTAGCTGCCCAACGCTGACCACCAGAAATGTCACCAGACACCATATCCATCAAAGGTTCCAGACTACCGTACATTTGACGGTCTCCAAGAGCAGAAGCAAAGATAAACACAGCTTTACGGGTCAAATTAGCTGCATCGTTTTGGGTAATGCTAGAGCCTGCATCCATAACATCAGCCATAAGTGCAACCCAGTCTCCAATAGGACCAAGCCATTCGTAGCTGTACCACTTACCATCTAAACCTTGATAAGTCTTAGGTTGCCAGTTAGTAGCACGACGTACCTTCTGTCGGTTAGCCTGGAAGTGCCCATTACCACGAATACGTCCTTGCAGGAACATACCAAAGGTCAAACTCATTGCCATCGTACCAACAGCTACTTTACCGATGTACTTAGATTTAAGTGCGTCGTACTCAGCACGGGTAGCAGGTAGACCACGAGGAGTCATGATTGCGTCGATCTCCTGATCAGTCAACTCACGCATAGGAGTGTTGGTAATCAGTTTATCGTAGTCCTTCATAAAGATGTTGACAGGACTGTGCTCAACGAACTGACGGATAGCGTTACCTTTAGCCGTTGAGAAGAACATAAACGGACGAAGGAACGGGAACGTTTTAACAAAACTACCAATTGCCTTAGTCTGTGCACTATCCAAGTTCATACCAATATCATTGGCGATGTACTCAGCAGCGGGGTTAGACAGAAGACCATTCTCATCCATGTAGCTCTTAAAGATCTCCTGGGAACGAGCATCAACTGCTTCGTCAATAGGCAGACCCTTTGCAATAGCTTCGTCATACGCTTCAAAACGAGCACGAATGTTATGGAAGACACCTTTGGTAAATCCGTCATCAGCTGCAATAGCATTAGGACCGTACCTAGAAAGCACGTGGTCGTTAATGTCTTGCAGGTTTTGAGCCATGTTGTACAAGAACATTGGTCCTTCGTTACCTTCAGCAAAAGCTGCTTCAGCAAAGGACTTCATAACCTTGAGCTTTTGTGCACTACGGTTAATCATGTCGTTACGCATCTGAGGCTTAACAATGTCCTCGTTACGTGATGCTTTGTACATGATCTTAGCAGCGTACCTGGAGCCTTTAAAGAAGCTATCCAGGACAGAGTTATAAGCGTACCAGCCACGTTTCAGGTCATCAAAGTCCCAACGCATAGCAGCACCTGCCATGTGGGTACCGACTTCCGACAACATCATTGCTTTGTTACCCAAGAACACTTTAAAGAAAGTGGAGGGAGCACCAAGCATGGCGTTACGGAGCACACCGTACACACCTTCGACCAGTTCATTCCTAATCTCAGGTTGACGATCAATCAAACCTTTGTGGATAGCAGAGGTGCTTTGTTGGAAGTAGTTAAAGAGATCCTGCAACGATTGAACGTTACCATCTGCCAGTTCCATTGCCTCAATCATAGGCTTCAGGTACAGAGGATTCTCTTGTGCAATCTTACGCAGTTGTCCAACAGTATCTTTAGCCTCTTGTGCAGACTTAGACATGATCTCCATAGCGGAGTCCAGTGCCTCTTCTGCCATGTCTGGACGGATAGTACCAGCAGCAAGACCCTTGACGTATGCGTTAGCCGAGCGGTTCAGCTTACGGGAAGCTGTAACCTCAGACATCAGGAACTCCATACGATTGAAGATCTGATGTTGTGCACGTGCAATAGCTTCAGGATCCTCCATATGCTTCAATGCTTCGGCAAAGTCAGAGACTTGACCAGCAAGAGAAGTAGAAAGATAAGCAGAAGCACGTTGAACGTTTAGGTTAGCAACCTCGTCTTTGTAGAATTGAAGTGCTTTCTTAGCTGCACGGTCTTTGATCTTAGGTGCAACAGCGTTGATCTCGTTAAACAAACTACGAACAAAACCTGGAGTAGCCAAAGGATCAGTAACAATCTCAGCCAGACGATCAGCAGCAGCACCAAGTTCTTTATCAGAACTCAGTTTCTTACCACTAGGAGTCAAGACATCAAAGTCACCTGCTTCGTCAAGCTGCTTAGCAATGCCTTTAACAAGGTTACGCTGGGTCATCTGAGCAATGTCAGTACCATACTCAAGAGCAGCTTCGGAGGTCATGTTAGCCAAACGACCGTGGACGGTGCCATCATTGTTCATGATGCGCCAGTTATCCACAGAAGCAGCAAACACACCCATGTCGTCTACATCACGCACAGCAGACTGTCCAGCGTTGAAGGAATCATCAACACCAAGAACAGGTTTATTAAGATCTGCTTGGTTGAAAAGGTTGAGTTGTCCAACCTCATCCAAAGACTCTTCACGTTTAGCCAGGCTATCAGCGACAACATCGACAACATCATCTACATCTTCCAACGGTTGTTGGATGTTTTTAGCTGCTGCTTTGTTTCTAAAGAAGAATTTAGTAAATGCGTTGGTATTATTAAGAGCGTTGTGGAAACGGATCAAACCTTCCAAGCTGCTAGTCAACACACCCAGACGCATACCAGTCATGGCGTTCTTCTTCTGTCTGAGATCAGGAGAGTCAGCAGAAAGAGTCGCCCAATCAGAAGGAATAAAAGACCAGAACTTCGGCCAGTTCTTCTTCAGTGTAGCTTCAAGGTTGTCGTTATATTTGTTTTGCTCAACAGTCATATCGACATAAGCGCCGATACCCAGGTCCAAACCAGTTTCACCCAGCAGCTTCAACGCTTTGCTACGTTGAGCACGAGGGGGAAGCTTGGCTTTAACTGGGGCTACAACACCTTTACCAGCTGCTTTACGCAAACCAACAAACGGCATAACAACGCCACCGATGTCACGGATAGCGTTGATAGCTTCACTTTCAGCCCTGGGAGACTTACGAAGATTAAGGAACGGAAGTTTGTTTAGTTCATCAATCACATAGTCATTAAGACCTTGCCCTGGTGCAGCCAATGCATCAAAGATTGTATCAAGGAT